>Ga0079224_100002925_pt1 | contig 21194 bp, 22 predicted proteins | sample Stecom2015_FD_80414 | JGI IMG/M metagenome (GOLD analysis project Ga0079224, IMG submission 80414) | Agricultural soil microbial communities from Utah to study Nitrogen management - Steer compost 2015 | ecosystem: Environmental > Terrestrial > Soil > Agricultural land | place: USA: Utah...
CCCCGCGCATCACCGGGGGGCGGCCCACGTCCCTGTCCGAACCCATGGGGATCCCCTCCTGCGGCGGCTCCGCCACGGTGGCGTCGAAGTCTCCGCCCGCCTCCGGGGAGAAGCACCTGGACGACTTCTGCGGAAACGGTCCCGGGTATTGATGGGGGCGGAGGGGAACCGCGGTGGCGCCGACAAGCCCCGGGTGCGCCGCGCCGATTACGCTAGGCTCCGCGCACCATGGACGGTCGACTCCTCATCAGGGACTGCACGCTGCTCCACGCCGACGGGAGGCTCCAGGGCGGGATGTCCCTCGCCGTGCGGGGCGGCCGGATCGAGGAGGTCGCGCCAGAAGCGCACCTGCCGGTCCTGCCCGGTGATTGGGTGATCGAGGCCGGAGGACGCACCCTCGCGCCGGGGTTGATGGACGCGTACGCACCCCTCGTCGAGCGCTCACTCATCGCCGGCCTGGGCGGGATGGCGCCGGAGCGGCTCACCCGGCTGGCCAGCCGTCTCTCGGCCGACGAGCGGGAAGCGCTCGCCGCCCACGGCTTCAGCGAGGGGCTTCTGCGCGGCATCACGGCCCGCATCTGCCGACTGCACGTCCCGGAGTCTCCGGCCACCCACCTGCAAGCCGTGGCGCGGGCCGCCGCCCGGGTTGGAGCACGTGCTGCGCTGTGTGTCGCGCCGACGCCGGACGACGGCGCGGGGCCCCTCCTGGAACAGTTGCTCGCGGCGGTGGAGCTCGCTCAGGCACAGCGGGAGCACCGTCACCTGCGCGTGGGGCTCGGATGGAGGGGCGCACTGCCCGCCGACGAAGGGCTTCGCGCCGGGCTCCTCTCCCTGCTTCAGGGCGCAAGCGTCCCGGTGCTGATTGCCGAGGCCCCCGGAGGCGCGGCCCTGCTCCCCCACCTGCAGGCGCTCGCCGAACACGGGTGGTTGGCCGAGGGGACGGTGTTCGCGCTGGAATCGGCGCTTCCTGCCGACGCGGACGCGGTGTTGGAGGCGCTGGTGCAGTCCGGGGCGCTGATCGCGGTCAACGCGGAGGCCGCGGTCGATGTCGTCCGCCGGGGGCAGCCGCAGGCGGTCGAGCGGCTCTCCGGCATGGGGGAGGGCCCCATGGGGACGTTGGCGCGGGTGGGCAGGGCGCTCGAAGGATTGGGCCACACGGGGGCGGGACTGGACGCCTCGGCGCAGCGGCGCGTGCTGCTGCAGGCCGGGCAGGTGTGGCTCTCGGCGCGGTTCGGGGCGCGGATCGGCCTGCTCGAGTCGGGAGCCGTGGCGGATCTGGTGCTCTATGACTGGGTCCCGAGCACGCGCAATCCGGAGGGCTCGCTCTGGGATCGCCTGCACCAGCGGGTCTCCTGGGTGCTGGTCGAAGGGCGCGTGGTGGTCCGGGAGGGGGCACTCCTGGGACACGAGAGCGTCGGGTTGGCGCAGGCCGCGGCCCGCGCCTGTGAGGCGGTCGCCGACCGGGCTGCAGCGTGAGCGGGCTGAGCTCCAGGCTCGAGGCGGCGGTGGCCCGACGTGAGGGGCTCTACCGCGAGGGCGAACTCACCGCGCTGCGCTGGGTGCACGGCGCGGCCGATGGGATCGGGGACGTCACCGTGGATCGCTTCGGTCCGGTCGCGGTGGTCAGCCTGTACCGGACCTTCTCCACGAATGAGGAGCGCGCCCTCACCGAAGCCGTGTCCCGCCTTCCGGGCATCGCAAGTGTCTATCTCAAGCGCCGTCCCAAGGAGGCGCGGGTGGTGGCCAACACCCGCCTGGATGCGCTCGCCCCTGAAGTTCCCGCCGCCGGTGCGCCGAGCTCCCGGCTCATCGCCTATGAGGGGGGACGGCCACACGTCATCCGCCCCGATCAGGGCCTGAGCGTCGGGCTCTACCTGGACATGCGTGAGACCCGGACCTGGTTGCTGGATCACGTCCGGGGCGCGCGGGTGCTCAACCTCTTCGCCTACACCTGCGCGTTCGGCCTGGTGGCCCACGCGGGTGGCGCAGCGCGGGCGGTCAACGTCGACGCGAGCCGGCGGGTGCTGGAGTGGGGCGAGGAGAATCTGCGGGAGGCGGGCGGGACGCCGGACCGTCGCGACTTCATCGCCGGAGATGCCTTCGATTGGCTGCGCCGCTTCGCCCGGCAGCAGGAGCAGTTCGAGGTGGTGATCCTGGATCCCCCGGGGTTTGCCACCACCCGCAAGAGCCGCTTTTCGGCAGCGCGGGACTACGCGGCCCTGGTCTCCGCCGCGGCGCCGGTGGTGGCCGAGGGCGGGCTGCTGCTGGCCTGCTGCAACGTGGCCAGGCTCTCCCGGCCCGCGTTCGAGGCTCAGGTGAACGAGGGGCTGGCGGCCGAGGGACGGCGCGGACGGGTGCTCGCGCGGCTGGGTCCGTCAAAGGTCGATTTCCCCTCGGGGGGCGAGGAGGGGACCGCGCTCAAGGTGACTGCGCTGCGCCTCGACGTCGGGTAGGCTGACCCCCGTCCATGTCCGCTGCCGCCGCCCACGCCGAACGCGCCACCAGTGCCCGCTTCGGTCGCTACACCCTGCTCGATCGCCTCGCCGTCGGAGGCATGGCGGAGATCTTCCTGGCGCGTCAGGCCGGACTCGAGGGCTTCGAGAAGAACGTCGTCCTCAAGCGCATCCGTCCGCACCTCTCCAAGCAGCAGGCGTTCGTGCGGATGTTCCTCAACGAGGCCAAGCTCGCCGCGCAGCTCACCCACCCGAACGTGGTGCAGATCTACGACCTCGGGAAGGTGGGCGAGAGCTACTACATCGCCATGGAGTACATCTTCGGGCGCGACATGCGGCGGGTGATCCCCAAGGCCGAGGCGCTCGGGATCCCCTTCCCCATGGTGTACGCGCTGAAGATCGCCTCCAGCGTGTTGGAAGGTCTCTACTACGCACACCAGAAGACCGACATCTACGGGGCGCCCCTCTCGATCGTGCATCGGGACATCACGCCCGAGAACATCTTCGTGTCCTTCGACGGGACGGTGAAGGTGCTGGACTTCGGGATCGCCAAGGCGGCCAACCAGCTCGAGCACACGCAGGCCGGCGAGATCAAGGGCAAGCTCAGCTACATGAGCCCCGAGCAGTGTCTGGGCAAGCCGCTGGATCTGCGCAGCGACATCTTCTCGCTGGGGGTGGTGCTCTACGAGTGGATCACCGGCTTCCGCCTGTTCACCGGGGACTCGGACGTCGCCATCCTGCGCAGCATCACCGACGGCAAGATCTACGCGCCCAGCTACTTCCGCTCGGACATCCCCGATGAGGTGGAGCGCATCCTGATGCGCGCATTGGAGAAGGACCGCGACCAGCGCTACCAGAGCGCATGGGAGATGCAGGACGACATCAACCGCTTCCTGGCGGCGTACGAGTTCACACCGTCGAGCATCCACCTCTCCAACTTCCTCAAGCAGCTCTTCCTCGACGAGATGGAGGAGGAGGTGGGGCGGCTTCAGGTCAGGCGCTCGGCCGAGGAGTGGGTGGATCCCGAAGAGGTCTTCACCGGGGAGGAGCTGGACTTCGATCTCGAGGACGGCGCCACCGCGGACACCTCGACGGATGACGATGACGAGGTCACCGATGCGGGAACGCGCCCGCTCCGGGCCCGTCACGCGCTGCAGGTCTCACTCGATGCGGGCACCCACGCCAAGCTCGAGGAGGTGGCGCAGCAGGCGCGTCTGAGTGTGCCGGCGCTCACCCGTGAGATCCTCTCCGACTGGCTCAAGTACCGCTGATGCCGCGGCTGCGTCTCACCCTGGAGTATGACGGCGGCCCCTTCGTGGGTTGGCAGGTGCAGCCCAACGGCCGGTCCCTGCAGGCGGTGGTGGAGGGGGCGTTGGGGCGTCTTCTGGATGCACCCATCCGGGTCTCGAGCGCCGGCCGCACCGACGCCGGGGTCCACGCGGAAGGCCAGGTGGTGAGCTTCACCACCGAGCGGAGCCTGCCACTCAAGGCCTACGTCCAGGGGCTCAACAGCCTCCTGCCGTCCGAGGTCGCCGTCCGGCACGCCGCCGAAGTGCCGGAGGCCTTCGATCCCCGCCGCTGGGCCCTCGGCAAGCGCTACCGCTACCGGATCAGCAACCTTCCCACCCGCTCGCCCCTCTTGCGACGCACCCATTGGGAGGTGCACGCGCCCCTCGACGTGCAGGTCATGCGGGAGGCCGCGAGCCGGTTGATCGGCCGCCATGACTTCTCGGCGTTCCGGGCCGCGGACTGTCAGGCGAAGCATGCCGTGCGGGAGATCACCCGCATGGATCTCGAAGGCGACTCCGGCGGGATCCTCACCGTGACCGTGGAGGGGACCGCCTTCCTCAAGCACATGGTCCGCAACCTGGTCGGGACCCTGGTCGAGGTGGGCCGGGGGGCGAGGCGCGCGGAGTGGGTGGGGGCCGTGCTTGCTTCGAAGGACCGCCGGCAGGCGGGGAAGACCGCGCCGGCCCATGGGCTCTGCCTGGTCGAGGTCTTCTATGGGGATGGGCCCCGTCCCGGGCAGAATCCGGACGAAGAGGACGCGGTCGCGGAGGTCGTGACGGCGGTGGAAGGAGCGGCGCAATGAGCACGAAGACCACATACCAGCGGCTGAATCAGGGCGCGGCCCGCCTCATGTTCATCCTCGGGTTGGGGATGGCGGCGGTGATCCTGGGCTCGGTGTTGTCGGTCGGCCTCTCCATGCGCCTGGCGCCGCGACTGCAGGGATTGCCGCTTCCGCTGCTCTCCGTGCTGGATCTGCTGATCCGCCACCTGTGGTGCCTGGCGATCCTGCCCGCACTCGTTTACGCGGCCGCGAGGGTGGTGGAGCTGAGGGTGTGGTCGACGGCGGCGGGAACCCTGCTGATCGGGAGCTCGTTTCTGCTGATGCTCGCCTACCTTCAGCGGGGAGGCGGGGAGGTCTGGCGGAGCACCTGGGACTTTCTGAGCTGGGTCGTGGTGATGGCGGTGAGCACCCTCTGGATCCGACGCGCGGTCCTGAAGGGGGCGCAGCACCGCGACGCTCAGGCGCAACGTGCCAGGGCCCAGGCCGCGGCGAAGGTGTCCGAGTACGACGCCTTCCGTGCCCAGGCCGAGGCGCTGGGAGACCGACTCGCGGCGCGCGAGGTCCAGGGGACGCTGGCCGCGACCGGAACCGACGGCGCGCCCATGCCCGACGCACCTGCCCCCGCGGAGCTCGCGGACGTCAGCGCATACCCGCAGGACGGAGGCGGTCCCGACGCCTCCGCTCCTCTGCCGGCCCCTGCGTCTCCCGCCGACCACGAAGCGGCGTCTTCGGATGTTGCGTCTTTGGATGCCGCGTCTCAGGACGAGCGGTCTCCGGACGCCGACGGAGCGTCTTCCGCCGCCCCCGAAGCGGCGTCGCAGGAGGCGGCGTCTCAGGACGAGCGGTCTCCGGACGCCGAGGGGGCAGCGCCGCAGCTCCGAACCTGACGGTTGCTCCCGGTGGGGACGCGTCATCCCCGTCCGGGGAGGGCACCGGCCGGGATGACGGGGGTGAGCCTCCCGCTGCAGCAGGCGCCCCGGACCGGCACTGAGCCTGGGGCCACGCGGGTCCGATCCGCGCGGGCTCCAGGGCGCCGAAGCTGTACCCGCTTCTACTCGGGGAAGAAGAGCGGTTCGCGCGCCTGCACGAAGGTGCGGATGGCCTCCAGCTGATCGGCGGCAAGCCCCATGAACTGGATGCCGAGGCCCGGGGTGAGCTCGGGCACGCGCTCGTTGAGTTCGCGGATCCAGCGCACGGTCCCCCTCACTTCGAGGGCCGGGTGGTCGGGAAGGGTGAGGGTGAGCTGGACCTCCGTTCCCGGCGGGAGCTCCTGGTAGGTGGCCAGAAACACGCCCCCTTCACTGAGGTTGGTGGAGAAGCCGGTGAAGAAGTTCGAGTCGCTGCGCAGATCGATGGCTGCCTGCAGCGTGTAGCGGTCCCGCTGCCGTCCCAGGCTTCTGGCCTCGGGCGGGAGTGGCGGCGCCTGTCCGGGGCTCGGGGAGATGAAGGTGTCGGCGAGCGCCGGCTCGTGGCGGGTGGGGGGGCCTGCCGGGATGCCATTGGGAGGAGGGGAAGGTGCTGCCTTCTGGGCGCGTGCGGCTTCGGCGCGCGCCTGGGCCTCCGCTTCCTTCCGTGCCCGCTCCTGGCGGGTCCGCTCCGCCCGCTCCTCGGCCTCCAGCCATTCCGAACGCCGGGTGAGGCGCTCGCGCAGCTGCGCGCTGGCCTCTCCGTGGGCCTTCACCCGCTGCTCCACCGTCTCCGCGACCTCTTTGCGGACGGCGAGGGCCTGACGACGCAGCTCCAGCGCGCGGGCGCGCTCCGTCCCCACTTCCAACCCCGGGACTGCCGTGTCCTGAAACTCTCCCAGGACCTCCGCGGCGTCCTCGAGCACCGAGGACTCCAGGCGGTCTCTCAGGGAGGCGAGCAGGGACCCGAGCTGCTGAACCTCCTGCTGAGCGCCCTCGACCTGCGCGAGGAGCTGCTGCTCCCGGGACGCAAGCTCGGCCTCAGCTCGGGTGAGCTCGGCCTCGGTGGGCGAGGAGGAGGAGAAATCATCGGTCATGGAGCGTCCCGGTGCAGCGGGGAGGGTGCGGCGGCCCATGACAGCGGCTTGGGGCCGGGATGACAACCACCGCGTGCCACGGCGTCACCGGGGGCGGAGAGGGGTGTCGGGGTGGCGACGCCCGAAGGAGGAGGGAAAATGGCCTGCGGAGGAGGTGGGGGGGACATACACTTCCCGGCCTCATGACAGCTCTCACCCAGGCCCCCGCGAAGTTGCCCAAGCCCAACGACCCCTGCTGGTGCGACAGCGGCAAGAAGTACAAGAAGTGCCACAGCGCGCTGGACGCGACCGCGGTGAAGGAGGCGGCCGCGCGGCGTGCTGCCAACCGCATCCGTCCCGGTCGCCTGAGCCCCACCCGGCACGTCCCGGACGGCATCCCCCTCCCGGAGTACGCGCTGACCGGACGCCCCAGTGGTCGCGACGAGCCCCTGGTGAAGACGCCGGAGCTCATCGAGAAGATGCGGCGCGCGTGTCGGTTGGCCGCGCAGGTGCTCGAGGAGACGGGCAAGCATGTGCGTCCGGGGATCACCACCGATGAGCTGGACGCGATCGCGCACAAGCTGACCATCGAAGCCGGGGCCTATCCCAGCCCGCTCAACTACAGCGGCTTCCCCAAGTCGATCTGCACCTCTGTCAACGAGGTCATCTGCCACGGTATCCCCGACGACCGGCCGCTGCAGGACGGGGACATCGTGAACCTCGACATCACCTGCTACCTCGACGGGGTGCACGGCGACACCAACGCGACCTTCTTCGTGGGCAACGTGGATGCGCAGAGCCGCCGCCTGGTCGAGGTGACCCGCCGCGCGCTGGAGCTGGGCATCGAGGCGGTGCGCCCCGGCCTCCCCATCCGCGTCATCGGCAAGGCGATCCAGGCCTATGCCGAAGGGGAGGGCTTCGGGGTGGTGCGTGCCTTCTGTGGCCACGGCATCGGCGAGCGTTTCCACAACTCCCTGCAGATCCCTCACACCGATGAACCCTCGGCGACCACGGTCATGGAGCCGGGGATGACCTTCACCATCGAGCCCATGATCACCGTGGGCGACTGGCGTCATCGCACCTGGGATGACGAGTGGACCGCCGTCACCCTCGACGGCGAGCGCACCGCGCAGTTCGAGCACACGCTGCTGGTGACCGAAACCGGCGCGGAGATCCTCACCCGCACCGACGCCTGAGGCACGCGCCGCGCGCGCACGCGTTTCAGGTCCGTCCCGCACACACCACGGCCCGGGTCCTCTCGACGTGGAGGCCCGGGCCGCTGCGTGTCTGCGGTGGGAGCGGGGTCAGTGCAGGGGGGGCGGTGCCCCGGCATCCGCGTCCTTGTCGCCGGCCTCCTTCTCGTTCGTCGCCGAGAAGGTGAGCCCCTCGTCACCGGCGTCCACCTTCACGGTGTCGCCCGGTTGGAAGGCGCCCTGGAGGATCTGCATGGCCAGCGGATCCTGGAGGTTCTTCTGGATGGCCCGCTTGAGCGGACGCGCCCCGTAAACCGGGTCGTACCCGCGTTCGGCGAGCACCTCGCGTGCGGCGGGGGTGACCTCGAGCCCGAGCTTGCGGTCGCGGAGCAGGTCCCGCATCCGATCGAGCTGCAGCTCCACAATGTTCGTGAGGTGCGCGCGGGCGAGGGGCTCGAAGAGCACGATCTCGTCGATGCGGTTGAGGAACTCCGGTCGGAAGTTCTCCCGCAGCGCGCCCATCACGTCCTCACGGACCTCCTCGGAGAGGGGCTGGCCTTCCACCACGCCGGCCTGGATGGCGTGCGCCCCCAGGTTGCTGGTCATGATCAGCACGGTGTTGCGGAAGTCGACCGTCCGCCCCTGGCGGTCGGTGAGCCGGCCCTCATCGAGGATCTGCAGCAGCACGTTGAAGACGTCCGGGTGCGCCTTCTCGATCTCGTCGAAGAGGATGACCGAGTAGGGGCGGCGGCGGACGGCCTCGGTGAGCTGCCCGCCCTCGTCGTAGCCCACGTAGCCCGGAGGCGCGCCGATGAGCCGCGCGACGGCGTGCTTCTCCATGTACTCGGACATGTCGATGCGGATGATCGCGCTGTCATCGTCGAACAGGAACTCTGCCAACGCCTTGGCGGTCTCGGTCTTGCCGACGCCGGTGGGGCCGAGGAACAGGAAGCTGCCGATGGGACGATCCGGATCCTGAAGCCCGGAGCGTGCGCGGCGGACGGCGTTGGACACCGCTTCGATCGCGGGTCGCTGGCCGATGACCCGCTCGGCGAGCCGGTCCTCCATCTGGACGAGCTTCTGCATCTCGCCCTCGAGCAGCTTGGAGACCGGAATCTGCGTCCAGCGCGCGACGACCTGGGCGATGTCCTCGGCGTCCACCTCCTCCTTCACGAACTGGTGTTCGCGGGTGAGCTCGTTGAGCGCTTCCTGCTTGGCGGTGATGTCCTTCTCCAGTGAGGGGAGGGTGCCGAAGCGCAACTCGGCGGCGCGGTTGAAGTCACCCCGGCGCTCCGCATCCGCCTGATCGTTCTTCGCCTTGTCGAGCTGCTCCTTGAGGTTGCTCAACTCGGACAGCGCGGTCTTCTGCGCGTCCCACTGCGACTTGAGCTGGGTGAAGGTCTCGTTGTGCTCTGCGAGCTCCTTCTCGAGCTTGGCCAGCCGCTCCTGGCTGACGGGGTCCGTCTCCTTGCGCAGCCCCTCGCGCTCGATCTCGAGCTGCACCACCCGGCGCCGCAGATCGTCCAGCTCGGTGGGCATGGAGTCGATCTCGATGCGCAACTTGCTGCACGCCTCGTCGACCAGGTCGATGGCCTTGTCCGGGAGGAAGCGGTCGGCGATGTAGCGGTTGGAGAGCGTGGCCGCGGCCACCAGCGCGCTGTCCTGGATGTGGACGCCGTGGTGGACCTCGTAGCGCTCCTTGAGGCCGCGCAGGATGCTGATGGTGTCGGCCACGGTGGGCTCCCCCACCATCACCGGCTGGAAGCGGCGTTCGAGCGCGGCGTCCTTCTCGATGTACTTGCGGTACTCGTTGAGTGTGGTCGCGCCGATGGCGTGGAGCTCGCCCCGCGCCAGGGCGGGCTTGAGCATGTTGCCGGCGTCCATCGCGCCTTCGGCCTTGCCGGCGCCCACCAGGGTGTGGAGCTCGTCGATGAAGAGGATGACCTCCCCGTCGGAGTGGGCGACCTCCTTGAGCACCGCCTTGAGCCGCTCCTCGAACTCGCCCCGGTACTTCGCGCCCGCCACCATGGACGCGAGGTCCAGGGCCATCAGGCGCTTGCCCTTCAGGCCTTCGGGGACGTCGCCGTCGACGATGCGCCGGGCGAGACCCTCCGCAATGGCGGTCTTGCCGACGCCCGGCTCGCCGATGAGCACGGGGTTGTTCTTGGTGCGGCGGCTGAGGACCTGGATGGCGCGGCGGATCTCCTCGTCACGGCCGATGACCGGATCGAGCTTGCCGTTGCGGGCCAGCTCGGTGAGGTCCTTCGCGTACTTCTCCAGGGACTGGTAGGTGCCCTCGGCGTCCTGGCTGGTGACCCGGGCGCCGCCCCGGACGTCCTTGAGGACCGCCATCACGCGATCGCGGGTGATGCCGCTCGCGCGGAGGAGCTCTCCCGAAGCGCCCTTGTCGGCGATGAGTCCGAGCAGCAGATGTTCGGTGGAGACGTATTCGTCCTTGAGCGCGCGGGCCTCGTCCTCGGCCTTGTCGGTGACCTTGAGGAGTCGGGGCCCCAGGATCGCGTTTGCGTCACTGCCCTGGATGCTCGGCAGCTTGCCGATGGCCTCGGCGGTCCGCGCGCTGATGAGGTTCACGTCGGCGCCCACCTTGCGGAGGATCGGGACGAGGATCCCGTCCTCCTGCTCCAGGAGGGTCTGCAGCAGGTGCTCGGGATCGAGATTGGGATGCCCGCCGCGCCGCGCGAGCGCCTGCGCTGCCTGGAGGGCCTCCTGGGCCTTCACGGTGAACTTGTCGATTCGCATACAGGAAGCTAAACGCCGGACGCACTTTGGCAAGCAACCGGGAGCGGCCGTGCTGGCGACGCTTCGGCCCGGGTGGGTTGTGCCGACAACGGTCCATTGAGTAGAAGACCGCCGCCTTGAGACGCTGGTCAGCAACGGGGGAGCGCGGGGTTGCCGCGCATGGTGGGTATCTGCTTCGCAGCGGCTCCTTCAGGGAGCTGGAACTGGTGGCGCTTGCCCGCCAGGTCCTGGCCCTGGAAGGGCTTCCGCAGCAGGGCATCCACCTCGAGTTGAGCGCAGATCTGCGCCGCGGAGTGGTGCGCCTGGCTTTCGGAGGACCTCCGGCGCTGAGCGGCGAAGCCGGCGCGCGGTGGCACGCCACGCACCACCTGCTCGCTTCCCAACTGAGCCTGCGCAACGGCGCCGCGGTGCGCGCCTATGCCCTGGTTCCCGATGCCTTCGAGAAGGTGGTCACCTACGGGGATGGCCGCGCGGTGGGTGGCGAGACGTTGCAGTACGCCGACGTGGAGCTCCCCGAAGAGGCGCTGGAGGATGACGAGGCCTTTGCGCTGCTCCAGCGCTCCTGGCCCCTGGGCCACCTGGCGCACGTGTTCGATCTGACCCGCGAGGCGCTGCTCGCCCTCGGCGCGCCGGCGATGCGTCTGCCGCTCGATGGCTCAGCGCCCGAGACGCGGTTGGATCTGCTGTTGCCGGATCCCGATGACGAGCTTCTGCTCGCCTGACGCGGGGCTGCGGACGCGGCCCGACGGGCCCTGATCGGCGGGCGCCGGAGCGGGTCACCCAGCTCCACCCGGACGCGGCCGTCTTCAGGGGGCGGGGCGTCCGCCGGAAGGCGGGGCGAACTGCGCGCGGATCTTGTCCCGGCGCAGGAACTGGCCGATGGCGAGGAAGCCGCCGGCGACCAGGAACGTCGAGAGGCCGGCCAACCACAGCCCGAGGCGCGGGACGAGGTCCGCCGCCTGCTGCAGGAGATCCTCGGTGCCGGGCGGACGGTCCGGGGTGCTGGCGGCCATGGCCGCCGCCTGGGCCTCCGCGAGCCGCCGCATGGGCTCGGCCAGCTGAGAGCGCAGGACGTACTCGAAGGCACCGTCGAGCGTGCGCAGCACCGCCGAGAGGATCGCTGCCCCGGAGAGGACGCGGATCAGCGGCCCCCGCTGAAGGCCGGCGGGGAAGAGCAGGCGCAGCGCGGTCACCAGGCAGAACATGGTCGACAGCGACAGGCCCAGCACCGTGAAGAGGCGCAGGGAGCGGAAGGGACGTCCGGCGCGCTCCCGCGCCACCTGAAGCTCGGTGAGGGCCCGATCGACCGCCACCTCCTCATCGGTCAGCGTCTCCTGTGTGGGGCGGGAGACGGCGGCCGACGGATCCAGGAGGGTGATCGCCTGCGAAGTGGCGCCCATCCCGCTGCAGGTCCCGAGTACCAGGGCACCGAGCGTACAGATGAGCACGCCCGTCGGGAGGCGGGGCGCCTTCGGCTTCACTTCTTGCGGGCCTCGATGAAGCGCAGCCGCAGATCCCCGAGGAGGGTCTCGAAGAGGCGGTCCTCCTCCCCGGTCAGGTTGCCGCGCGTCTTCTCACGCAGCAGTCCCAACAGATCGAGGCTTCGGCGTGCCTCCACCAGATCCACCGCCACCTTGCCGGTATCGGGATGGGGCGTTGCGCCCAGATGGATGAGCGCCGCCGACGCCAGCCCGAGGAGGAAGGCGTTGAAGTCGATGGAGTCCTTGCTGTCCTCCATCACGAAGCCTTCTCCACGGGTGGGACTCATGCCTCGTCGGCCTCGTCGAGGGTGTCGCCGTCGTCCTCGAGGAGCGACTCGATGGGCACGGCCTTCTCGGCGACGTCCGGGAGCGACTCGAGGTGCGCCTTCCACGCCTTCTCATCCAGCTCTCCCGAGCGGAGGTAGCGCTCGTAGGTGCGCTTGTCGGCGTGCTTCAAATCGAGGGTCGTGTCAGCCATGGGTCGGTCCACTCCAGCGGAATCTCTTGGAAAAACGGCAGCGCACCATATAGCAGAGTGCATCGGAGTCAACGCGCCGGGAGCACCTCCTCATCCATGACCGCAACCCTCCTCCCAGCCGGGCTCTATGCCCTCTGCGATGACACCCTCGGGGTGTCCCTCCCGGTCCCCGAGCAGGCCCGGGCCCTGGTCTCGGGCGGGGCACGCGTCATCCAGGTGCGGCTCAAGCGCACCTCCACCCGCCAGGCCATCGCGTGGATCCGGGAGGTCGTCGGCATCTGCCACGCCGCCGGGACCAGGTGCCTGGTGAACGACCGGGTGGACTGGTGCCTGGTGGGCGGCGCGGATGGCGTCCACCTGGGCGACGACGACCTGCCGGTGGACGAAGCCCGGCGCCTCCTGGGCCCCACGGCGCTGATCGGCGCCACGGTCCGCAACGGGGCGCAGACGATCGCCGCGCGCGAGCAGGGGGCCGATCACGTGGGGATGGGCCCGCTCTTCGGAACGCAGAGCAAGCAGGTGGATGCCCCGGTGCTCGGACTGGAGGCATTCGCCCGTGAGGTCGCCGCCAGCGTTCTACCGGTGGTCGGCATCGGCGGCATCACCCTCGAGCGGATCGCTTCGGTGGCCGCGGCCGGTGCCCACGCCGCGGCTGTCCTCTCCGATCCCCTCACCGCCGACGACGTGACCGCGCGCGCCCGCGCCCTGGCTGTGGCTTTCGAGAAGGGGAGAACCGCCTCATGACCCATCCATCGAACACGGAGCGGGGCGGACGCCCGGTGACCTCCAATCCTCCGCGGCGGCCGGTGATCGGGCTGACGCCTGACGTCGCCAGCGCCGAGGAGGAAGCTGCCGGGGCGCCCCGCTACGAGCTCAAGCTCCAGTACGTGGAGGGCATCCTGAAGGCCGGCGGGCTGCCGCTGCTGCTCCCCTTCTCCGAGGACAGCTCGGTGGTGCGCGCCTACCTCGAGCGGGTGCAGGGGCTGGTGGTGACCGGCGGCGCCTTCGACATCCCGCCCGGCTATTACAACGAGACACCGCGCGACGGTCTGGGACCGCTCAAGCCCGAGCGCACCGCCTTCGAGACCCTGGCCCTGCGTCTGGCCCTCGAGCGGGAGCTTCCCATCCTGGGCATCTGCGGGGGCATGCAGTTGCTCAACGTGCACTTCGGGGGAACCCTCCACCAGGACATCTCCCGCGAGCTGCCCGAAGCGCTCCTTCACGAACAGGCGCACGAGAGCACCCAACCGCAGCACCCGGTGGATGTGAAGGACGGGACGCACCTGGCCGAGGCGGTCGGCAAGGGCGCGCTGATGGTGAACTCGACCCACCACCAGGCGGTGAACGCCCTGGGCGAAGGGCTCCGGGTCTCGGCCGTGGCTCCGGACGGGGTCATCGAGGCCATCGAGTCCACGCGGCATCCGTTCGTGCTCGGCGTCCAGTGGCACCCCGAGGCGCTGGTGAGTTCGGTTCCGGTCCACCTGGGCATCCTCAAGCACTTCATCCGCAAGGCGCGCGACGTCCGCAGCTAGCGGGGGCCCGTCCGCCCCGGTCGGGGAAGGCGTCCGCTCACGCCCGCAAAGACGCGGGGGACTGCGCTGGCAACGCCATCCATGGCGTCCCGGCGAAGGCCCGGCGTCGGACTCAGAGGCGGAAGACCGTCCCGGTGGGGTGCTGCTCGCGCAGGTTGGCGTAGCTGCGTGCCGCTTCCCGCAGAAGGTCCTCGCTGGTGTGGACCCGCGGATTGGGGAAGGCCGCGCCGGCGATGATCACCTGGAGGTCCAGTGGGGCGCGCCCATTCGTGCGTCCTTCCGCCAGCATCCGGTCGGTGAGGGCCTGGATCCGGTGGGCCGCGCGGTGGGCGCCCTCGAGATCCGATTCGGGCAGCAGGGCCACGAACGCGTCCGGTTCGATGCGGAAGAGGCGGTCCGCCCCGCGCAGCTGCTCCTGGACGGCTGCCGACCAGCTCTTGAGGAAGGCGGTGGTTGCGGCGGGATGGTGGTACCTCGCGTCGCCGAATCCCTCCACGGACACCATCAGGACCGCGACCTGGCGCTGGTGGCGACGCGCACGCGCCAGCTCGCCGTCCAGCGACACCTTGAGCTGGGACCAGGTGCCCACCCCGGTGAGGGGGTCCACCGCCCGCAGCCGCGCGAGCTCCTCCTCTGCGGCCTGAAGGCGCAGGCGGGAGTCACGGACCTGCAGCGCCGAGCGGATGCGCGCCTTCAGCTCCGCGAGCTTGAAGGGCTTGGCGAGCCAATCGTCGGCCCCCAGCTCCATGCCGCGCAGCTTTCCGTCCAGATCGCTCATCGCGCTGAGGATGATGACCGGGAGCGTCCGGGTTCCGGGATCGGCACGCAGCTGCTCGAGCACCCCGAAGCCGTCGCGGGAGGGGAGCATGAGATCCAACAGCACCAGGTCGTGCTCGCCGGAGCGGGCTGCCTGGAGTCCGGCCTCCCCATCGCCAACGGTGGTGACGTGGTAGCCGGCGGCCTGACAGAGATCGCTGAGGAGCTGGCGGGTCAGCAGATCGTCCTCGACGATCAACAGACGGTGCGCCTGTTGCTCCATCAGTTCCCGTCCCCCCGGTTGCCGGCGCGACTCTCGAAGCGCGTGAACTCCCCGAGGAAGATGAGGTCCACGCTGCCGATGGGGCCGTTACGCTGCTTGGCGACGATAAGCTCCACCGGGATGGCGCTGGGTCGCACGCCGCCGTCCCCCTCCTCATCCCCGGTGTCCTCGCGGTGGATGAACATCACCACGTCGGCGTCCTGCTCGATGGCGCCGGACTCACGCAGGTCCGAGAGCATGGGCTTGCCACCCTTGCGCTCCTCGACCTTTCGGCTGAGCTGGCTGAGCGCGAGCACCGGCACCTCCAGCTCCTTGGAGAGCTGCTTGAGCGCACGGGAGATCTCCGAGATCTCGAGCTGCCGGCTCTCCGAGCGGTTCTTCATGCTCATCAGCTGGAGGTAGTCGATCACCACCAGTCCCAGATCACCGCTCTTCTGCTTCAGGCGCCGGAGCTTGGCGCGCAGGTCGAAGGGGCTGAGGGAGCCGGTGTCGTCGATGTAGAGGGGCGCCTCGAAGAGGGTGCCGGCGATCTCGGTGAGCCGCTCCTCGTCGTTCGGCGTGAGCCGCCCGCCGCGCAGCTTCTTCATGTCCACCCGCGCCGCGCTCGAGAGCAGACGCATGAGGAGCTGCTCCGACGGCATCTCCAGGCTGAAGATCGCCGCGGGGCGCTTCTCCTTCATCGCGCAGTGCAGGGCCATGTTCATGGCCAGCGAGGTCTTCCCCATACCGGGGCGCGCCGCGAGGATCAGGAGTTCGCCGGGGTGCAGGCCGGTGAGCTGATGATCCAGATCGATGTAGCCGGTGGAGAGACCCGTGATGCCCGAGGAGGACATCCGCATCTTGTCCAGCAGCTCCAGGGTGCGGTCCATCAGCTCCCGGACCGGGAGCAGGTCGCCCTCGCGCTTCTTCTCGGCGACCAGGAACATGCGCCGCTCGGCCTCGTCGAGCAGCGCGTCGGTCTCGCCCACCTCGGAGCTCGCCAGCTCGATGATGCCCCGCGCGGCGTCGACCACCCGGCGGCGCAGGGCCTTGTCCTTGACGAGCTCGGCGTACTCGCGCGCGTTCTGCGCGAGCGGCACCACCTGGTCCAGGCCCATCAGGTAGGCCGGACCGCCGACGCCGGCCAGCTTCCCGCGGACCTTGAGCTCTTCGGCGAGCGTGAGGTGATCCACCTTGCGCTGGTTGAGCTCCAGCGCGCGCATCGCCTCGTAGATGGCCTCATGGGCCTGGGTGGAGAAGTCTTCGGGGGCGAGGACCTCCGCCACCTCGTTCATGAGGGAGCTGTCCGCGAGCAACGCCCCCAGCACGGCGCGTTCAGCGGAGAGATCCTCCGTCGCGCGCTTCACATCCGCCCATCCCTGTGCACCCGACATCGTGACGCGGAGTGTAGTCGAGTTGAGGGCGGCGCAAAGCGGCTTGGATCAGCCATTGAGAAGCTCGGATGCCCGCAACGACAAGGGCCGCCCCGATGCGCCCCGGAAGTGGAGCGCTTCGATGGCGGCCCTTGACGTCCGGCAGCTTCACGACCCGATGCACGGTGGCACCGGATCCGCCGAAGCTGCCGGAGTGAGGTGATCCGAAGGATCAGGCCTCGGGGGTGACCTCGACCTTGACCTTGGCGGCCACGTCGCGGTGGAGGCGCAGCTCCACCTCGTAGCTGCCGAGCGACTTGATCGGCTCGGGCAGGTTCAGGTCGCGGCGGTCGATCTCGACGCCCTTGGCGGCGAGCGCCTCGGCGATGTCGAGCGCGGTGACCGAGCCGTAGAGCTTGTCCTGCTCGCCGACCTTGCGCGCGATGGTCACCTGGACCGAGTTGATCTTCTTGGCCTCTTCCTCGGCCGAGGCGCGCAGCTTCGCGCTCCGGGCCGCGATGACGGCCTTCTCGTGCTCGAGCTGCCGCACGTTCCTGGTGCTGGCGACGACCGCCAGCTTCTTGGGCAGCAGGTAGTTGCGGGCGTAACCGTCCTTCACGGTGACCATGTCACCGGAGTGGCCGAGGTCCCGAACGTCCTCACGCAGAATGATCTTCATGGTGTGGTTCCTTCTTGGTCCGGGCGCGCTCAGCCCACCACGGCCTGGTAGGGGAGGAGGGCCACGCCGCGGGCGCGCTTGATGGCCTTGGCCACGTCACGCTGGTGCAGGGCGCAGTTCCCGGAGATGCGACGGGGGATGATCTTGCCGCGCTCGGTCACGAAGTACTTGAGCGTCGCCTGGTCCTTGAAGTCGACGACCAGGTCGCGATCCGCGCAGAAGCGGCAGACCTTCTTGCGGCCGAAGCCGCGGCCGCCGCGCTTGTCGTCGTCACCGCGCTCGCCGCCGCGCTCAGCGCCACGGTCGGCGGCGCGCTCGGCGCGCTCGGGGGAGGGGGGACGGGTGGCCGTCGCCAGCGTGATCTTCTCGTTGACAGTCATTGTTCGATCTCAATCGTCAGAGGTGAACGACAGCGCCTCAGGCCTTGGCCTCAGGGGCGGGAGCGGACCGCTCGGTCGAGTCCTGCCGGGGCGCCCGCTCGGACGACTCCTGGCGCGCCTCGCCCTCACCGGCCGGACGCATCTCCTCGTCACCGGCAACCTTCACGTCCTCGAGCACCGGGCGGGTCTCGGGATCGACCTCATCCGCCAGCTTCAGGGTGAGGTAGCGGGTCACCTCATCGATGTTGCGCAGGTTGCGCTCGAGCTCGGCCACCAGCTTGTTGTCGCCGAGGTAGTGCGCGTGCACGTAGATGGCGCGGTTGGACTTCACGATGGGGAAGGAGGTCTTCTTCTTCCCGGTGGTGACGAAGCGCAGGAGCTTGCCACCCTCGCGATCCACGATGCCGCGAGCGCGCTCACGGAGCTTGTCCACCTGCTCGTCCGTCAGCTCCTGGCGCACGAGGAACAGCGTCTCGTACTCGCGGAGGCGGACCTTCGACTGCGTCTCTGCCATGGTGTGTGTCCCCTTGGGGTCGAACGCCCCGGACCTCTGCTGCTGTCCGGAGCGGGGAGTGTGAAACCCGTCGGCCTGCCGGTGATCGCTCCATCAGAAGCGGCCGGAACGCGGACGGGGAGGGCGCTTCTAAGAGCGGGGAGGCCCCGGCGTCAAGCTGCCAGGGCGCGTGAGGCCACGCGGAAGGCGTCAGGCCAAAGCGGCGCGGCCCGACGATCGGGAGCGGCAGCGGAGGCTCGCCTGCCCGATCAGCTGCGGCGGTTGTGGCGGTTCATCGCCTCGAGCAGACCCAGGGAGACCCAGTCGATGGCGGCCTCGGCGCTGGCGTCGAGCACATCGCCCAGCTGCCGCTCCTCATCGCCGGAGAAGTTGCCGAGCACATGCCCGGTCACCCGCTCCTTGGCATTGGGGCCTTCCGGCTTGCCGATGCCGATCCGCAGCCGGGGGAAGTCTGCGCCGCCCAGGGTCTGCAGGATGCTTCGCAGCCCGTTGTGGCCGCCGGCACCCCCGCCCGACTTGAGCTGGATCCTTCCGAAGGGCAGGTCGAGCTCGTCATGGATGACCAACACGTCCTCCGGCGCGATCTTGAAGAAGCGCGCGCAGGCGGCGAGCGAGCGACCCGAGAGGTTCATGAACGTCTGGGGCATGAGGAGGACGACCTTCTCGCCCCCCAGGCTGCCCTGGCTCATCAAGCCATCGAACTTCGACTGCCAGCTTCCGGCGCGGGCGTTCTGCGCCAGCAGCTCCACCACGCGGAAGCCCACGTTGTGGCGGTGCCGGGCGTACTCGCGTCCGGGGTTTCCGAGCCCACAGATGAGCTTCATGGTCCGGCCTCTCTCCTGAAGGGCGTCGGCCGCAGCGGGCGCCGCCCCTGATCTGCCTCGGGTTCAAATGCAGCGGCCCGGTCCGTCCCGGACGCCTCCTCCGGAAGAAGGCGACGCCAGGGAGCCGGCCGGGCCGTGCGGATGACCTGCTCAGCGCGGGATCACCCGCCCTTCTTGTCCGAGCCCTCGGGCATCGCCACGGTGGCGATGGTGTAGTTGACCCGGCCCTCGAAGCGCACGCCCTCGGGGAACTTGAGGTCGCGGGCGTGGAGCACGTCGTTGACCTTGAGGGGGGTGACGTCGGCCTCGATCACCTCGGGGATGGCGCGGGGGAGGGCGAAGACCTCGAGCTCACGCACGCCCGGGGAGAGCATGCCGCCATCGATGGCGCCGGCGTGCTTTCCGACCAGCTTCACCGGGACCTTCACCTTGACCTCCTCGTTCTCCTTCACGCCGACGAAGTCGACGTGGAGGACGTCACGGGTGACCGGGTGCTGCTGGTAGTCCTTGAGGAGCACCAGCTGCTGGGTGCCATCGAGGTCGAGGCTGAGCAGGGTGTTGAAGCCGCGCGCGCCCTGGAGCGACTTGCGCAGCTCCTTGGGGCTCACCGCCACGTTGAGGGGCTTCTCGAGCTGGCGCCCGTACACCACCGCGGGGACGAGCCCCTCGGCGCGCAGCTTGCGGGCCACGCCCTTGCCGGTCTTCTCCCGCGACTGCCCCTTGAGGATGGTCTGCTCGCTCATGTCCGAATCCTTGTGTTGCGCTCTTGCGGAAGCCCGTCACCGGGAACCCGCCGCTGCTGTCGATGAAGGGCCGATCCTGCGTGGTGCCGCCGGTTCACCCGTCGCAGGGAGCGTCCGACCGGATCCGGGCATGTCGGCCGCGGGTTGTCCGGAGCGTGCGCTCCCGGGTGGGGTGGTGCGGAGGCGGTGGTGCGTGAGCGACCGCTTCTGGTGGGATGCTGTTCGAAGCCGCTGGGTCCACCCGCCCGGCATCCCACCCCCATGGTGGGCCCCGAAGCGAAGGTGTGTCCGGCGGCTCCCGATCATCGGCGGGCCGGTGATCGGAGCGCGCCTTCTGCCAGCAAGGACCCGACGGCGTCAAGCGCCGCCATCCGCCTCAGGCGGACGACGCGAGCGGCGAGCAGACCGGGTCAGACGAACAGGGAGGAGAGCGAGTCCGCGCGCATGATGCGGGCGATGGCCTCGCCGAAGAGCTTGTCCACGCTCAGCACCCGGATCTTGTCGCACGCCTGCGCGTTGGGATTGAGGGGGACGCTGTCGCTGACCACCAGCTCCTCCAGCTTGCTCTGGCTCACCCGCTCGATCGCCGGCCCCGAGAGGATGGGATGGACCGCGTAGGCCACCACCCGGCGCGCACCCTTCTCCAGGAGCGCGGCCGCCGCGGTGGTGAGGGTGCCGGCGGTGTCCGCCATGTCGTCGATGATGATCGCGTCCTTCCCCTTCACCTCGCCGATGAGGTTCATCACCTCGGAGGCGTTGGGGCGCGGGCGCCGCTTGTCGACGATCGCCAGCGAGGCGTTCAGGCGCTTGGAGTAGCTGCGCGCGCGCTCCACCCCACCGGCGTCCGGGCTGACCACCACCAGGTTCTCCGCGTCCGGGAACCGCTCGCGCATGTCCTCGAGGAAGACCGGCATGGCGAAGAGGTTGTCGGTGGGGATGTTGAAGAAGCCCTGGATCTGCCCGGCGTGCAGGTCGGTGGAGACCACCCGATCCAGACCGGCGGTCTCCAGCAGGTCCGCCACCAGCTTGGCGGTGATGGGCGTCCGGGGAGCCACCTTCCGATCCTGCCGGGCGTAGCCGTAGTAGGGGATGACCGCGGTGATGGAACTCGCCGACGCCCGCTTGAGCGCATCCACCATGATGAGCAACTCCATCAGGTGGTCGTTGGTGGGAGGGCAGGTGGACTGGATGATGAAGCAGTCCAGTCCGCGGACGTTCTCCGCGATCTCGACCTGAATCTCCCCGTCCGAGAAGCGCCCGAGGGTCGCCCGGCTGAGGGGCCGCTCGAGGTAGTCGCAGATCCGATTCGCGAGGGCCTGATTCGAGCTGCCGGCGAAGACCTTGTAGTCACGCTCCATGGCGGGTCGAACTAGATCAGTCCGCACGTGAAAGAAAGCGCTTATCCCGCCTCGACCCGGACGCCTGCCTCGCTGGGCAGCCCGGAGACCTGACGGTAGTGGTCCAGGATCTCCCGCTCGAACCGCTCCCGGGTGTCGGCATTCAGCGGGTGGGCGATGTCCTTGTAGGTCCCGTCCTTCCGCTTCTTGGCGGGCATTGCCACGAAGAGGCCGGTGGGACCCTGGATCACCTTCAGGTCCCGCACCACGAAGCACTGGTCGAGCGTGATGGTGACGTAGGCCTTGAGTCGCTCCTCGTCGACCGGGAAGACCCGGATATCCGTGATGTGCATCGTGCGCCCCCCAAAGAGCACCCC
>Ga0079224_100002926_pt1 | contig 21194 bp, 12 predicted proteins | sample Stecom2015_FD_80414 | JGI IMG/M metagenome (GOLD analysis project Ga0079224, IMG submission 80414) | Agricultural soil microbial communities from Utah to study Nitrogen management - Steer compost 2015 | ecosystem: Environmental > Terrestrial > Soil > Agricultural land | place: USA: Utah...
ATCATATAAAACACACTTATTTTCTAGCCAAAACAGCAAAAAACAACTTAATTTTTATAAATAAACATAAAAAAACTTCTTTTTAACAGTTTCACACAAAAAATAAATAAAAAAACATATATATTTTAAATAAAAACTTATTTTTAATATTAAAATTTTAAATATTTACATTTATAATTTTTATTATTGTAATAATTATCGTTATAACTTTTCAATTTACTAATTAACTATGAAACTTAAACCCTTTTTTCGGGAAAACTACTCAGGTTTCCTAAGTAAAAGAACGAAAACATGGATATTTTCGTCTTTTTTACTCGGAATATCCTCAGTATCTCTTCCCTATCACGTATCCGCATCGGATATTCCCGTTGTTTTCTCCAAACAACAAATTAATGTGACCGGTAAAATCGTAGATGAATCCAATAATCCAATAGATGGTGCATCTATCAAGGTGAAAGGCGGTACAAATTCTACTTCTACCGATGTAAACGGAAATTTTACCATTTCTGCTCCTCCTCAGGGTACACTCGTCATCACACACGTATCTTATGAAGCCCGGGAGATTAATATCAACAACCAAGGATCGTTGAATATTGTTCTAAAATCATCCGGTGAGAATCTGGATGAAGTCGTTGTTATCGGTTATGGAACGGTAAGACGCAGTGAAAATACCGGTTCTATCGCTTCAGTTAAAGGAAAAGATATTGCCGAAAAACCAACCTTGAGCTTTGAAGGTGCTTTAAGTGGACAAGCTGCCGGTGTGAATATGACAGCTAACGTAGGGAATGTCAATCAAGCTCCTGTATTCAGAATACGGGGAACAAACTCTCTGTCATTAAGTTCCTACCCTTTAATCGTAGTGGACGGTATACCAATGTACACAGAAGATGTCAGCGTAGGTGGAAATGCATCAAACAATCCTTTGGCTTCTATTAATCCTGCTGATATAGAAAGCATAGACATAGCCAAAGATGCAGCAGCAACGAGTATCTACGGTTCTCGGGCGGCAAATGGCGTTGTTTTTATTACTACTAAATCAGGAAAAAGAGGAAAAGCAAAAGTGAATTATGATGCCTATTTCGGTATAAATAAAGCATTTAGATTGGCCGAAGTGCTCAACGCTGAGCAATATCTGGAAATTAAAAATGAAGGTTTACAAAATGCTGGAACTTATAACGCACAAACAAATTATTATGATTATTCCTTAGACATCAATGGAAACCGGATAGATACACGTTGGTATGATTACATTTTCCGTACAGGAAAAGTGAATAATCACAGCGTCAATGTGAGTGGTGCTTCCGAAGCAACCCGTTATTTCTTCAGTGCAGGTCTAACAAAACAGGATGGTATCATACAAGGCAATGACTTTGATCGTAAAAACATAGCTTACAACCTCGATCATAAGGTAAATAACTGGTTAAAAGTTGGTTCCAAAGTTAACTATGCGACGAACAAGACACGGGCTATTATGTCATTGGGTACAGGCGTTAATAGTGTCGCTTCCAATTCCAATTCGTACCGCTTGGGATTCATAACAGCTCCTATCGTTGCTCCATATAATAATGATGGAACATTCAATGTCATCGGTCCGAATGTAGGTATTATGGACAACGCAGGACATTTAAGATCTACTGCTCGGTTAGGCTATACCAATCCCGTATTATCATTATTGGAAAATGATGATTACACAGGTAATCATTTTTTACAGGGAAATGTATCCGTAGATATTAACCCTTTACCATGGATCACTTTTCGTTCGATATACGGCATAAACAATATGGAAAGTAAAACATATCGTTATTTCTCCCCTGAAACAAATGAAGGAATAAGTAGAAATGGTCGTGCAGATGCGATTACAGCAAGCCGGGAGATGACTATCTGGACAAATACATTAACATTGACTCCTAAAATTGCTGATGGCCATAAGTTGGATATCTTACTGGGTCATGAAGAGCAAACAACCAAACGGGATGGTTTTGGGTTGATGCGCGGCAATCAATCAGATGATTTGTACCGCAACATTCAAGGCGGTTTCACAGACCTTTCATTATCGAACACTGAAAACAATATCACAGAGAATTTTTTGGTGTCATTATTTTCAAGATTTCAGTATAATTTACAGGATAAATACTTTTTCTCAGGTAATCTGCGTCGTGATCAGTCTTCTGTTTTGGGTACGAACAACAAAGCCGGAACTTTCTGGGGTATCGGCGGTGGTTGGGATATTTACAAAGAAAGTTTCTACCAAAACGGCACCATATCCCAAATTTTGCAGAATCTAAAACTCAAAGCAAGTTATGGTAAAGTAGGTAATTTAACCGGGATTGGTGATTTCGCCAGCCTATCTACCTATGCTGCCACGCTATATGGTACAACACCGGGATTGTATTTTGCTTCTGCCGGTAATGAAGATCTAAAATGGGAAACCAGTAAAAAGACAGATGTAGGATTATCTTTTACCGTAGCTAATAAATTTAACTTTGAACTGGCGTATTACAATAACCGTATCGATGGTTTAATCTTTGGTGTGCCTACTCCTTCATCTGTCGGTATTCCAAACCCATCTTCAGGAAGCCGCAACCAGATTCTGGCTAACGTAGGAGAAATGTATAACCGTGGAGCTGAATTTACTTTTAATACGTCGCCTATACGAAATGATAATTTCACATGGAATCTAAATTTTAATATTTCTCACAATACAAATAAGGTTCTTTCACTTACAGATGGTGTAAATTCCCTAATATCCGATGCTGTTGGTGGCATAGCAGGTATGGCATCCATTACGCAGGTAGGCAGTCCGATAGGTATGATTTATGCCATCCGAACAGACGGAGTTGATCCACAGACGGGCCGAAGAATATTTATTGATGGTGATGGTCGGCAAGTATTTTTTCAACAAATCCCGCCTCCGGGTGGTTACCAATGGGAATATGCCGATGGCAGCCAGGCAAGAGCAGTCAATACAGCAGATGACGCGGTACCTTATAGAGCAACTCAACCTAAATTTTTTGGTGGATTTTCCAATAATTTCATATACAAAGGCTTCGACTTAGACATGTTATGGACATTCCAATTGGGAGGATATATGTACAATGGTACACAATCCCAGTTAATGGATTACCGGTTTCAGAATAACCATGTCATGATTTTAGACAGATGGCAGAAACCAGGAGATATTACGGATATACCTCGTGTACAAGATGGAGATATTACTTCCTGGGGTTATTCAATTCCTATTACAGCAAATGTGTATAAATCGGATTTCCTTCGTCTGAGAAATATTTCTTTAGGATATACATTGCCGGTTGATTTTACTAGAAAGGGGCAAATAGATAAAATAAGGATTTATGCGAGCATTCAAAATGCCTTATTATTCACGCCATACAATGGTGCTGATCCGGAAGTAACCAGTACAGGAAATGCGACAACAACACAAGGATTTGACAAAAACGTAACACCCAACGCCCGTACATTCACTTTTGGACTACAAGCTTCATTTTAAATTCATCGAATCATGAAAAAAAGATTTTATATTATACCTTTATTATTATTTGTAATCACAAGCTGTGATTACGACGATAAATTAAATCCCGTTCCATCCACACTGGTATCAGAGATTACAGCCTTTGAAAACGTGGGCAGGATTAACAACCAGGTCAACGGGTTATATGCTACTTTCAAAGGAGGTGGTTTTTGGGGTTCCCAATATATTTATTATTCGGAATCCAGAGCAGGAAACTTTGTAGCCACAAATCTAAATCCTACGCGTGGTGGATTATCCTACCAAATGAGCGTAGACGCAAGTACAGGCGATGTAGATAATGTATGGACACAAGGTTATCAGATTATTAATGCTTGTAACTTGTTTATAGAAAGATTGGCTATAAACGGCGAAGAACTTTTAGGCGCAAATGTTTATCAAAATTATATGGCAGAAGCTCGGTTTCTTCGTGGTATAACCTACTATTATCTGTTGCATTTATATGCTCAGCCTTATCTAAAAGATGATGGTGCAAGCCCGGGATTACCATTACGTTTAGAAGCAAATACAGGTTTAAAAGACTATAACATGCCTCGATCTACGGTAAAACAGATTTACGAATTTGTAATACAAGAATTGGATTTTGCTGAACAAAATCTACCTAATTCCTATTCCAGCGCTTTGTCAAATACAACCCGTGCGCATAAGAATACGGCTATAGCCATGAAAACGAACGTTTATTTAGCTATGGGAAATTATGCTGCGGTGATTAGAGAATCGGATAAGTTAGTTCCAAATTCATCGCCTTACAAAGCCACTACAGGCGTTGCAAACCAATTGGAAAGTAACGTACTAAATGTATTTTCTGCTCCATATACTTCCAATGAATCAATATTTTCGATGCCATTTAGTTCAAATGATGTTCCGGGAACATCGTTAGGAAATGCTTATTTACCCGATGGTGCAAATGCATCGGGATTGGGTGCAGCTGGTACCGGGGATTACTATTTGTTGGAATCCGGAGTAGTTGCTGATCCGGATTGGAAAACAACAGATACCCGGCGTAATTTTGTATTTGCTACTCCAGCTGGTACTGCAGCCGGACGTCTATGGTGTGTAAAATACAAAATGGGGACACCATTTGCCGATTACATACCTGTTATCCGTTATGCACAGGTGATGTTGAATTTAGCAGAAGCATTAGCTCAACAAAATGGTACAGATGCGCGCGCTATACAATTACTGAATGCAGTCAGAAACAGATCGGACCAAACGACTACATTTAGTCCTACGACAAAAGCAGAATTATTGGATCTTATTTTTCGTGAACGCAATATTGAATTTTTTGGAGAAGGTATTCGTAACATAGATTTAGTAAGACAGCTAAAACCTATTCCTGCAAAATCGCCACGAGGTGGATCTCCGGTACCGGAAGTTAAGCCAACAGACCCTAATTATATATGGCCTTTGCCTACATCAGAAACACTTTATAATAAAGACTTATGAAACTAAAAATTGTTAAACACTTATTAATTGCCCTCTTCATTTCGCAGTTATCCATAGGGCAGGCACAACATATTGTTTCACCTAAAGAACATTTTGGATTCCATATAGGTGATGACTACATGTTGGCGAATTATAAGCAGATGGAAAGCTATTTTAAAAAAGTAGCTGAACAGTCGGACAGACTTATTATGCAGGATGCAGGAGTAACGGAAGAAGGTCGGCAACAATATCTGCTTATTATATCCTCACCTGAGAATTTAAAAAATATTGAAAAATATCGCTCTATATCACAGCGTTTAGGACGAGCAGAAAATCTTAAGGATGAAGAAGCTAAAGTATTAGCTAAAGAAGGTAAACCCGTTGTTTGGATTGATGGCGGTATGCACTCCAATGAAACTGTCGGCTCTCACCAATTGATAGAGACTTTCTACCAGTTGAATAACAGTGATGACGAGGAGATATTAAACTTTTTGGATAAGGTCATTATTTTGATGTGGCATGTCAATCCGGACGGGCAAGATCTATTAGCCGACTGGTATATGCAATATGAAAACAAGGAACAACGTAACATGTCTATCCCAAGGTTATACCAAAAATATGTAGGACATGACAACAACCGTGACTTTTTCATGTTCAACATGGTAGAAGCAACAAATATGGCGAAAATACTGTATGTAGACTGGTTACCACAGATTATGTACAATCACCACCAGACTTCACCAGATGGTACAATCGTAGCAGGCCCACCTTATCGTGACCCTTTTAATCATATTTTTGATCCGTTATTAGTGACCGGAATTGATGGTGTAGGTTTTGCCATGATTAACCGACTGAATAAAGAAGGTAAACCAGGATATGTGCGTATGGATCAGTCTACATTTTCCACATGGTGGAACGGCGGAGCACGTACTGCACCTTATTTCCGAAATATGGTTGGTATATTAACCGAAACCTTTGGTAGCCCAACACCTATGGAAGTTCCCGTTGTCACAGAACGCTTAATTCCTAAAAATGGATTACCAAATCCGATTGCCCCACAAAAATGGCATTTCAAGCAGTCTATTGATTATTCAGTTTCGATGAACTATGCCATATTGGATTATGCAGCACGAAATGGAGACGAATTGCTGTACAATTTCTACCAGATGGGTAAGAATTCTATAGAGAAAGGAAACAAAGATACCTGGACAATGTATCCGAAGTTTGCTGAGCAATTAGAGAAAACCTATGATGAGGCTGTTAAAAGTGGACAAGAAGAAAAGAAAGAAGCCACCGGTTATTATCGTTCGAAAATTATTCCGACCAAATACTATGATGCTGTTTATAAAAATCCGGATAACCGTGATCCTCGAGCGTATATCATCCCCGCAGATCAAGCGGATTTCGCTACTGCTATCAAATTCGTAAATACATTGATAAAAGGCGGTATATATGTTTACCAAAGCAAAGAAGATTTCAGCTACGGGGGTAAGCATTACCCAAAAAACACAATTGTAGTAAAGACTAATCAAGCTTTTCGTCCACAAATAATAGATATGTTTGAGCCACAGGACCACCCACATGATGTTCAGTATCCAGGCGGACCTCCGGTTCGTCCTTATGATGCAGCTGGCTGGACATTAGCAATGCAAATGGGTGTCAGCTATGATCGTATTTTTGAAGACTTAAATATTCCTTTGGAAAGAACAGACTATGGGGTATTGCTTCATGCCCCTACTAATTCAGTTGAGGTTAGTAAAGTCGGGTACGCTATCAATGGCAAGGCAAATGATACTTTTATTGCGGTAAACAGATTATTGAAAAAAGGTGTTAAAGTATCTCGGGACGAGGAAACACAAAATTTCTATGTCGATGCCAAAGGCAAAGCGGTATTGGATGAAATGGCAGCTAAATATGGCTTGACAGTAACATCATTAACACAAAAACCTTCAACGCTAACCCCTATTAATTCCTTGAAAATAGGTTTATTCGACCATTATGGAGGCTCTATGCCATCCGGATGGGTTCGTTGGATCTTAGAACAATATGAATACGATTATGAACTATTCTATCCACAAGACGTAGACAGTAAAAACATAGCTAAATACGATGTATTGCTGTTTATCGGACCGGGAATCCCTGTCGGGGACAAACCAGGTATTACAAGATGGGGTAAAGAGCTTGAAAAGGAACTGGTACCTAAAGAATATCAACCTTGGATGGGTTCAATAACAAAAGAAACATCTGTTCCTATCTTAGAAGAGTATGTAAAAAATGGTGGCAGAATAGTAACAGTCGGTTCTTCCAGTGGGTGGGTATATGATCTGGGTATAAACGTAACCAACCCATTGATGGAGGAAAACAAAGATGGAAAATTAGCGGAAATATCCAGTGCTAAATATTTCGTGCCAACCAGCATTTTATCAGCGGAGATTGATACAGAGAAAGCTGAAAACTACGGCATGGCTAAAGAAGCTAAAATCGTCTTCAACAACAGTCCGGTATTTCAATTCCAATCAACTGACAAGCTTTATTCCTTAGGTAAATTCACAACCGACAGACCTTTATTAAGTGGCTGGGCACATGGTCAAGAATATCTAAAAGATACCCACTTAGGAGTCGTAGCTTTATTAGGAAAAGGTAAAATTGTGGCTATTGGACCGGAAATTACAAATAGGGCACAATCCCACGGTACATTTAAAATGCTATTTAACCAGCTTTATAAATAGTCATTAAATCATATTAGAGCATCAGGTTTTTGAAAAACCTGATGCTCTAATGTTTATCTTTTAAAAGCATTCCATCCTTGTGCAGTAATAGGATGCACATTTCCGGATTTAGAAATCATTTCACAACCTGCGGCTTCTTCCGCAATGTAACCGATAATGGTAATATCCAGCTGGTTCTTTATTTTGTCATATTGATCTTGCGGAACAGTGAATAACAATTCATAATCTTCACCACCACTTAATGCGCAGACCGTCGGATCCAAGCCAAATTCACGGGCAGTTTCATAAGTCATCGGGTCAATAGGTATTCTATCCTCATAAAGCTTACAACCTACTTTTGAAGCGTTACAGATATGCAAGATTTCGGAAGCCAGACCATCGGAAACATCAATCATCGCATTCGGCCGTATACTATATGTTTCAAACAATTCCACAACATCCTTTCGGGCTTCAGGTTTTAACTGTCTTTCTACAATATAATCCTTTCCTTCCAAATCAGGTTGAATCTGCGGGTTTTCCAGAAAAATCTGCTTTTCGCGTTCCAAAAGTTGTAATCCTACATAAGCACCACCTAAGTCACCGCTTACACATAACAAATCTCCTTCTTTTGCAGAAGAACGATAAGCTATTTTAGCTGCATCAGCATAACCTATACTGGTCACCGAAATAACCAAACCTTGTGCAGAAGCGGAAGTATCTCCTCCGATAAGGTCTACATTATATTTTTTACAGGCAATCAATGCTCCTTCATATATTTCTTCCACTGCTTCTAAAGGAAATTTAGAAGACAAGCCAATAGAGAACGTAATCTGCGAAGCTATTCCATTCATAGCATATATATCACTCAGATTAACCTGAACCGCTTTATAGCCCAAATGCTTTAACGGTACATAACGAAGGTCAAAATGGATTCCCTCCAAAAGCAAATCTGTAGATATCAATGTTTTCTTATCCGAAAAATCCAATACTGCAGCATCGTCACCAATACCTTTTACCGTTGATGGTTCCGTAAGCTCAACTGCTTTGGTCAGATAATCTATCAAACCAAATTCACCAAGTTCTTGTATGTTTGTTTTATCGCTGTTTTCGAACATGTTATTTTAGTATTGCGTATTGAGATATGAGTATTGAGATAACTTTTTCCTAATACAGATATCTGTGATTTTAATTTTTAAATACTAATTGTTTATATACGTATTCATTTATTTTATATATCAATATTTAGTACATGACAAAACTGAATAAGTCATAAAAAACGCGTCATTGCGAGGAAGTATGACGAAGCAATCTGCATTTTTTAATGTCATCAGATTGCTTCGTTTCCTCGCAATGACGATGACATTATTTTTTGTCATGTACCGTAATATCAATACTATATCTTACAATCCCAGCTTCTCGGAGATTTCCAGCATCCGCTCGATAGGTTTTCTTGCACGTTCCACAACATCCATTGGTAAATCCACCTCTGGTAGCTCATAGTACAAGCAATTATAAAGCTTTTCCAGTGTATTTAGCTTCATATGTGGACAATCATTACAAGCACACACATTATTCGGTGGTGCAGGAATAAAAGTCTTTGTGGGGCTTGCTTTCTGCATTTGGTGCAAGATACCTGATTCTGTTGCGACTATATATTGTTGTGCATCGTCTTCAATCGTAAATTTCAACATACCGGAAGTAGAGCCGATATAATCCGCTTGTGCCAGAATATGGTCCTCACATTCCGGATGCGCTATAAATTTCGCCTCTGGAAACTGTACACGTAAATCCGAAATCTTATCCTGGGAGAATATTTCATGTACCATACAAGCACCATTCCACAAAACCAATTCACGACCTGTTTTCTTCTTTACATATTCCCCTAAGTTCCGATCAGGCCCAAAGATAATTTTTTGATCTTCAGGAAGGCTTTCCACAATCTGCACAGCATTGCTGGATGTACAAACAATATCCGACAGCGCTTTTAACTCAGCTGTACAGTTCACATAAGTGATTACTACATGATCGGGATATTGTTCTTTGAATTTAGCAAAAAGATGCGGAGGACAACTATCCGACAACGAACATCCTGCTTTTAAGTCCGGTAGCAACACCTTTTTGGAAGGAGATAGGATTTTTGCTGTTTCTGCCATAAAATGTACACCGGCAAATACAATCACATCAGCATCCGTTTTAGCGGCCTGCTGCGAAAGACCTAAACTATCTCCAATATAATCTGCAATATCCTGTATTTCAGCTTCTTGATAATAATGTGCTAAGATAACAGCATTCTTCTCTTTCTTAAGTCGCTGTATCTCAGCAATAATATTTATCGTAGGATCTATCGGTTCATCGATATAGCCCTTGGCCTCTAAATCCCTTGCAAAAGTCGTATTCATCTGTTCTCTTCTCGTTTAGCTTTCTTTTGTTTAGAATATCTAACCCTACAAAGGTAAACAAAGAAAATCAAACGAAATCCACATTCCCTTTTTTCAATAAATGATAATGTTATTTTAAAGAAAGAATCTTATTGTTTATTAGCCTGTGGAAAATGGGGAGAAGTGAATGAATTTTTATTTGGAATAGCACTTATTCCTATGTTATCCACAATTTATTCACAGTTTATTTAAGATTATATATTGATTTTCAGTTCTGTAATTTTTTATGGGTTTTATTTTCCATAATTTTTTGTTGAATGTTTGTTGTTCATAATTTGTTAATATTAGGTTGACTTTTCCTTAATTTTTGGACAGGAAATGTGTGAATAGATGTTTATTTGTGGAAAGTTTACAAGTTTTCATTTTTAATCCACGTATTATGTACATGTTTTCCACATATTTTGTTAATTTGTTTTCGATAATCAAGAAATAAGGTATTAGGTTTTACACTTTATGGCACAAAGACAGGTAGATTTTCTGGTAATAGGGTCTGGAATTGCAGGATTAAGTTTTGCATTAAAGGCTGCGGAATTAGGTAAAGTATTGATAGTCACTAAATCCAATGAAGACGAATCTAATACCAAATATGCCCAGGGTGGTGTAGCTGCGGTTGTGGATAAGTCAGATAGCTTTGAAAAGCATATTACTGATACACAGATAGCTGGTGATGGTTTATGCCATAATATTATTGTGGAAAACGTTGTTAGGGAAGCACCGGAAAGGATTAAAGAGCTTATAGATTATGGAACCAATTTCGACAAGGTCGATGGTGAGCATTATGATCTTGCCCGGGAAGGAGGTCATTCGAACCATCGTATCCTTCATTATAAAGATATTACCGGTTACGAGATAGAACGCGCACTTTTGGAGAAAGTACATCAACATCCCAATATAGAGATACTAACACATTACTTTGCTGTCGATTTAATTACCCAACACCATCAAGGTGTCCATGTAGATAAAAGTACAAAGGATATAAAATGTTATGGTATTTATGCCTTGAATACACGTACGAATAGTATTGAAACTTTTTTGAGTAAAGTAACCTTAATGGCTTCCGGTGGAGCTGGTCATGTATATGGCAGTACGACAAATCCTACTATTGCTACCGGTGATGGTATAGCTATGCTATATCGTGCTAAGGGAAAAGTTAGAAATATGGAATTTATACAATTCCATCCGACATCACTCTATAATCCAAAAGAATCCCCAGCTTTTTTAATTTCAGAAGCGGTTCGTGGTTTTGGCGGTATTTTACGTAGGGTAAATGGGGATTCTTTTATGGAGGAATATGACGAACGGGCTTCTTTGGCACCCAGAGATATCGTTGCTAGGGCGATTGATAATGAAATGAAACGTTCGGGTCTTGATTTTGTCTATCTAGATATCACACACCGTAAAAGAGCAGAGATTATAGCACATTTTCCAAATATTTATGAAAAATGTTTGTCTATAGGTTTGGACATGACGAAGGATTATATTCCTGTTACTCCGGCTGCTCATTATTTATGTGGGGGTATTTTGGTCGATGAGTGGGGAAGGACATCCATTAATAACCTGTATGCTTGCGGAGAATGTTCGTCTACAGGATTACATGGTGCTAATCGATTGGCTTCTAATTCTTTGTTGGAAGCTGTAGTATATGCCCATCGTATTTTTGAACATGCAGCAGATACTTTGTCATCCGTGGAATATGCTAGCGATATTCCCGCCTGGGATGAATCCAAGGTACAGTTGATGAATGAAGAGATTTTAGTAACCCATAATCTACGTGAAACACAAAAACTAATGAGTGATTACGTAGGTATTGTACGTTCTGATTTTCGTTTGGATAGGGCAATGAGAAGACTTGGATTTTTATATGAAGAGACTGAAGACTTTTATAAGAATACAAAGCTTTCTGTGAAGCTCTGTGAGTTAAGAAACGTTATTCAAGTAGCTTATCTCATTGTAAAATCTGCTATGCAACGTAAAGAAAGCCGGGGATTACATTATACAACTGATTTTCCATCTAAGTCGGAAACATTAATAGATACTGTTTTATAATTTATTCCCAAATCTATATAAAATGCCTGTTATATTACCTGTAAAGAATATTCATCCTGTTATTGATGGATCTGTTTTTATTGCGGATAATGCCACTATTGTTGGTGATGTTGTGATTGGTAAGCAATGTTCTATATGGTTTAATGCGGTGGTCAGAGGAGATGTGAATTATATCCGTATAGGTGATTATTCCAATATTCAGGATGGCGTGGTTATTCATTGCACTTATCAGAAAAATGGAACTGATATAGGCAATTATGTCAATGTGGGACATAATGCTATCGTTCATGGTTGTATAGTGCGGGATTATGTGTTGATTGGGATGGGTGCAATCGTTATGGATAAAGCTGTTATTGAATCTAACGTCATTATAGCTGCAGGAGCCGTTGTTTTAGAAAATATGGTATGTGAATCCGGTTATCTTTATGCCGGAATACCAGCCAGGAAAATAAAACCGTTAAGCGAAGAACAGCTGGCCATGCTCAAGCAATTGCCACATAATTATGTGTTGTATAGTTCCTGGTTTTGATATGTATTGGAGGATAGAAACGAATATGTAGAGCCGTTGCATGCAACGGCTCTACTCTATATTATGGATGATAAAATTAATTTCCTAAGGCAAATTAATCGTTTCGCTTTGATCCCAGTTTGCACGGATTGTAAATGTTTTATCTAAGTACCATAGATTTTCTGCCTGTTTCTTGGCATATACATCTGCAGGATCCCAACGCCCATTATTATTTTCGTCGTATATCACACGTAAAGAATACTTCCCTCCTGGATAGTTTTTATAATTTATATGTGGATTAGAAGCGTTTATAATGCGTCTGTCAAATACTTTTTCTTTACTCTCATCAATCAACTCAACAACGTAATTCATTGTTGAATCCAAACCATTGAATGTAAAGTTAATATTTCCGTAGTTATCCGATTCTTCATATGTAAAACGCGTTTTAAACTCTTTATTGGTATCCCCAAATGGACTTTGCATAGCATTTTCCTGAATAACCAATTCATAATTTCTTTTTGCCCGCCAATTGAATCGGATATGGTATAATTCTTTGTTTACAGAATCTTGTTGCAATTGGAAATTTCTTCTTGAAACAGAATCTTCATACAACATTATTTTTTCCTTATCTACAGATGCCAAAGGTCCAGTAGTACTCAATTTAATATGTCTAACTCGGTCTACTTTATTTGTAATGCTGAGTTGTGGTTTTACTTCACGGTCAAACTTCATATTACGTGAAACACGTATGGAAACGGTATCTCTTATCTCGCCAGCGTCTTTTACCAATAGTTTTATAGAATCCAGTTCTGTGTTGTCGATGTATATTTTTGCACTATCTCTGTTAAAGCTGTAACGCTCTATTTTTGTATTATTTAGTGCTTGAGGAGCTAGTATTTCTACTTCAGGTTGTTGCAATGGCTTTGTAAATGTCAATAGAATATAACCAGTATTGTCGACTCTTTTTTCTAATGTCCTATAGTCTTTTTGATAGCCTTTGGTTAATTCCAATGCCACGCCATTGATATCCTTGTTAAGAACTAAGCTATCTGCTAAGAAACCTATCCATTCGTCGTTGCCATTGTATATACGATCATTATTTTGCTCTTTCAAAGCATATATTCTATAGGTATCCTCTCTTAGATTATTGAACTTGAAATTCCCGGATGTATCTACGTTAACGAATATGTTGGCTTTTCTTTTCCCAAATATGCTATCCTGTCTTGTTGGGATAAGTAAGACTTTGATATTTTCATCTTTTTTGGTATCAAAAGATTTGGTAAATCCATTTTTTACGGAACCACTTATGGATAAGGAATCCAATTCATCTCCCGTGGCGAATACATAATTGTAGTTAATAATAGGATTGCCTTCATTATAATCTACCAAGCCCTTACCGAAGTTGATGGTATAGGTTGTATTTGTTTCCAGTGAATCCGGTAGGGTAATGATTAAGTTTTTCTTACGAACTTTATAAATAACCATTTCATCAAGATCAGGACTTATACTGAACTCTTTCATCTGGTTATTGAGTTTGATGAATTCATCAAAACTCAGCGTGATTTCTTTACTTCTAAAATTACGGCTATAGTTTTCTGGAAATTCGTTTAGTAATTTAGGAGGTAAACTGTCTTTTGGTCCACCTGTTGGCCGTTGCATATTGGCACAGCGGATACAAGACAATAAAATCAGTGTAAAAAGACCTAATAAAAAGGTGTTTCTCATATATACTGATTTAAGGACTTTTGAGGAACTTTTTTTGTTTTTGGAACTGCAAGTCATAAAATTAAAAATATTGTCTTGTATCGCTTTATTTTATTTTTCTGATTATTTAGTTTAAAATGTTGATAATCAGATATTTAATTAATATGTATCATTAAAACACTAATATCAGAAGGAGATACACCAGAAATACGGGATGCCTGTCCTAATGTTCGTGGTTTTACTTTCAATAACTTCTCCCGTGCTTCAATGGATAGTGAAGTTAGCGAAGTATAGTCAAAATCCGGATTGATTTCTTTATCTTCCATCTTTTTCATTTTGTTGACGATTTCCATTTCTTTTTCAAAATAGCTATCATACTTCACTTTTATCTCCGTTTGTTCAATAGTTTCGTCGTCGTAGTTGGACAATAATGTATTGAAGCTTTCGTCTGCTTTAGCTATATCGTATATATTGACTTGAGGTCTGCTTAGTATATTGAATAGCCGTGACTTTTGATTTATAGGACTTGAATTTAAGCTTTCCAATATAGGATTCATATTTTCAACGGATACGCTATGTTGTTTCATATAGTCTACAATAGTATCAGAGTCTTTCACTTTTTTCTCTACTTTAGCTAATCTTTCATCATCTACCAATCCTAATTTATGTGCTAATGGCGTTAATCGTATATCTGCATTGTCCTGGCGTAAGAGTAAACGATGCTCTGCTCTGGAAGTAAACATCCGATAGGGTTCTTCTGTTCCTTTGGTCACAAGATCATCAATTAAGACACCTATATAGGATTCTGAGCGTTTCAATATTAGTTCGTGTTGATCGTTGATACGTTGATGTGCGTTGACTCCTGCTACGAAACCTTGGGCTGCTGCTTCTTCGTATCCGGTAGTTCCGTTGATCTGTCCGGCAAAGAAAAGATGTTTAACCTTTAATGTTTCCAATGTCAGATCCAGTTGCATCGGTGGGAAGTAATCGTACTCGATAGCATAACCTGGTCTATACATTTTTGCTTTTTCAAATCCTGGTATAAGTTGTAGTGCTTTCAGCTGTACGTCTTCCGGTAGAGAAGTTGAAAAGCCATTTACGTATATTTCTACCGTTTTAAATCCTTCTGGTTCTACGAATATCTGATGTCTGTCACGTTCAGCGAAACGATTGATTTTATCTTCAATAGAAGGACAGTAGCGAGGTCCAAGGCCTTTGATTCTTCCAGCAAACATCGGTGATCGGTCGAAGCCTGTTTTTAAAACTTCGTGTACTTTATCATTCGTGTAAGTAATCCAGCAACAACGTTGTTCAGTAGGTATCTCTACGGCGGTATAGGAGAAGCGCCCTTTCTTTTCGTCTCCCCATTGTTCTTCCATGAGGCTATAGTTTAGAGATCGGCCGTCAACCCGAGGAGGTGTACCTGTTTTCATTCTTCCGGATTCGAAACCTAAACTCACTAATTGTTCGGTCAATCCTGTTGCAGCTTTTTCTCCAGTGCGCCCCCCTCCTATTTTCTTTTCGCCTATATGGATAATACCGTTTAAAAATGTTCCATTCGTAAGTACTACCGCATCGGCTTCGATACGGATTCCTAATGAAGTTATCACACCTTTAGCTTGTCCATTTTCAACAATGACTTCCTTTACGGTATCTTGCCACATATCTACATTGGATAAAGATTCCAATGTTAATCGCCATTCTTCTGCGAATCGCATTCTGTCGTTTTGTGAACGGGGACTCCACATTGCTGGTCCTCTGGAAAGGTTTAGCATGCGAAATTGTAATGTAGATTTGTCTGCAATAATACCTGTATATCCACCCATGGCATCTATCTCTCGTACAATCTGTCCTTTTGCTACACCACCTATTGCCGGGTTGCAGCTCATCTGTGCAATGACTCCCATGTTCATGGTAATCAACAATACCGACGAACCTAAGTTTGCAGCTGCAGCTGCAGCCTCACATCCAGCATGACCGGCTCCTACTACTATTACATTATATTTATTAAACATTTTCTATTTTTATCTTGTTTCACGTGAAACCATTTAATTTGTTTCACGTGAAACTTTTATATATATTCTGCTAATTCCAACCAACGTTCTGATTTTTTATCCAATTCCTCTTGAAGTTTTTCTATTTCCAATGCAACTTCTGTTATCTTGTTATGATCAGAAAGTGTGTTCAGTAATGTTGTTTGTTCTTTTATGGAATTTTCTATCAAATCTATTTCTTCTTCCAAAGATTCGTATTCGCGTTGTTCTTTATACGTAAGCTTTTTCTTTTCCGCTACTTTTTCAGTTGGTTTCTGTTGTTGGATTGTTTTTGATTTTTCTTTCTCCTCACGTGCTATCTGTTCTATCTCGAGTTTATAATCAGCATAGTTACCATTATAAATACGTATGTTTCCGTTACCCTCAAAAATGAAAAGTTGGTCTGTTAACTTATCTATTAAATAACGGTCGTGTGAAACTAATAATAATACACCGGTATAATTTTCCAAAAACTCTTCCAGCACATTTAACGTATCTATATCAAGGTCATTGGAAGGCTCATCCAAAATCAAAAAATTTGGATTGCTCATTAATACCCGCATAAGTTGTAAGCGCTTCTTCTCCCCCCCGCTCAGTTTGCTTACCATATTGTATTGCTTCTCTGGTGGAAAAAGAAAGAGCGTTAATAATTGCGAAGCTGTAATGACATCACCATTTGCCATTTCTATATATTCAGCTACATTCTTTACGACATCCAGAACCCGATCTTCTTCTTTGAACTGAAGACCCCCTTGTTTATAATATCCGAATATGGTAGTTTCCCCGACAACTATAGAGCCTGTATCTGCTGACTGTATGCCGGTCACAAGATTAAGAAAGGTTGACTTTCCTGTTCCGTTCTTCCCTGCCAACCCTATTCTGTCTCCTTTTTTAAAGGTGTAAGAGAAATCACTTATGATAGGTTCTGCTGAAAATGCTTTTGTTACATTATCTAATTCCAATATCTTGGATCCTTGTCTGCTTACTTTGACAGATAATTGTACCGTTTCATTTTTTCTTGGACCTTTGGCTTTATCTTCCAATTCATAATAAGCATCAATACGGGCTTTGGATTTTGTCCCTCGAGCCTGAGGCTGACGACGCATCCATTCCAATTCCCTACGTAATAGATTACGTGCTTTTTCGGCCGAAGCTATATCCATAGCTTCACGTTCGGCTTTCTTTTCTAGGAAATAAGTGTAATTTCCTTTATAAGTGTAAATTTCGCCTTTATCCAATTCCCGTATCTCCGTACATACATTGTCCAGAAAATATCGATCGTGGGTGACCAAAAGTACAGTCTTACTCCCTGTTGTCAATAGTTTTTCCAACCATTCTATGGTTTCTATATCCAAGTGGTTAGTTGGCTCATCCAATATATAAACATCTGGTTCGTCTATTAAGAGTTTTGCCAGGGATAGGCGTTTTTTCTGACCACCAGATAGCGAGTCTATCGCTTGGTCAAAATTAGAAATCTGTAACCTGTTTAGAATAGTCTTGATATTATGTTCATATTCCCAAGCTTCGGCTGCAGAGAGTTTATCCGTTAATTCTGTTAACTTGTCTTGATCAATTTTATCGCTATTCAATAAATTCTCGTAAGCTTTGATCAGTTGTTGCTGTTCATTATCTGCACTGTAAATAAAATCGTTCACGGTATCCAGACCCGAAAAATCAGGTTCCTGTGAGAGGAAACCTATTTTGATACCTCTTTCTTTTACAACTTTTCCCTGTGTTGGAACGACCTGTTCTGCGAGAATTTTAAGTAAAGTGGATTTGCCGGTTCCGTTAATACCGACCAAGGCTACCCTATCCCCCTTTTGTAAGGCAAAATGTAAGTCCGAGAATAACCATCTGTCATTAAAGGAATGACTTACCTGCTCTGTTGCTAAAATACTCACTTAATATTTAAATTACTGATAATTAATATGTTGTATGTTTTACTATTCTTTTATCACTTTAACAGCATCTACTTTGGATACTTTCGCACAGGAGTCAAGTTTAAGAAGACACTGTACATTTTATGTCATCCTGAGCTTGTCGAAGGATAGACATGTCGCTCTTCCTTTGCCATACTCGAGACACAGCGACCAGCTTAGCCTGACAATAAGGAAGCTTTATTTAATAATGCATAAGCATTATATTAATATCATTTTATCCATATAATAGATATACCCTGACTTGAGGATATAAATTTCCAAGCACAAAAATAAAGAAATATCGCCGAAAAAGTATTTTTATAAAAGATGAAGCTGTATAAATTACAATAGGATGGGTTAATTCAATTTATAGGAAGCCACGAGATTGAAGCGGGGTATTTCTACAGTGAATAAGGATCCATCTTTCAACCGGCTCATCATATAGTATCCTTCCATATAACCTATTTCGCTTTTGAGATTGCAACCGGAAATATATTGATGGGTTTCTCCGGGTTCCAAAATGGGTTGTTCGCCAACGACTCCTTCGCCATCAACTTGTATAGTATCATTGAGAGAATCGAATATATCCCAATGTCTACTAATCAACTGAACGATATCATGACCCAAGTTTTCTATCGTAATGCGATAGGAAAACATAAAGTGCTGCTTGCTGGGATTGGAATATTCTTGTTGATAAACCTGCTCCACAGAGATGCGAACGCCTTCCGTTATTTGTGTAGTCATTTGATAATAAACTCCTTAATCAAGAGCAAATTATTAATTATCTTTTGAAGATTCAAATTTTATTTTAAAGTTGCTGTATTATAAATATCTGACTTTATTAATAAAGTAAACACAGTATATTATATTCATATTATTTCTTTACAAGCTCTACCCGTCTGTTTTTTGCTTTATTTTCTTCCGAATCGTTGGCGACCAGAGGTTTTTCAGCTCCGAAACCTTGAGCTGTTAAACGGGATTTATCTATTCCGTCAGTGACTAAAGCGCTCATCACGGCATTTGCACGGTCGTCTGATAACTTTTTGTTATGCGCCGCATTGCCTGTATTATCGGTATGCCCTTCAATGGAAATCTTTAAAGAAGCTTCCTGTTTCAAAGCTTTGGCGATCTGGTCCACCACTTCTTTCCCATCAGATTTAATATTGGATTTATCTACGTCAAAATTGATATATAGGATAGATTTTCCAGTCTCGTTCAAATCTTTTACGATTTTATCTGAAGTTATCTTTGTAATGGTTTGTTCGAAAGCTTTTTCTTGTACAATCTGTATAGAGGAAGAAGGAAAATCTTTTTTCTCCATGGCAATATAAATATTGCCGTCATTTCTTCGGATTACGTACGTGACTATTTCTTCATTATAAACATCAATACTTCCATTGCTCCCCCCATAGGTGCATAGGTCTTTGTATTGTTCTAAACGATCTCCTTTTAGTCTTCCTTCGAAAACTTTGACTCCACCTGCAGCAAGAATGGCATCTTCATAGCTTCGGAATAGGTAGCGGCCACTGATTTCTTTATCACTTTTCTTATCTCGGTGAATGTATGCTCTGAATGTTTTGCCTTCTACTTCATATATATTATCTGGAGTGACGAATACGATAAAGTCAAAATCTTTCGGTTTAACATTGTTGATATAGTTTGCGCCATCAGGAGCAGTGAAAAATGGAAAATCACCTATATCAGCCGTAGATATCGGGATTGTATTGATATCAAAAACGGTTGTAGTCGTGGATTCTGTTTGGGGTTCTGTAACTTGTGAAGAAGACGATTCTGTGTTTATTTCTTCTTGGGTTTGCTCATTGTCCTTATTGGATTGATTGGAAGAGTTGCAGCTTACAATTAGTGCTGTAGCGAAGAGTAAGGAATATAATACCGTTTGTTTTTTCATGATGAAAGTAGTGTTATTTCCGAATAAAAATAGAAAAAAGTCTAAAAGTAAACTAGTAATCAGTTATATATTTTAGACTTTTATTCAAAAAGGGGGCTTATTTGGATTTTCTTTTTTTATATTTTTTCCATCCCCAGACAGCAGTGGCTATGATTATCCCTATTGGCCAAATGCTGATAAGTCCTAAAAATAAATTTGAAATAAATTCCCAACCTGTGTCAAGTGAATCTTTTATTTTACTCCAATAAGTGTAAGTATAGGCCGGGTTTTCAGTGCTTGAATAGAAAATACTGATATGCAAGGTGCTGTATGATATCTGACCCGAAAGGTTTCTGAGAAGTGATTCGCTACTTTCTATATCTTCTTGTAATTGACGGATTTGTTCTTCTATCTCCAACAGTTCTTTTACAGATTTAGCCGAAGAAACCATTTTTTGATACTGCTCCAAGTAAGTTCTTTTGCTTTTTAGGCGAGATTCCACATCATAATATTGCAATGAAACGTCTTTTGCCTGAATAGATTTATCCGTAATTTTATCCTCGCCATTTTCGATACCTGATATGAACTGGTCAAATTGGTTGGCAGGAATACGGACAATCAGATTGTAATTGGTGTAAGTAGAGCCAGCGGAAGTGCTTTCTTGTTCGTAATACGCGTCGTGTTCCTTGATTTGATTATCCAGGCGGAGTTTAGTTTTTTTAATGTCTTTTGATGCTATGGATATATTTCCCGAACGGATTATTTTCTTATTTTGAACAGGAGATACAGTATTGTTGCTTGTTTCTGAACGTCCTTTCATCGTTACTGGACTATATAATCTTGTTTGGCTTTCGGGTGCAGCTTCAAAGTTTATATCTGCTGATGCTGTTTCTTCAGATACTGCCATTCCGTAGTTTTCTGTACTATTATTTATGGCTCTATTACAGCTCCAAATCAACCCACACAACAAGAGCGAAGATA
>Ga0079224_100002927_pt1 | contig 21194 bp, 15 predicted proteins | sample Stecom2015_FD_80414 | JGI IMG/M metagenome (GOLD analysis project Ga0079224, IMG submission 80414) | Agricultural soil microbial communities from Utah to study Nitrogen management - Steer compost 2015 | ecosystem: Environmental > Terrestrial > Soil > Agricultural land | place: USA: Utah...
ATCGCCGACATACGTCGTAGCGTCGTTCTAGAGAATATCTGCTTGTTGGTCCAGTTCCTATGACAGCACCCATTTATTGAGGTACCCTAACAGCTCGATACCTCCGTCGTCATGTCCGGCGCCACCACCATTGTGCTCACCCTGGAGGCCATCTCCAGCTAACTGGTGAACACCTGGGTGATGGTGCCCCTGGGACTGGAATACCTGAAAACCATCGCCTTTATCCTGGTGATTGCCGTGGTGGTGCAGTTCACCAAGATGTTTATCGAAAAAACCAGCCCCCTGTTGTACCGGGTGCTGGGGGTGTTTCTGCCCCTGATCACCACCAACTGCGCGGTGCTGGGGGTGGCCCTGCAGAACACCGCCAAGAGCCACAACTTCGTCGAGTCCTCCCTCTACGGCTTTGGCGCCGCCGCCGGGTTCTCCCTGGTATTGATCCTGTTTTCCGCGATGCGCGAGCGGCTGGCGGTGGCCGATGTGCCGGAGCCCTTCAAGGGCCCCGCCATCGGCCTGATCACCGCCGGCCTGATGTCCCTGGCCTTTATGGGCTTTAGCGGCCTGGTGTAACGCCATGATTGACCTGATTGTGCAGAATCCCCTCACCGCCGCCCTGTTTGCCATGGTGGGGCTGGCGGTTGTCTTTGGCGCGGTGCTCGGCTTTGCTGCGGTCAAGTTCAAGGTGGAGGGCAACCCCATCGTCGAACAGATCGACGCCCTGTTGCCGCAAACCCAGTGCGGCCAGTGCGGCTACCCCGGCTGCCGTCCCTACGCCGAGGCCATCGCCAACGGCGACGCCATCAACAAGTGTCCCCCGGGTGGCCAGAACACCATCAGCGCCCTCGCCACCCTGCTGGATGTTCCCGCCCCGGAACTGGACGCCGAACACGGGGAGGCCACCGACGTCAAGAAAGTGGCCTATATCCGCGAGGCCGAGTGCATTGGCTGCACCAAGTGCATCCAGGCCTGCCCGGTGGACGCCATTCTCGGCGCCGCCAAACTGATGCACACCGTGATTGCCAGCGAATGCACCGGTTGCGATTTGTGCGTGGAGCCCTGCCCGGTGGACTGCATCGAGATGCGCCCGCTGCCGCAAACCATCGCCGAGTGGCGCTGGGAGCTGCCCAAACCCCCGGGGGAGCAGGTTCGCGCCCTGAAGTCCGCCGATATTATCGCCACCGACCGCACCGGCTCGGAACAGGGAGATCGCGCCGCATGAGGAAGATCTGGGATTTTCACGGCGGCGTTCACCCCCAGGAAAACAAACGCCAGTCCCTGGCCAGCGGTATCGCCACCCTGCCCCTGCCAGAGGAGCTGACACTGCCCCTCAACCAGCACACCGGCGCCCCCGCCATCCCTGTGGTTGCGTTGGGTGACCAGGTACTCAAGGGCCAGCTGATCGCCGAGCCGGTGGGAATGGTGAGTGCGGCGCTTCACGCCCCCACCTCGGGAGTGGTGACCGCCATCGCGGACCGCCAGGTGCCCCACCCCTCGGGGATGAGCACTACCTGTATCGTGATCAGGCCCGACGGCCGCGACCAGTGGTGCGACCACCAGGGCCTGGCCGAGCCCTTGGCGGCGAGCGGCGACCAGCTCCTCGCCAGGGTGCGGCAGGCGGGGATCACCGGCCTCGGGGGCGCGAGCTTTCCCACTGCGGTCAAGCTCAGCCCCCGCCAGACCATCACCACCCTGATCATCAATGGCACCGAGTGCGAGCCCTATATCACCGCCGACGATATCCTGATGCGGGAGCGGGCCGAGGAAATCGTCGCCGGCGCCAGCATCATCGCCCGCATTCTGGGCGACCCCCAGACTCTGTTGATCGGCGTCGAGGACAACAAGCCCCAGGCCTTTGAGGCCCTGGAGGCCGCCGCCACCGGCACCGGCATCGAGGTGGTGGAATTTCCCACCAAGTACCCCTCCGGCGGCGAGAAGCAGCTGATCGAAATCCTCACTGGCCAACAGGTGCCCAGCGGCAAGCTGCCCGCCGAACTCGGCATCGTCTGCCAGAACGTGGGTACGGCCCGGGCGGTATACCGGGCCGTGGTTTTCGGCGAACCCCTGATCAGCCGCATCACCACGGTGACCGGCAAGGCCTGCGCCAGCAACCGCAATTACGAGGTGCTGCTGGGTACGCCGGTGAGCCATCTGCTGGCCCACAGCGGCTTCGACCCAGATCGCTGCACCCGCCTGGTGATGGGCGGCCCGATGATGGGCTTCACCCTGCCGGATCTGTCGGTCCCCGTGGTCAAGGCCAGCAACTGTATTCTCGCCTGCGACGCCAGCGAATCCCCCGCCGTCGCACCGCCGCAACAGGCCTGTATTCGCTGCGGCCTGTGTGCCGAGGCCTGCCCGGCCACCCTGCTGCCCCAGCAACTCTACTGGTACAGCCAGGCCCGGGATTTCGACAAGGTTCAGGCCCACGACCTGTTCGACTGCATCGAATGCGGCGCCTGCTCCTATGTCTGCCCCAGCAATATCCCCCTGGTCCAATACTACCGCGCCGCCAAGGGGGAGATTCGCAAACTGAATGGCGAAAAACTCAAATCCGATCTCGCCCGGCAGCGCTTCGAGTCTCACCAGGCTCGCCTCGAAAAGGCCGAGGCCGAAAAGGCCGCCAAACGGGAGGCCCGCCGCCTCGCCGCCGAGGCCGCCCAGGCCAGGGTGGCGGACGGTGCCGCGGATCCTGGCACCCACCAACCCGGGAGTGCCGACGAGCTGATCGCGGCCGCCATGGCCAAGGCGGCGGCCCGCAAGGCCTCTCCCGAGCAGCAGCAGGCCAAACTGGAGCGGGGCCTGGAGCTGGCCACCAGCCGTCTCGCCGCCGCCGAGAGCAAGCTGACGGAGGCCCACGCCAATGAGGTCAGCGGCGAACCTTTGGAAAAGCTCGAGGCCCAGGCGGAGGAGGCCAGACGCAAGCTGGAGGAAGCCAGGCGCAAGCTGGCAGAGTTCAAGCCCCAAACCAGCGGTGACAAGCAAGCCGCCGCGGTGGCAGACAAAATCCAGGCCAGCCCCAGGGAGCAGCTGGAAGCCAAGGTTGCCACCCTCACCAAAACCATGGCCGCCGCCCGGGAGAAGCTTGCCGCCACTGACGACGACGCCATCCGCGCCGCTCTCGAGCAGGGCCTGGAGAAACAGCGACACAAGCTGGCGGACGCCGAGCAGCAACTGGCCGAACTGGGCCCCGAGGGCGACCAGCAGCCCGGTGACCCGCAAATCCTGGATGCCGCTGCGGCGGCCATCGCCCGCGCCCAGGCCAGGGCTGCGGCCGCAACGGAGCAATCCCCGGCAGAGAAACTGGAGGCCAGCATAGAGTCCCTCACCAGCCGCATAGCCAAGGCCAGGGACAAGCTCGCCACCGCCCGCGGGGAGGGTTCCGAGCATGTCGAGGTGCTGCAGTCGTCCCTCGACAAGCTGGAGGCCAAACTGGCCAGCGCCCGGGAACAACACCGGCAACTCCGGGATCAACCACAGCACAACGAAGTGGAGCGCAGCCGCCCATGATTCTCGCCCGCTCCTCCTCCCCCCACCAGCACGCACCCCTCAACACTGCGAGGCTGATGCAGTATGTGCTGTTGGCCACCCTCCCCGGGCTGGTGGCCCTGACCTGGAACTTCGGCTGGGGCACCCTGATCAATATCCTTGTCGCACTGACCGTCGCCGTCGCCTGCGAGGCGTCCATCGTGGCCCTCCGCAAGCGTCCGCTGTTGTTTTACCTTAGGGATTACAGTGCCGCGGTGACAGCCGTGCTGCTGGGTCTGGCCCTCCCCCCACTGGCCCCCTGGTGGCTGCCGGCATTGGGTGCCCTGTTTGCCATCGCCATCGCCAAGCACCTCTACGGCGGCCTCGGCTACAACCCCTTCAACCCGGCGATGGTGGGCTATGTGGCGTTGCTGATTTCCTTTCCCGTGGAGATGACCACCTGGATCACCCCCAGGGACCTGCTGGCCGCGGGGGTCAGCCTGCCGGGGCTGGTGGAATCCCTGCAGCTGGTGTTCGCACTTCCCCACCAGATCGCGGTGGACGCCTTCACCGGGGCCACCCCGCTGGACGCCTTCAAACACAGCAGCGGCCTGCTGGTGGAGCAGATCTACGCCCAGCAGCCGCTGTTCAGCGCGGCGGAAATCGTCAGCTACGGCTGGGAGTGGGTCAATCTGGGCTTCCTTATCGGCGGTGTCTGGCTGCTCTATATGCGGGTTTTCACCTGGCATGCCCCCGTCGCCATGCTCGCCGCCCTGAGCCTGCTGGCGGCCCTGTTCTACGACGGCGGCAGCTCATCGAGCGGCGGCTCGCCGCTGTTGCACTTGCTCAGTGGCGCCACCATGCTGGGGGCCTTCTTTATTGTCACCGATCCAGTGACGTCCGCCGCCAGCAACCGGGGGCGGCTGGTCTACGGCACCGGCATTGGGGTGCTGATTTATGTCATTCGGGTGTGGGGCAACTACCCGGACGCGGTGGCTTTTGCGGTGCTGCTGATGAATTTTGCCGCGCCCCTGGTGGACAACTACACCCTGCCCCGCACCTATGGCCACCAGCGTGCCCGCAAGGCCACGGAGAAGCCCGATGCTTAAACGATCCATCGGTCTCAACAGCGGGGTGCTGGCCATCTTCGCCCTGGTGACATCCCTGCTGCTGGCCTCCACCTACCTCGGCACCAGGGACACCATCGCCGCCGCGGAGCGCCGCGCCGCACAGAAGATTCTCCTGGAAATCTACCCCCCGGGCAGCCACGACAACGACATCCTCAGCGACACCCTGGCCATTCCCCAGGCCTACCTCAGCACCCTGGGCCTGAAAGGCGCCGCCGATCTCCACGTTGTGCGGAAGGCAGGTGCCGTGGTTGGCTTTATCATTCCCGCCACCGCCCCTGAAGGCTATGGCGGAGCCATCCGCTTGCTGGTGGGCATCGCGGTGGACGGCCGTGTGGTCGGGGTGAGGGTACTGTCCCACAACGAAACCCCCGGCCTCGGCGACAAACTGGAGCTGCGTATCCACCCCTGGGTGCTGTCCTTCAATGGCAAATCCCTGGGCAACCCAAACCGGGAGGGCTGGCAGGTGAAAAAGGACGGCGGCGAGTTCGACCAGTTCACCGGCGCCACCATCACCCCCAGGGCGGTGGTCGGGCGGGTGCTGAAAACCCTTATCTTCTACCGCGAGCACAGCGCTGAGCTGCTGGCATCCGCTACCCCCAGCCAACCCAGGGAGCCCCAGCCATGAGTGAACCCAGCTACAAGGAGGTCACCGGCAACGGCCTGTGGCACAACAACCCGGCTCTGGTGCAACTGCTGGGCCTGTGCCCACTGCTGGCGGTGAGCGCCTCCGTGGTGAACGCCCTGGGACTGGGCCTGGCCACCATGCTGGTATTGACCGGCTCCAATCTGGTGGTGTCGCTGATCCGCAACCAAGTGACGGACGCGGTGAAAATACCCGTGTTTGTGATGATCATCGCCACCTTTACCACCTGCACCGAACTGTTGATGAAGGCCTACACCTATGAGTTGTACCAGATCCTCGGTATTTTCATTCCCCTGATCGTCACCAACTGCGCGATCCTCGGCCGGGCCGAGGCCTTTGCCAGCAAGAACAGGGTGCTGATCTCCACAACCGACGGGTTCATGATGGGTTTGGGGTTTACCCTGGTGCTGGTGGTGATCGGCGCCATCAGGGAAATCATCGGCAGCGGCACCCTGTTTGCCAATATGCAACTGCTACTGGGGCCGCTGGCGGTGGACTGGGGCTTGCAGATTTTCGACCGCGGCCTGCTGATGGTGGTGCTGCCCCCGGGGGCATTTATCGTGGTAGGCTTTTTGGTGGCCCTGAAGCATGTCATCGACAAACAGATCGCCAACCGCGCCGCTGCCGCCAGGGCACCTGTGGCCAAGGGCGCAAAAAGAGTGCGCACCACAGGAACCATCAGCTGAGAGTCTGCTAAACTTTTGTACAGGGGTGGCCCTGCCCCCAACTGAGGAGACGAATGGCACCGAAATAAGCCCAACTGCGATCTTAGGTCGGAGCCCCGGGATGGCTTTTCGAGACACGCCGTAAATACTTCCCTGTAGGCTCGGATGCAGCGTCCCTGCTGCATACGGTCTCGAAAAGCCATCCCGGGGCTGCGGCCGGGCTACGAAGCACCACAAAGCCCTTAATTCAGTGCCATTCAACCGAGGAGACGACATGTTTGGCTACAGGTGGAACACCAGCGATATTCCCGATCAAACCGGCCGCGTGGTGGTGGTGACTGGCGCCAACAGCGGCATCGGCTTCGAGGCGGCCAAGGCCCTGGCGGAGAAGGACGCCACTGTGATTCTCGCGGTGAGGGACCGACAAAAGGGAGAGCTGGCCAAGAAGTACATCCACGCCACCTACCCGGTGGCCAAGGTGGAAGTCCAGGTTCTGGACCTGGCCAGCCTCGACAGCATCCGGACCTTTTGCGAAACCCTGAACGACAACCTGGAACGCCTCGACCTGCTGATCAACAACGCCGGGGTGATGATTCCCCCCTTCTCCCGCACCGAAGACGGCTTTGAACTCCAGTTCGGCGTCAACCACCTGGGCCACTTTGCCCTCACCGCCCAGCTCTTCGACCTGATCGCCAGCACCCACAACTCCCGGGTGGTGACGGTTTCCAGCGTGATGCACAAGATGGGCAAGTTGGACCTGGACGATCTCAACTGGGAAACCCGCAAGTATCGCCGCTCCCAGGCCTACGCCGACAGCAAGCTCGCCAACCTGTACTTCACCCACGAACTGGCCCGGCGGCTCCAACAGGGGGACTACATCACCCGCGCCCTGGCGGCTCACCCGGGATGGACCGCCACCAACCTGCAACAGCACACCCCTGGCATTGGCCTGGCGAACCCCCTGTTTGGCCAGAAACCCGCCATGGGCGCCCTGCCCACCCTGCGCGCCGCGGTGGACGAGGATGTCAGCTGTGGTGATTACTTTGGCCCCGACGGACTGCTGGAAATGCGCGGCCACCCAAAGAAAGTATCGCCGTCCCGGCTGTCCCGCGACCCGGATATAGCCGTTCGCCTTTGGACCCTTTCGGAGGAACTCACCGGGATCGATTTCCCGGTCCCCTAATAACCCGACAATAATTGGTGCCGTGTTACACACAGGTCAGATTCAAGGTCTACAGGGCGGTGGTGGCCGAGGGCAGTGGAGTTGCGGGTCGGCAGTGAACGGCGTTATTTTTTGTTCAGGCCAAGGTCGAATATCGATGCCACGGTATCCGCAATCGTGGTGGACACCGGCCGCCTCGACCAGCCCAGAGTCCCGACAACGGCGCTGTCGGACACGGCCTCGTAACGATTAAGCCGCGCTGAAGCCAACTTCAATTGGGGGTCAAATAAAGCCAGCAAACGCACCAGAAAACCGGGCACTGACCTAACCGCCAACGGCCTGTCACTGAACTGTGGCAAAGTATTGATAATTTTTGCCAGGTCCACCAGCCACAGGAATTCTCCGGGACAAGCCAATCTCTTGCCCTCGGCCGAGGAGTTGACCAGGGCATCGACATGGGCGCAGGCGACATCGCGCACATCCACCACATTCCAACCGAGGGCCGGCAACCCTGGAAACTCCCGACGCACCAGCTTCAGAATCACCTGGACTGACGTCGAAAAATCCCTGCTCAATAGCGGACCTAGTAGCAAACCTGGCAACAGGGTGGTCAGAGCAACCTTGCCCCGCCCAGGCCCCTCGTTGACGTATTGCCAGGCAGCCTGTTCAGCCAGAATTTTGCTCTGCGTATAAGCGTCCGTAGCCACACCTGCGAGGCCCCACACCGACTCGTCCAGTGTTTCAGTCTCGGCATTTCGGCCCTCAAGCATGGCCACCAGAGAGGAGGTCATCACCACCCGGGTTACACCCTGATCAACCGCCTTGCCCAATACTCTCAGTGTGCCGCCCCGGGCTGCTTCGATCAACGCGCTGCGATCCTCGACAAGATGATCGGGAAAAGGGGAAGCGACGTGAAGGATGCCATCGCAGCCTCTGACAAGCTCATCCCAGCTGTCATCCCGGGTGAGATCCGCACACATTAACTGCACACGGCCGGGATTTGAAAGCAAGGGATCGATCGATTTCCTGAACTCGTCCAGCTGGCGCAGGCTGCGAACCGAGCCCCTGACACGGCAGCCACGCCTGGCCAGCTCGAGGGCACAGAAGGTTCCAAGATAACCGGTGACACCTGTGACCAGAACACATTTATCCTGCAGAGAATCCATCACATTCAGCCTGGCCTGGGTAAGTGGAAACCAATAGACTGCATTGGCCTATCAACCTGAGTCTGCCCATCTTGCCTGCCTATCCCCACCTCCGATTAAAAAGCGCCTTTCCAATTCGTCGACCGAAATCGCTCTCGAATAGAAATATCCCTGAAGAAAATCACAGCCCATTTCCAGCAGACAATCCCGCTGGCCCGCTGTCTCAACGCCCTCGGCAACGGTTTCCATACGCATACTGTGCGCCAGAGCAATGATCCCAGCGACCAGTGCACGATCCTCGGGGTGATCTTCAAAGCCGCTGATAAATGTCTGGTCGATTTTGATGACGTCAACGGGAAGACGACGCAAATAGTTAAGGGAGGAAAAACCACATCCAAAATCATCTATTGCAAGCCGAATCCCCAGGTCGCGAAAATGTTGTAACTCTTCGATTGCCTGTTCTGGATTCGTCAACAGCACCAATTCAGTAATCTCGAACTCCAGCAACGAAGGCGCGACCTTCTCTTCGCTGATAATGGCCGCCAGATTGGATCGCATGCCCACCGCCTGAAGATCCCGGGGCGATAGATTGATGGCAATCCGCAATGGATGGCCCGAATCTGCCCATAGCTTCGCTTGTCGACAGGCCTGCCGTACCACGCTTTGAGCGATATCATTGATCAGGCCCGACTCCTCGGCAAGAGGGATAAAACTGCCGGGATACAACATGCCGAGGCGCGGATGATTCCAGCGCACCAAAGCCTCCACCCCGTCAAGGGTCCCGTCCGTTGCGCGGAATTGAGGCTGGTAATGTAGCTCCAGTGAATCGTCCTGAAGAGCCTGCCGCAAATCATTTTCCAGCTCGATTCGCCGAGCGATTTCGTCTTCCATGCCATGTTTGTAGAAACAGTATCTGTTGCGAGTCTCCTTTGCCCTGAACATGGCGGAATCAGCATGCTTCATCAGGGTGGCAACGTCATCGGCATCATTGGGGAAAAGTGATATACCTATACTGACGGTGAGATACATTTTTTGCTGAAGAAAGGTAAACGGATTGGAAAGACTTTGACAGATTTTTTCTGCCACCTGAGCCACATTGTCGAGCGACTGAACGTCCCGCAACACCAGGGTAAATTCATCACCACCCAGGCGGGCGACAAAATCATTTTCCCTGACACAGCGACGAATTCGATCGGCCACCGCTTTTAACAGCAGGTCGCCGGCATCGTGACCCATGGTGTCGTTGACGAGTTTGAAACGGTCGAGATCGAGAAACAGTACCGCCACTATGGAATTAGTGTTGGCCGCCCTGGTAAGGGCAACTTTCAGGGTCTGCATCAAATGGGGGCGATTAGGCAGCGAGGTAAGAGAGTCGTAGTAGGCGAGCTTCTTGACGTGCTTTTCCGCCTTGCTGGCCTGTAATAACCGCATCATCCGCTGGCGAAGAACGGCAAAATGAAGAGGTTTTGGCACATAGTCCGTAGCACCGGATGAAAAGGCGCGGATAATGGAATTTTCATCGTCGAGACCGGTGATCATCAGGATGGGAACCTCGGCACCTCCAGGCAGGTCGCGGATTCTCTGGCAGGCTTCAAAGCCATCCATTTCGGGCATCAGGGCATCCATCAGGATCAAGTCCGGCATCTTCCTCTGGCACAGGGACAAGGCGTGCTGTCCATTACTGGCCTGGTCCAGCAAGTAACCGTCCTGGGAGACGACACTGGACAAGGCGATGCGCATCGAACGATCGTCGTCCACCACCAACACCCGGTACCGGCTCCCGACGTCGCCTTCAATGGTCCTCTCCGCCTCAAAGGATTCAAGCTCCTTTTTTAGCTGGGAAAACTCCCGCGCCATTGCGGAAACCTGGGAAGTTATATTGTCCATTTCTCCCCGTTCGGAGAGCTCCTGGATCGCCTGCGCAAGTTCGACGACCCTGCGGGCGCCGAGATTTCCGGCACTGCCCTTTATGGTATGTGCGAGATCCCGAACTTGCTGGACATCGCCTTCCGCCACCGCCAGCTTAAGAGAATCGATATAGACTGGCGTATCTTCCAAAAAAGCCAACAGCATAGCGTCAAAAACGTCGCCGAGAGATTCTCGCAACTCATCAACAACCTGTGTGTCAAACACCAGAGATGACTGGATCGACTCGGCGGTTTTACTGGCATCTTTTATCAGGTATCCCGATTCTGGGGTTAACCACTTGAGTATCTTTTCCCGAAGGGAATTGAGCCGCAACGGTTTGGCGAGAAAATCATCCATACCCGCACTGATGCATTTTTGCATGTCTTCCAGACGGTTGTTGGCCGTCATGGCAATGATAATCAACCGGGGGCCGCCCTCTTCAAGCAGCCTGATCTGGCGGGTGGCATCAAATCCGTCCATCACCGGCATCTGGCAATCCATCAACACCAGGTCGAAGTTCTTGCGTACCACGGTCTCTACGGCATCCTTTCCCGACACTGCCACTGTGGCGGTGCAGCCAAGCTTCTCCAGCATACCGACCGCAACCAGTTGATTGGAATAATTGTCATCGACCACCAGCACATCGAAGTTCAGCGATTGATACACAGTGTCCGTATACAAAAACGCAGGATTTTTTTCCTCAATCGTCGAAACCAGTAGCTCGTAAACCTTCTGGGAGCGCAATGGCTTGTTGAGCACCCGGACCTGATTTTGATTTTCCTGGATGCTTGTATGCCAGGGATTACGCAGGATAATGGGTTCCAGAGTTCCCTTCGCTATGGATTTGTCCAGCAGTTTAATCAAATCCATGGCTTTGAGGTCGTGCATCTCTTCACTGATAATCACAACCAATTCACGGTCTGCCGCCTCCCGCAGGAAGCCGAGCCCCTCAATGCCACTGGTAAAATAGCGCGCTTTTACCGCTAGATTTTCGAATTCAGCCTGCAGGAACTGCAGTATGATCTTGCTGCTGTCGATGACCACCACCTGAACCTGGTCGAGGGCGCTGGATGACTTTTCGGCATTGGCGGAAATGCCAGCGACCGCCTTTAGCGGCACCGTAAACCAAAAAGTGCTGCCTTGCCCGATATAGCTGGACAGCCTTATTTCACCGCCCATGATGGCAACCAGCTCTTTGGCAATGGCCAGACCCAGCCCGGTACCGCCAAAGGTTCGGGTTGTGGAAGCATCGGCTTGTGAAAACGCCTGAAAAATGGACTCATGTGCGTGCTCAGGAATACCCACACCGGTGTCACTCACCTCAAAACGCACCATTTCACCACGCTGTGGCTCAGGCAAGACCAGCCTGTCGACTCGGACACAGACCTCACCTGCGTGGGTAAATTTGACCGCATTCCCCGCCAGATTGACCAGGACTTGGCGTAGCTTTGCCGCATCCACATGAATCATACGCGGGACATCCGGGGCAATCACATAACCGATTTCAAGGTTCTTCTTGAGCGCATCATTGCTTACCAGGGTCATTACTTCATCAAGAATTTCTTCAAGCGAACTATCTTCTGTGTCCAGAATCAGCATCCCTGCGTCCACTTTCGAAAAACTGAGAATGTCGTCAATCATCGACAACAGGGATTCACTTGACCGTCTCGCCGTCAGCACATACTCCTGCTGCTTCTGAGACAACCCCATGGTGGCCAATAGATCGAGCAAACCGATAATGCCGTTCATTGGTGTTCGCAGTTCGTGACTGACGTTGGCGGCGAACTCGCCTTTGGTCCGCGCAGAGTCCAGGGCTGCATCGCGGGCATGGCGCAATTCCATATTGCTCCGCTCCAGGGCATCCATCATGGAGTTGAAGGCTTCTTGCATGGACGCGATTTCCTGCGCACCGCCGACGGGCACCCGCAGCCATGCTTCACCTCCCCGGGCGCGATGCATCGTCTGGGCAAGACGCTCAAGAGGGGATGTGAGCTTTTTGGACCACCCCACCAGGACCAACAGCAGCACAAAGGCAATAGTGACACAGATCAGGATGCTGCCTTGCAATATTCGCACACCCAGGGCATGCAGGCTGTCTTTGGAAATATCCACCAGCACGTAGCCCACGAGTTCCGGCAGTGTCTGTCCACTGAAGCCGAGCTCGTCGGCGTCCTGGGTTCCACCGACAAAGACGGGCGCAGCAAAATACCAATTGCCCTCTGTCTCTCGCCATAGCAATGCCTGCTGAGGGCGAAAATCGCTAAACAGGTCGCCGAGCTCGCCCTGCTGGACGGTACTGAACACCGGCTCTCCGTCAACAGTGTAGATTCCAGCTCCGGCGACATCGGGGAAGTTGAGGGTTGCCTCGGCAGCGTCCGCCCCAACTTCCGAACTGGCATAGAGGAGCGCAACCTTGCTTTGCGAAGCCAGAGACTCCGCCACCTGCACCCCTTGATTGACCAATTGGGTGCGAACGGTTCTGGACGACAGCTGTGAAACGGCAATGGAACTCACCAGTGCCAGCGCGAGAATTCCCACTGTATAGACAATTACCAACTGCTGCCAAAACTGTAGCTGGCGAAACGGTTTGAATACTCCCATGATCATGGATTTCACGATCAATCCGCCGGAAACGTAAGGTGGATTTGGCTCCGAACCTGGCGATCAAAGATCAGGCCGATATGACTTGCTGTACGCATGTTAACCGCCAGATTGACATCTGTGACAGGACTGAGACCATTGCCAGCGGCGGGGTCGCTGACGACCTCATTGGCAATAGCACCCAGGGTCTCGCCCATCTTCACATTATTTGGATAGAGCGCGAACAATACCCCTCTCCTGACATGAGCGGGGTTGCTGGAGACCACTACAAACTGCTGGCGCCAGGCGCCTTCCAGAATCAGATCCAGAATAGAGTTGTCGATGACCTCCGGCTCCGCCAGCCAAAGCGCCGACCTGCGGTTTAACTTGTGCGTCTTAATAATTCGTACCGTTTCCGCACACTCGCGGAAATTGTTGCATTCGTGCAGCTCGACTGCCAACTGATCGCTGGCACCAGCCTCGCGCACCAATTTTTTATAATGATCGCCGTTGTTTCTGCGCACCAGGACATAGACAGTTTTCACCTCCGGTGCAAGCAACCGCAACCGGTCAAACACGACTGCAGGATCCGGCTGGAGGGAAATTCCGGGGAGAGAGGCGTCAATGTCACCTGACACTCCGGCCAGAACCACTGGTATTTTTCCGCCATTGCTGGCGCGCTTTGCTAATTCATAGCCCCGGTTTCCCAGGGCAATCAGAAGATCTGGTGGGGGCCCTGAAGTTATAGGGCCAAGTTCGGAGTCATTGTCGCCGACCGCGAACAGCTCCAGTCGCCCACTGAAACTGGTGTCAATCCCCAGGATGATTTCCTCGAACACCCTGGCGTAGGGCTGTCGCATTTCTGGAAAAATCACAATCGCGCGCGCCTGCTGTGGTTCCGAACACACACCAGCCACAGGCAGCACACACCACAGCATAACCAGACACTGCTGCAAACCTCGAAGTGACAACCATTTACCCGCGACTAGCAGTCGCCATACTGCTTGATGCATCTACAGGCCTCCAGCCTTGCTACCTCGCACTCAAAAAGCAAACCGCACTTCACCCATGACTGTTCGCCCGGGTAATGGCAGATCGTCCGGAATAAATGGCACGGGGTCCGACATGGATGTCGGTTCACGGGCGTCCTCATCAAAAAGATTCTTAACAATCAACGCGGCTTCAACCTGCGGAGAAATGCGATTTCTCAAGGTTAGGTCGACAAGGGAGTAATCGTCTATCGAACCGCGCGGGTCGTTAATCTCACGCTCTCTGTCCATAACCAGGCTGGCCTGGAGGCTCAGCGACCAATCCGCTGACACCTGCCAATACGAGCGCAGGTACAGGTGTTGCTGCGGAAAATTGGCCGCGTCGGAACGGGTTTTCTTGTCTTCCGCATGGGTATAAGCAAAATTGCCCGAAAGTTGCCACTCGGGCAGCACATTCCATTTCGCCTCCACCTCGAAGCCACGGCCTGTCTGTTCATCAGAGTTTTGAGCCGTCCGCGTTGTTCCATTTCCATCCGGTGTGAACTTGATAATATCCTGCCACTGGTAGTGGAAAATATTGAACACCAGATTCAAGTCTGGATTGGGGCGGTAATCAAAGGCGATTTCATAACTGCGAAGATTTTCAGGACTCAAGCCCGGATTGCCGAGGGCCACGGGGTTATTGATCGAGCGGGTTTCCGCAAATGAAGGGGCGCGAAAGGCCTCGCCATAGAGTAATTTTGTCGTCAAATTCCTGGTGGTGGACCATACCAGTGCGAGTCTGGGGTTCACTGTCGAACCAAAATCCGAGTAATGGTCATAGCGAAGTCCGGCTGTAAGCTCCCAGCCGCTGGCAATATTCCAGATATCCTGGACAAAAAAGTAATGATTCTTCCTGATATCGCCATTGAGAAATACGAAGGGTGTTCCCGAAACATCCAGCAACTGCCTTCCCAACAGGGGAATCCCGGTAACGGGATCAAATCCTATGGGTGCTATGGGTTGTCCAGTTGAGGGGTCTATGCCATAGTTTTTGCTTTCCTTAACCCTGTATAGATCACCGTAGTAATAGCCCGTTCCGAAGGTGATTTGATGGCCGGCAAACCGAGAGTAGTTGGCAGCCAGATCACCACGCCAGTGATGCTCAAAAGTTTCCGGATTGCCAAAAACACCATCCACGAATACCCCTATCGGCATACCATTGGGATCGAAAAATGGCACCGAGCCGGGGGGGAAAAGCATCACATCGCCATCGGTTTCAATGGTGGCATGCAGGTAGCTGACTGACCCGCTTACACCCCAGTCGTGAGCGAACTCCGCATCTTCGAACTTTACCGACAGGCTCGATCTATTACTGACGAAATGATTCCCATCCACCAGCGCCTCGGCGATTCCCAGGGTACTGTCGCCCGACCTGAATTGATGCCCGGCGGCAATCGCCCAGTTCCGCCACAGGGCCGAGAAGCGAAGATCGTGTCTCTCGATATCAATTTCGGCGTCTCCAGGAGCAAGGGAGGCCTGGGTGCCGACAAGCGAGTCGATAAAACTTTGGGAATCCCGGGTTATTTCACCATAACTGGTGTCATCGGTACCGAATTCAGCGGTCAACGCCATCCGCCATTCGCCGACATCCTTGCGCCCCGAGAACCAGCCTTCACGGCGACTGAAATTACCTAGACGAGCGCCGACCTCCACCCCCTCAGGAGTGTTGACCGCGCTTTTGGTGATGATGTTGATAACCCCGGCAAAGGCTTCCGCGCCATAGAGCGCAGAACCAGGGCCGCGCATCACCTCGATACGGGAGATAGCCTCTACCGGCATTCCGCCCCAGAACTGGCTTCGATCCCCGTGAAAAAGATTCGTCAGGGGAACACCATCCACCAGCATCAATACCTGGGGATTGAATCCTGCGTAGACACCCCTGACCACATACAGCGGGTTATAACCGAGAACATCTCGCGACACATGCATGCCGGGAACCGTGTGCAGGACGTCGTCTATATCCCGTGCACCCATGCGCTTGATATCGTCGGCGGTAATGATGGAGGCAACAGCTGGGGCCTTTGCTAACGGTTGAACCGTTCCGGTGGCTATGGTGATAAAGTCTTCATCACCGTAGATGCCGAGGAGCATCTCCTCGTCCGGTGATTGTGCGGTTACGCAATTGGCCAGTGTTATTGACAGAATTGCAAATGCGTTAATCCAAATCTTCTTCAAGGGAATGTCTCCAGGCCCGATCAGAATGCCCAGTATATCTGAGCCTCTCCGTACCCAATGGCAGGAAAACTCCCTCCTCCCTGCTACTGGCATCCATATAACAAGGAAACATGCCAGCAGAAAAACTCAACACTGCACAAACATAGTACTCTCGGGGAGTGAATCCAATATCGGCAAACAGCCCCGCGGTAATAATAGCTATGTTCATTTTCAAGCGCATCCGGTTCTCGTCGAGATACCGTTGCACTGCATGGGTCAGATTAAAAAAATACCCATCGTCAAAGCCAAGCTCGTGCACTTTTTTCAAAAGCGGCGCCAGGCGTTCGTCCTTTTTGGTAACCGGGCGACCAAAGCCCGGCAGGGAGCGGCTTTTTTTTAGCTCCGCGTCAACGAACTGACCAAGATCCCCGCCCTGCTGCAGGTGATCCCGCAGCTGATGGAGAAAAGTGCTGGCGCGAATATCTGCCCTTCTGCCGTAGGTCTTCGCCTCGGACACTGCCGTTGCCGCACCTATGGCCAGTGCCGCGGTGCTTTTTGTCGTTCCGGCGAGGGCCGCGATGCGGTTGTTCCACAACCGCGGCTCGGGAAAACTTGTACAGATCACCCACACCGCCTCATAGAGTTCCAGCTCACGCTCATTCAACTCTCGACCGAGGATTCCCAGGGCCAGAAGTTTGAACCAGGAAAAGTCCGCGCATTCGCTGAAAAGATCCCTGCCGCGATACACTACGCGCTCACCGGGAAACCAGGCGCCGACATCCGTGATCCAGTTGTCGTCGTGGGCAGCAAGTACACTGGGCCCAGATGTCATTGGCTTTCTCCCTGATAGGGGCCCGGGTCATTGGTGAGTTTCAGGCCATTGGCGAAAAATGGGTAACGGGCCCAGCCCTTTTTGCCCTGCTCCAGCGCGTGAACTGCCGCCCCTGGCAAACGCAGCAGCAAATGGAGCATTTCCCCCTGGTCGGGGGCTAACTCCAGGTCTGCCATGGCGGCGGCGGCCACACCGGAGATGGCAAGGGGGCAGCCGGCCTGGCGCTCCAACTCAAGCCTGTTTTCTCGCAGCCAGCGGAGAAAACGGAAATCACCAAGAGCTGCAAGGTGCTCAAGAGATGTCAATACCGGCGCGGTGCAGGCTGTGCCGTGGGGATCAAAACCGGGGACATGCTCCATGGGCAGCCAGACGTCCACGGGCTCGTCCTGGGGGCTGGCCATATAGTTACGCCAGGACTCAAGGTCGCAACCGCACTGGCCCCAGGCTTCGACAGCCTTGTAGATTTCCCGACCACCGCCAAGGTTCCCTGCACCGACAGCCAGGGCGGCCATCAGCGCCGAAGCCGCTGTCGAACCGCCAACTCCGGCGTTCATGGCGGCGCGAACACTGTGATCTCTGGGTCCCGGGTTTGCCAGGACCACCGCGAGGCTGTTCAGTAGAGCGGCCTGCGATTGGCTTGGTGGCTCTAGCTTAAATAACAAAAACAGGTATTCGGCAATACTGACCTTGCCCAGCAGGTCGCCATAAACATCGAACCCGGCGCAAATGCACCTTGACGCGGCATAGGGATTACCCGGTTCAGCCTCCTCGCGCCAGATCGCGGTGGTTATATATTCCTTTTCATCTGTGCTCATCGTTGATTTTTTAGCGCTTGGGTGCGCATTCCTATGGGTGGAACTTCATCGACGTCGATGCGCACGTCCAACAAGGTCGGCCGGGTGGATTTGATCAGCGCAGAAAAATCGAGATCGTGAAGATCGGCGGTCGAGTGAATTACATACCCGTTTGCGCCCAGTGCCTGCGCCAACAGCGCCAGGTCGGCAGGCGGCAATTCAGTTCCCACTTCAGCTGCGCCTGTCAGTCTTTGCCCGTGCTTTACCATGCCCAGTGCGCTGTCATTCAGGACAATAAAAATAATGGGCAATTTTTCCTGGACCGCCACGGTGATTTCCTGGCCGGACATTAACAGGCTGCCGTCCCCGGTGATGCAGACGACAGGCTGACCGGGAAGTGCCAGCGCGGTACCCACTGCGCTGCCGATAGCCCAGCCCATGGAAGCGAACTCGAGACAAGCGCGAAAAACGCCCCCTGCGCCGTCCCTACGACCGACCAGGCGCCGATCAAAGGGGTGTAGATAATGGGTTGCCCAGGCAAAGCTGGCACCGGTATCCGCAAGATAATGTGTATTGGGAGGCAACAACCGCGGCAGCTCCCGCATCAGCCGCTGGGGCTTGATAGGTACGCTGTCGGATTCATACTTGTCCTTTTCATCGAGGGTAAAGGCAACCTCCTCGTTCAGCTGCAACTGATCTTGTTGCGCCTTGATCCGCTCCGACGACTCGCCCACCAATTTGGTGCTGGCTTCGGACTTCAACTTCCCAAGGATATAATCAAAGATGGTTGAAAGGCGGCCCCTCACATGCAACCGTGCCATTGGCGAGCGATTGAAATGGGTCTCCGTCGACTCGACATGCACCAGCCGCTCATTGAGGACCAACTGGGTATCCCAGGATTCCGTGGCCCACTCCCCCAGGGACGCGCCGATGGCGAAAACCGTATCGACCTCTGGATCCGCCAATATATCGCGAGCACTGCGGTGACCGGCAAAGCCAACGACACCCATAAACAGTGGGTGATAAGGACTGACCAACCCCTTGCCATGGGGCGTGGTCAACACAGGGATATTCATGCTTACCGCAACAGTCAGAATCGAGCCAATAGCTTCACTGGCTTCATCGCCAATAAGAAAGACCGGCTTGCTGGCGGCTTTCAAGAGCTTGTAACAACGCTTCACGGCCTCGTCATCGATCAGTGAAGGTCGATTGATCAGCTCCACAAGATTGAAGCTGGGTTTTGTCACCGGGCTTGGCTGGCCCAGCACATCCAGAGGGATACTGAGATGCACTGGGCCCGAGGGAGACTGATAGGCCGTCATGATCGCCGAGGCCAGTTTGACTTCGAGCTGATTGCTGTGGGAGACCAGGGTATTGTAGCGGGTGCAGCTTTCAAACAGGGCCAGGGTGTTGACCCCGGTACAAGAGGATTCCTGGAACGCCCCTCGGCCAAAGGTGGACAATGGCGTCTGGGCGGTAATCACCAGCATCGGGGTATTATTGGCGTAGGCAGAGGCCACTCCGGTGATCAAGTTGGTAGCCCCCGGCCCCGTGGTGGCACAACAGACCCCAAGGCGACCCGAATTGCGGCTGTAACCATCGGCCATAAAGGCGGCACCGGTTTCGTGGCGAGCCAACACCGACCGCGGGCCGCCACTTGCCTCGCTGCGCGCCAGGGCGTTGTAGAGTGGCTCTATCGCTCCCCCGGGAATTCCGAAAACGTACTCGACACCCAGTTGGCGCAGGTAGGAGAGAACGAGATCACCCAATTCCAGTTTTGATTGGCGGGCCGCAGTGGGCAAGGTCCCGGCGCTCCCCAAATTTACATGCATAGCATGGCTTTCCTTCAAATTTTGATGGGCTTGCATTCCAAGCCGGAATACTACAGCAGTGTTCCAGAGAAGCCTACTTTGTATTTCTCTGCACAGGGTCCGGACACAGCCCGCGATACTGCCCCGCCAGGGTGCTGCAGCCTCCGCCCCCTTTATTTACTTGCCCCGCAACTCCTTGCGCAGCACCTTGCCCACGTTCGACTTGGGGAGCTCCTCCACAAAGGCGACGTCCCGGGGAATCTTGTAACCCGTCAGCTGCTGGCGGGCAAACTGCCTGATGTCGTCGGCGGTCAACGCCGGGTTGGCGCTGACCACAAAGAGCTTCACCGCCTCCACCGTATCCTCATCGGGAACGCCGACGGCGGCGCACTCCACCACCTCGGGATGGGCGCTGATCACGTCCTCGATCTCGTTGGGGTAGACGTTGAAACCCGACACCACAATCATGTCCTTGATGCGGTCGACGATGCTCAGGTAACCCTGCTCGTCGATCACCGCCACATCCCCGGTGTGCAGCCAGCCCTTGGCGTCGAGGATCTCGGCGGTTTCCCTGGGTCGCCGCCAGTAGCCCTTCATCACCTGAGGCCCTTTGACCAGCAGTTCCCCGGGCGCTCCCGGGGGCACGTCGTTGCCCTCGGAGTCCACCAGGCGACAGTGGGTGCCCGGCATCAGCAGACCGACGGTCCCCAGGCGGGGGGCCCGCGGCGGATTGAGGGCCACCACCGGGCTGGCCTCGGTCAAACCATAGCCCTCGATCACTTTGCAGCCGGTGACCGCCTCCCAACGCTCGGCGGTATCCTTCATCAACGCCATACCCCCGGACACGGTGACATGCAGGCCGCTGAAATCCAGCTTGCGGAAGTCCTCGTTGCGGCACAGGGCGTTGAACAGGGTGTTGAGGCCGGCGAAAAACGTGAAGCGCACCCCCTTCAGGGCGCGGATAAACTGGGGCTGGTTGCGGGGATCGGGAATCAGGATCACCCTGGCGCCGATATCCACCCCCAGCAGCATGCACAGCATAAAGGCGAAGATGTGGTAGATGGGCAGGGGCGCGACAATGATTTCCCGGCCGTCCTCCAGGGTATCCCCCAGGGCGTCGCGCACCTGGTTGAGGTTGCTGAGCAGATTGCGGTGATTGAGCATGGCGCCCTTGGACTCCCCGGTGGTGCCCCCGGTGTACTGGAGCACCGCCAGGGCCTCGGGCACCGTGAGGTGGCGAGGCAGCTCCTTGCCCCGGCCCCGGCGGAGGGCCTCGCTAAACTGAATCGCCCCGGGGATGGCGGGCACCCCTCTGTCCTTGAACCTGAGAGCGGTATTGATCAGCAGCTTTTTAAGGGGGCCGTGGAGGTCTGCCACCGAGGTGACAACGACATGTTCTACCGCGGTCTGGGGCAGCACTTTGGCCAGGGTTGCGGACAGCCCCCGCAACACCACAATGGCCTTCACCTCGGCATCCACCAGCTGGTGCTTGAGCTCCTTTTCGGTGTACAGCGGGTTGGTATTGACGATCACCACCCCGGCCTTGATGGCCGCCAGCACCACCACCGGGTACTGAAGCAGGTTGGGCAACTGGATGGCCAGCTTGTCCCCCGGCTGCAACCCCAAATCGTGATGGAGGAAACACCCCAGGTCGGTGGACAACTGATCCAGGTGGCGATAATCCAGGGTGCGCCCCAGGCAGGTGAGTGCCGGGCGGTGGGCAAACAAAGCCATTTTGGCGGTAAAAAAATCACTGAGGGTATCTGTGCTGGCCATGGCAGTCCCGAGTTGTTGTTTTCCAACAACATAGCATGAACAGCGCGCCATTCGCCAACGGGGGGAGTGGTGCGGATATCCTGGCGGCCCCAAAGCCCTTCCGG
>Ga0079224_100002928_pt1 | contig 21189 bp, 16 predicted proteins | sample Stecom2015_FD_80414 | JGI IMG/M metagenome (GOLD analysis project Ga0079224, IMG submission 80414) | Agricultural soil microbial communities from Utah to study Nitrogen management - Steer compost 2015 | ecosystem: Environmental > Terrestrial > Soil > Agricultural land | place: USA: Utah...
CAAGCGATTCGCCCGCGCTATTGCTTTCCAAGACATGCCCCAAGAGTTGCTTCCGGATGCTCTCCGAGACGGGAACCCGCTGGCAATTTGGAGGCTAGAGAATGGTGAGTGGACAAAGTGATTGCGGGTAGATGAGACGAGCTGAATGTATTGCCATTACCAATTTTCGTCAAAACCTCGCAACCGTGGAGTTTTCCACTTCCCAATCCAATTTTACAATCTTTCAATTTAGAATTTTGCATTCCTAAAAATGCCTTCCCGTCATACCTTTAGCTGCATAGACGCGCATACTTGCGGCAATCCCGTCCGAGTTGTTTCCGGCGGTGTTCCTTTTCTGAGAGGAGATAACATGCTCGAGAAGCGCCAGTATTTTCTCGAAAACCTCGACTGGATTCGCACAGGACTGATGTTTGAACCACGCGGCCACGACATGATGTCCGGCTCCATGCTTTTTCCTCCGCACGATCCGGAAAACGACTTTGCCGTACTCTTCATCGAGACATCGGGCTGTCTTCCCATGTGCGGACACGGGACCATCGGCACGATCACAATCGCGATCGAGGAAGGCCTGATTCATCCGAAAACTCCAGGCTCCCTGCGAATGGAAGCTCCAGCTGGCTTGGTCCTGATCGAATACAAGCAAGAGGGCAAAAAGGTCAAATCCGTCAAGTTGACCAATGTCAAGAGTTTCTTGGCGGCAGAAAACCTGGAGATCGAAATCGAGGAACTCGGCACACTCCACGTCGATGTTGCCTATGGCGGCAACTTCTACTGTATCGTCGATCCACAAGAAAACTTCCCCGGCATCGAGCAATTCAAAGCCGAACAGCTAATCTCTATGGCGCGAAATCTCCGCCAAAAGATGAACGAGCGCTACAATTTTGTCCACCCGGAGCACGACCAGATCCGCGGAGTTTCACATGTCCTTTGGACCGGAAAGACCCTGGACCCCACGAGCACTGCCAGAAATGCCGTATTCTACGGCGACAAAGCCATCGACCGCTCTCCTTGCGGCACCGGCACTTCAGCCCGCATGGCGCAGTGGTTTGCCAAAGGCTGGCTGAAGCCGGGCGATGAATTCGTCCACGAGAGCTTCATCGGCTCCAAGTTTACCGGGCGAATCGAGGAAGTAACAGAGATCGCGGGTAAGCCAGCGATCGTCCCCAGCATCGAAGGCTGGGCCAAAGTGTACGGATACAATACCATCATCCTGGACGACGACGATCCGTATGTACATGGATTCCAAGTGATTTAAATTGTACGAAGTACAATGTCCCAAGTACAAAGTCCGCTTGCAGACCGTCCTACTTGGTACTTTGTACATGGTACTTAGTACTCAAGAAATGAAACCAACCCTTATCATCGGCGGCGGTATCGTCGGTCTATTTTCAGCCTATTTTCTTCAGAAAGAAGGTATCGAAGTCACTGTGATCGATCGGTCGGACCTATCTGAAAATTGCTCCACCGGCAATGCTGGCATGATTGTGCCCAGTCACATCATTCCGCTGGCGGCGCCAGGAATGATCACCAAGGGCATTTCTTGGATGTTTTCTTCCAAAAGCCCTTTTTACATCCATCCGCGCCTGGATCTCAAACTGGTCAACTGGTGCCTGCTTTTCTTCAAGGCAGCTAATGAAAGTCAGGTCAAGAAGGCGATTCCCTTTCTGAAGAATCTCAGCATTCTCAGCAAGTCTCTCTACTTGGACTTTAATAGAGAGCATCCGGAAGCAGCGCTGGCCCTGCAGGAAAAAGGTCTGTTGATGGCCTATCAGACTGAAGCGATAGAAAAGGAGGAGATAGCGTTTGCGCACTTGGCGCGACAACACGGGCTTGAGGTTGACATCTTGACTCCCGAAGACATCCGAAGAGTGGAGCCTAACCTCGAGCTGAAAGCCCGCGGCGCTGTGCATTTCACGGGAGATGCCCACTTGGACCCTGGAGCCTTGTACGGGTATTTGAAAAAGTACCTTGCGGAAAAGGGGGTGAAATTCCTCTCCAACGCTCACGTGACCAGCTTTGAGAAAAGCGGCTCTAAAGTCACCGCAGTGATCACCGATCAGGGAAAGATTGAGGCGGAAAAAGTAATCCTTTGCAGCGGGTCTTGGTCGGGAGAACTGGCCCGGATGCTGGGTTTCACCCTTCCGATGATGGGGGGAAAAGGCTACTCTTTTATCCAGGAAAATAAGCCCGAAATCAAATTGGCCGCAATTCTCACCGAGCAGAAAGTGGCTGTCAGCCCCTACGGTGCGACCGTCCGCTTTGGCGGAACCATGGAGATCGCCGGCACCGACCAGTCTATCAACATGAACCGAGTGAAAGGAATCTACGAAGCCATCAATCGCTATTATCCAGACTTTCAAGCCAAATTCCCTGAAGAAAATAAGATCTGGAGAGGCCTTCGGCCATGCTCGCCCGATGGGTTACCATACATTGGTTTTGCGCCAAACTTTTCCAATGTCTTGGTTAATAGCGGTCATTCGATGATGGGAATTTCGTTGGCTCCCGCGTCCGGAAAGATCGTCGCGGAGCTTCATCAGCAGAAAGACACCACTATGGAGATCGCCGGATTTGAAGTGGGAAGATATTCCTGATTCCAACTATTAAGTCTCAGACTCACTGTGATTGGGTAGGGATCCACTGAGAACCGATAGGATTCTCACTGTTTTTCTCTTCCTCTGCGAATAGCTGGTCTACTCCGCTTTTGAAGTAATAGCCTCCACCATCACGTCAAAGGCCTTTCGAATCTCGGTAAACTGGCGATCTCTGGACTCTTCTAGCTCCTCCTTTGAGATGGCCGTAGCTGTATGAAATCGTGCCGATAACCCGGAGAATTCCACCGCATCCTTATTGCCCTCCACACCCCAGGTTCCCAGATAGGCGCTCAGCTTCTCCACTTTCAAGCCCACATGCGGCACCGCATAGCTCATCGCAGTAATCGCCCCGTGCAGACTCGTTCCGATGTAGCACTTGGCGTTTGCAATCAAGTACATAATATCCCAGATCGTGTCGGCATCAAAATAGATGAATGGCACCTGCACCAACTTGCCTAGATTCTGCAGTGCTTCGTGATCATCATGATCCAGCGCTTTGCCGATGGGACAGAAACAGAGGTTAGTATTCCCCTCTCCGTAGACTTTGTCTAGTTCTGCAGCAATGGTTTGCTCGTGCCCTCGTGTCGTTTTCTTGTTGATCTGGACGAATGCATACTGCCCTCGATTATTTTCCACGTAGGCCTTTACCGCCGGGGTTACCTTGGTTTCGAGATCTTCCACAGGAAAAAACTCCGACATCAAGATTGCCGAGTCGGGAAATAGGTTGGCTCGCAGACCTGCTTTCGACACGTTTGCGAGAGTGACGGAATCTCTTACTGCAAAATAATCGGCTTTTTGAAGGTTGGGCTTTAGCTCCGGAAACTTTTCAAAGGTCGCCGCATTTAATCCCGACCCACCCAAAGAATTGAGCAATATCGATTCTATTCCTGGGAACTGTTTTTTGTCCAATAGAAACGGCAGAGTCGTTTTCCCCTTGAGAAGAGCTTTAGTGAGCGCATTGAGGTCAAGTACCTTGTTGATTTTTTTGTGGCGGTAGTTAATCTTCTGAAAAAGCGGATTTAGCGCCGCATAGAGCGAGTTCCAAGTAACTCCTAAGGCTTCGCCTCCCGCGATGATCACGTGAACCGGACGGTTTTCGTCAGAGACTCGGCTGTAAAACTCCCGAAGTCCCTGCGTAGGTATTCCCCCCTGAGGCCTGAGGTCACTTCTGACCAAGCCGAAAAACTGAAAGCGGAAGTCCCGCCCGGAGGATTGAAGCTGCTTCTCCAAGATGATGGGAAAAAGTAAATCCCCGTAGTTGTATCGATCAAAAGCGCCGATGATGAGTATGTCTTGCATTGAAATTTTCGGATTTGGATTGCAGACTCCGATGCAGCCTGCAAGATTGATTCAGAAAAGATGAGTAAATTCCTTGCCAAGCCCGAAACTCGCCTGCCTTTTTTTGGATATTAAATTCCGCTGGGGGATGGCATCGGGGAAAAATTCGGAGTTTTGGCCGACTTTTGGAAAGGTCGCGGGTACAAATCTTATCAACATCTCTGACTTGAAAAGTCCATCATTAGCTGCAAAGCGTATTTTTTCCGGTTCGGCTTGGGGTATTCTTTCGAAAATCCTCGACGCAGGAGCCAAATTCATCACGATTCCATTATTGGTAGGTTACTATGGCAAAGGCGACTATGGCCTGATCGCCTTGGCGTTTTCTCTAAATGCCTACCTGCGCCTTATGGATCTGGGTATGAATGTGGGATCGGTCCGATTTCTTTCGCAATGGGAAGCCAAGGGAGACTGGGACTCCATCAGCAGAGCCTCAAAGTCCGGAATCATATTCTATGGAGCGATTGGCTTGGTTAACGCGCTGATTTTCTTGTTTATGGCCTTCAACGGAGAGTTTTTCTTCAAGCTTGCGCCAGATCAGATCCCCGTGTATAGGACGATGATGTTTATCCTATCGGCCAGCACCATTCCCAATTGGCTCTCGAATGTTGTCGTTCAGCTGCTCAGCGCAAAAGACGAACTCGGCCATGTAAACCGGGCATTTTTAATTAGCAGCCTTGCCAATTTCGGAGTGGCACTGGTGGCGATTCATTTCCAATGGTCTCTTCCTACATACTTCCTCGGATATACCTTGTCCACCCTTCTTCCCATCCCTCTCAATATTCTCAGGTTAAAAGTCTTCCCACTCCCGCTGTCTCACCTCTTACTTCCCAAATGGGACCTTCAGATATTCAAAGAGATCATCGGGTATAGCGCTGCGATCTTTCTGATGGGGATTTTCCAATTGACAGCCAACGAACTGCGGCCTATCCTCCTGGCGAGGTATGCGTCGAGCATTGACGTGCTGACCGATTATCGTGTGATTCAGACAATTGCGATGTTGGTCATCTCCTTCGGGAGTATCTTTCTGCAAGTACTATTACCCTCTGCCTCTAAGGCATATGCAGAGGGCAATCATGCCAAGATCGAACGGATGGTCCTGGAGGCCACTCGCTACATCTCGATCTTTCTCTGCTTCGTCGTGTTCATTCTTATCCTCAACTCCCGGAGCCTGCTCGGGATGTACATGGGACCAGACTATCTCTATCTCGCTCCTTGGCTGAATCTCTGGCTGCTTACGGTCTTGCTCAACATGCACAACACACCCGTAGCCAGCTTGGTACTGTCCTCGGGCAAGACAAAAGTTTTGATCTTTTCATCTGCTATCTCCTGCATTATCTCACTTCCGATCACGATCATCCTTGCGCCGACGATGAACGTCGGTGCAGCGGTCCTAGGCTACTTGGTTTATATGTCGATACAGATTGGCTTTTTTTATGTGTATTACATCCCAAAGGTCCTCCACTTGAGCAGCTGGAAGATCTTGTCCACCTCCTTCTTTCCCGCTTTGACAGTGGGACTTTTGTCCTTTGGAGGAGCATTCGGATTACAATATTGGTTAGAGCTGGGAGATTCCGAATGGGCCAAGATGATAGTGAATTCGGGGGTGTTTTCACTGCTATTTTTAGGATTTGTCGGAGCATTCCTGATCAGATCAGGGGAAAAACAACTCCTCAGTGCCTTTGTTCAACGCATTACCAAACGAGTCAAATAAAGTAACGATGGTCAAATTTTCTATCTGTATCCCAGCATTTAAAAGCAGCTTTCTGCAGGAATGCATTGACAGCATCCTAGCCCAAACCATTGGTGACTTTGAGTTGATCATCCTCAACGACTGCTCGCCGCAGCCTGTGGAAGAAGTGGTGCGGAAGTTTACAGATCCACGGATCCGATATTTCGCCAACGAAAAAAATGTCGGTGCCTATCGTCTGGTCGACAACTGGAATAAATGTCTCTCGCTTGCAGTTGGGGAATTTTTACTCATTATGGGGGACGACGACCGCCTTCATCCCGACTACCTCAGGGAATTTTCGGAGCTGATAGAAAAATTTCCAAACCTCAATGTCTACCATTGCCGAAGCAAAATCATTAATGACGCTGGCGATACCGTCCGACTCACTCCAGCTCTCCCAGCCTTCGAGCATGTCTTTGATTCGATCTGGCAGCGGCTGGAACAGCTTCGCTCCAACTACATCTCGGACTATGTCTATCGCGCTGACGCGCTTCGGACGCAGGGAGGATTTTTCGACCTCCCTTTTGCCTGGGGTTCAGATGATATCACGGCCTTCATCGCTTCCCTCAAGTACGGGATAGCCCACACTAACCGCCCGGTATTTGAGTACCGCAGCAACGCTCAATCCATCACCTCTACCGGAAACAACGCTGTCAAGATGGAAGCAGACATGGGGTATGCTGCTTGGCTGCGCGATTTTTTGAAAAACGAACCCGCCGACGAGGTCGATCAGATCGCTCACACGTATCTTTTGACCCACTTTGATTCGCTGATGCGAAAGCGAAAAGCCTACACAATGTTAATCTCCATGAAAGGAGACAGATGGGAACAAGCATGGAATTGGTGGACAAGCCGACGGCAGTTTGACCTATCAGGTCGTGACATCGCAGTTACATTTCTAAAGAGTTTCCAGAAGTGATGAACCCAGAGAAATTCCCCATTCCCATCATTTTCAATCCTCCGGACAATTCTGAAAATCAATACATCAGTATTCTGGTTCGGGGAATCGAACAAAACGGTTTTTCGGTGAATGGATTGGATGACTTTTTCAAAACCAGGACTCACTTCCAATCGATCAAGCTGGTGCATTTAAACTGGTTTGAGAATCTGGACGAGAGCTCAAAAACCTCTATGTGGAAGAGTTTTTTCCGAAAAACCGTCGCGCTCCTGTCAATTAAGGCCAGTGGCAAGAAGTTGGTCTGGACGATGCACAACAGACTTTCGCACGAAAAAGGCTCGGGGAATCTCAGCCGAGTTATGGTCAAGATGCTACTTAAGAGTGTCGATGCCGTCGTGATTCATTGTGCCGAAACGGAGACTGTGTTGAGAGAAACCTATCCCGGATTTCAGGGAAAAATCCTCCTAATCCCCCATCCGCATTTCATCGGAACCTACGGGCCGACCTCCGATTCTCCCCCACCCTCCCAAGGGCCCTTGAAGCTCCTATTTATGGGTGCTGTCAAACCCTACAAAAATTTGGAGCTCTTGATCAGGGTATGTGCTCAATTTGGTGACGCTGTCCGGCTGACTATCGCGGGAAAACCTGCCTCTGACCCATACTCTAGGGAGCTTGAGAGCCTGACCGCTGGTACGGATCAGGTCGACCTGCGACTCGGTTTCGTCGAGGATCACCAAATCCCCGGATTGATCGGAGACTCTGACTTGCTGGTGTTGCCGTATGATTTGAGAAGCAGCCTCAATTCGGGAACGGTACTATTGGCTTTCTCCTATGGCCGCACGGTGATTTGCCCAAGAATTGGCACCATTGATGAACTGCCTGCCGGGCAGTCTAGGGTCTTCACCTATTCTTATATCTCAGAATCGGAACATGAATCCCAACTCCATGATGCCATTCAAAAGGCATTGGAACACAAACAACAGGACCCCTTAGGACTTTTGCAGATGGGGGCGCAAATGAAGGAGCTGGTCCAAAGAGAAAATGATCCGACGATCGCAATAGACGGACTCAGCAGTTTGTATCGGGACCTTTTGTCATAATTTTCAATACATGAAAATACTCTACATCAATTCTCTGTACAGTCCTCTGGTCAAGGGCGGCGCTGAGCTGTCACTCCAGCTAATCGTGGAGGGAATGAAAAGCCTGGGTCATGAGGTCGTGGTCGCGAGCCTCCATCCCGAAACTGCTGCTCAAGTGGACGAGGTGAATGGAGTAAAAGTAATACGTGTGCCCTTGAAAAACGGGTACTGGCCTTATCGCGACACACCCCCATCCAAACTTTCAAAGCTGGCTTGGCACGTGCGGGACCGGAAAAACCCGGCGATGGGTCAAACGATCCGGCAAATTCTTAAGGAGGAGCAGCCGGATGTAGTCTCCTGTCATAATCTGGCCGGCTGGTCTATCTCCGTTTGGGATGAGATCCATGCCTTCGGCATTCCGATTATCCAGGTCCTTCACGACTTCTACCTGCTTTGTCCCAACAGTAATATGAACAAGGGTGGGATTCCCTGTGAAAATCAGTGTATGAGTTGTCAACTCCTTCGGTACAGCCATGCAAAAGAATCCTCCAAAGTGACTGCGGTCGTGGGGATCAGTCGAAGCATATTGAACCGATTCGTCTCGGCGGGCTATTTTTCCAATGCATCCCAGCAGGTGATCTATAATGTCCGCACCGCGCCCGAGTCTCAGCTTCCTAAAGTAAGAAAGCCAAGAGAAAAATTGGTATTAGGCTATCTAGGCACGATCTCCAAGGTAAAAGGAGTAGAATGGCTCATCGAGCAATTTCAAAAGTTGAGCATCCCGCGCACTTTGAGAATCGCCGGAAACGGCGATGAAGCTACTTTGAAGGAGTTTCGGGCTCTGGCAAAGATTTCTCCCGTTGAATTTGTTGGTTATGTGAAGCCCGATGAATTCTTAAAAACGATTGACGTGCTGGTCGTGCCCAGTCTATGGGAAGAGCCGCTGGGAATGGTCGCTATAGAAGCATTGGCCAACAGTATTCCCGTCATTACGTCCGGAAAGGGCGGACTGAGCGAGAGTGTCATCCATGGGGTAAACGGGTTGATTTGTCCTCCCGAACAGTCAAATTCCCTGGGGGAAGCCATCGTCCAGTTATATGACTATCCCTCAGTTTATAACCGCCTTAGTGCCGCTGCAGCGGGTTCCGTATCGCGCTTCCTGGACAAGGGTCGCCTGATCTCAGAATACAGCCAAGTCATCCAAGAGGCTAAACTTCAAAAGTCCGCCGTTTGATATGCGTCTCTCTACAGCAACTGGTTCACCAACTCAACCGGAACTCTATCCGGGATCAATTACCTTGACGGAAGCGCTCTTTCTGCTGTCTCTGATCAGCATCTTTATTCCTTGGAAGATCTACCCGATCTTTTTTCTCGCTTCTTCTTTTCTTTTCGCTTGGGAATCCCGACCCTTTCGTTTTGAGATGTGGACCATCGCTTTGGGCATTTACGTCTCTTATGGATTACTGATCTTCGGCCTCACCTATTCAGGCCAAAATTTGGAATTCGGCAACGCGGCGAAATTGGTGATCAACACACTCTTTCTGGCCTGCTCCATCAATTGGCTTCGCAAGCGTGACAATATCCGACTGACCTATTTTTTGGACTGGACGCTTGGGCTTTTATTGCTGCTTTCCTTGGTCCAGCTTCTGATTTACCATGGCTCATTTGACTTTCGATTGATCCTCGGATCGGACACTTCAGGACAAGCCAGCGGTCTTTATCGCCCCGCACTTTATTACTGGGGATTAGACGACAAAAACATGTTCGGAGCTAGGATTGCGCTCTTGGGGTTTGTGTTTGTCTTTATCCCTGTACTGCGAAAGCGGAAATTCAGCGTACTGCGCATTCTTGCTGTCTTCCTTGTTGCTTTCCTGAGTTTATCACGGACCCCGATGGTCGCGCTCTTGATCGGCATCTTTGCCTTGAGCTGGATGATCCTTGAGCGAAGATGGCGAATCGTCCTAGTGGTAGCGCTCGCGCTCGCGCTCCCCTTCTTTCTCTCCCAGGTGGTGAGGATTGATTCGATTACCTCTTCTAACGACGGCATGGGTATCCGTATCGTGTACTGGACTGCGTTTTTTAGTCATTTCACCGAGCTTTCCCTCTGGGGCGGTGGATTTCTGGCAGCTAGGGATTTCCTTCAGGAAAACGCGAAGTTCTATCGTGGAGAGCCTCATATCCATAACACCTTCATGACCACGTATGTGGAGTTTGGACTTGTCGGATTTCTGGCTTTCTGCGCCTTTACAGCGCTGCTTTTCCAGGCCTGTCTTCGGCAGATACGGCAGGTTGGACTATGGATTATCCTCTTCTTGCCCATCCTCGCCATCATGATGATCCTGTATTCAGGATATGACAATGACGTAGTCGTCTACTTTGTTCTGGTCTGGTTGGTAGGTACCCAAAAGACAATCGACTTCCACAAAACCAACATCAAGCCGCTATGACTCGGAAAAGAGTATTGATCGACACCAACTGGGACGGAGATACCGGAATCGGAAGACTCTATCGAGAAGTGATGGCCCGCAAGCCGGGTTTCGTTCAGAATGTCCGACTGGCGCTGTCTAAGAATCCGGCGGGATTGCTCGCTCCTTTTCACTTGAGCCAACAGATCAAAGATGCGGAGGCCGACATCTTCTACAGTCCGACCTTCATCCCCCCGCTTCATTCCAAGATACCTTTTGTCTTTACCATCCATGACTTGATGCACTTATTTTATTACTCTCGGCTGCACAAGGAATACTACCGGTGGGTGATTGGGCCTTTGGCCAAAAAGGCCAAAAAGATCATCACTGTCTCTGAATACAGCAAGTCTCTTTTGGTGGAAAAGCTAGGGATTCCCGCCGAGCTCGTCCGGGTGATCTACAACGGTGTGGGCGAAAATTTCCTCGAAAACCATCGGGAATATAAGATGGACAGGCCGTATTTTCTCTACGTCGGCAATCGCCGAAACTACAAAAATGTCCCAGCTATGCTTGAAGCCTTCGCCCACGCGAATATTCCAAAAGATTTCGTATTTGCACTTTCAGGACACCCCGATCCGGAATTGAGTGCTTTGATCCGCTCCCTTGAGATCGAGGCCCGCGTCCGGTTTCTGGGCATGATTCCCGAGGCAGATCTTCCTGCTGTATACAAGGGCGCCCACGCCACGATGTTCGTCTCGAAGATGGAAGGCTTTGGGCTACCGGTGGTCGAATCCATGGCTTCCGGCACTCCCGTGCTGACTTCTTCCGAATCTTCGCTGCCCGAAGTAGCCGGAGGCGCGGCTATATGCGTCTCTCCCAATGAGGTGAAGGCTATTCAGCAGGGTATAGAGATGCTAGTCAACGACGAAAAAACCTACCTCAATTGTGTGGAAAAGGGACTGTCAAGAGCACGGGAGTTCTCTTGGGAAAAAACCGCAGCACAAACCTGGGCAACCATTCTTGAATAAAACCAACGCCAAATGCAAGTGCTTCTTACCCTCCTTTTTTTACTTTTCAACTCCGCGCAAAATCCGGCAAGCGATTCCCTGCCCAAGGCCTCCAGCGCGGGGGCTCGCCGTACGGTCACGGATTTCGGAGCGGTCGCTGACAGCCTCAGAGACAACACCTCATCCATTCAAAAAGTCATCGACGAATCATCTCCCGGAGACACCGTCTTTATTCCGGAGGGGTCTTTTTTGATCCGGACACTGCTGCTCAGATCGGGAGTCCATCTGGTGTCAACTGGCACTTTGGCTCATCATCCCGACGCAAAGACTGGCGACTTCTCCATCGAAAAGCAAAGCTCGCCGAATCCACTGATCATGGGGGACGGCGTGGCGGATGTCTACATTTCGATCAGAGCCAAATCAAAAAATGAAGCAATACACCTGAGAAGAAGCCAGCAAATCCGAATCGTAAATTCAGATCTTGAGGGAGACTCTACGAAGCTTCGCTCTTATGCAGGAATATTAGCCTTTCAGTGCAGCGGTCTGGAAGTGCTCTCGTCCCGCATTCACCACTTTGGGAGTAAAAGGAAAGAGACTCATTCGTATCAGCCGGGCACAGGCATCCGGATTATGTCCAGCAATACTATTTCGATCAGAGAGTCGGAGATCTTTAGCAACGGAGAGAACGGGGTCTTCATCTATGGAAGTCGCAAAGCGGAGGTCCTGAACAATACCATTCACCACAATGGCATGTCGGGCATCCAAATAGCTTTTGGCGATCATGGAAAGGAGATGGACTATAATTTCTCGGGAAATATCCTGGATCAAAATGCCGCTGACGGAATCGATATAAACAATCGCTCACCCGAAAGAGCAAAAGAGATATTCACCACGATCGCTTACAATCTAAGCTGCGACAACGGCTTCGTCAACGGAGAATCCACCCCAGACGGATCGGGCTTGGCGACTTTGATAAATATATCTGAACTCGTCCTGTATCGAAATCAGGCAATCCGCAACAATCGACCGGCACTCTACATCGAGAGCTGTGGTACCATTATCGCAAGAGAAAACATCGCAGACAATCAAGTGGAAATCGTGCTCGACCTAGACCAACTTCTTCTCGAAGACAGTCGATTCAGCAGTATCAGCCTCATGGCAAACACCAAGGCCAAGAAAATCTTGATCAAAGATTGCGAATTGGGATCTCTATCGCTTCCAAACCAAATTCAAGTCGAGCAGTTAGAAGTGCTCTCTAATTCAATTTCGCACGCAAGAATCAACGTCAATATGAAAGGCAATCTGGTGCTCAGAGGCAACGACCTGAAAAACAGCACCGAATCCAATGCCCTCTTGCTGGCCGAGGTGAGTAGTGCGACCATCGAAGACAACGAGATAGAGAGCTTGAACGAAACCGCGATAGCCATCCGAAAACCTGCGAAAAATGTCCGTCTGGTCCAGAATCAAATCCGATCGGCCGGGCCCGCTATCTTCGACGAAGGCAGTCCCGGGCTCTTAGTTCAGGATAATAAGATCGAACTGATTCCTGGGGAGAAAGAGAACCTGACTTTTAGAAGCCACTTTCCGGATGGGCTTCGGCTGGAGGGAAATGAACACTTGGGAATCGAAGGGAAGCCCACCCTGGTATTTATAGGTAAGGGAAGCGCCACGGTAAACGAAAAGCGGCTTGTCGGCACCACAGATTTCGCAAGTGTGGAAGTGAAAAAAGACTAAAACCAACAGCTTATGAAAGTCAATCTTTATATCCCTACGCTGAACGGAGGCTCCAGAATGGAAGAGGTGGTAGCCGGAATCATGAAGCAAACCCAGCCCCTCAACCGCTTGGTGGTGGTCGATTCAGGCTCGACGGACGGAACTTTGGGGTATTTTAAAGGTATTCCGCATGACTTGATCACGCTGGACAAGAAGGATTTTGACCATGGCGGCACGCGCCATCTCGCGGTGACGACATATCCAGATGCGGACGTCTTCGTATTTCTGACTCAGGATGCGATCCTCGAAAATGCCGATGCGCTAGAGAAGATGGTATCGGCTTTCCGGTCTGACTCGGCACTTGGGATGTGCTACGGACGACAACTCCCCCATCGCGACGCAAAAGTACTGGAGTCCCACTCCCGCATCTTCAACTACCCTGACAAATCTCAGATTCGCACGTTCGATGACCGCGAGAGGCTGGGCATCCGCACGATCTCCTGTTCAAACTCCTTCGCCTCCTACAGGAGCGTGGCTTATTTTGAAGCGGGAGGTTTTCCCTCAGACAACATCCTAGGCGAGGATGTCCTGATTGCAGGTCAGATGATACTGAAGGGATGGAAAATGGCTTATCTGGCCGATGCTCGGGTTCATCACTCGCACGATTACACAATAGGGGAAGAGTTCAGGAGATATTTTGATATCGGCGTATTTCACCGCGACAATCCATGGATCTTCGAAAAATTCGGCAAAGCTGGAAAAGAGGGTTTCAGTTATCTGAAATCGGAACTTGCTTATGTGGCGAGACACAACCCGTTGCTTTTGCCCAAATCCTTCACATCGCTCTTTGCTAAGTGGATTGGATACCGGCTAGGCCTGTCCCACCCATCACTTCCTCACTCCGTTAAAGGCCCAATCTCGATGCATTCTGCCCACTGGCGGAAACATTTGTGATCGACTCTCCACAGATACCTGCTGTATTGTAGCGGTATTGTACAATGTGTGGACCGTCATCTTGATCCCTTTGGCACTGATTTTTTTATGTGTCAGTTTTTAAGAAAACTTTGCGTTTAGCCCAAAAAGCCGCTTGATTACCGCTAGAAGGCATTTTTTGAATTCGAAGAATCCCAAACCCCACCACGGGTCCCCATCAAAGCAGTCTTTTTCAGGTAGTGGTATGTTAATTGAAAATAGTCAATCACCAACTACCACAATAAATTCTTTGAACAATGGAAACTTATAATCAAAACCAAGAATACGTAATCCGAGAGCTTACGGCACAGAGACCCCTTCCTACTTTTATCGAGATGTATCGAGTATCGTCAGACACCGTAAGAGGGGCGATCTTTGACGGAATAGAGATGACCACGCGATTTGTCAAGCGTAGCTTTGACATTGCCTTCTCCAGTGTTGTTATGCTGCTGGGTCTTCCGGTCTTCGTGATGGTTATGTTGATCACTAAGCTGACCTCCAAAGGTCCTGTATTCTACAAGCAGGAGCGAATCGGTCGAAATGGAATTCCTTTTTATATCTACAAGTTCAGAAGTATGATCGTACAGTCTGAGGTAAATGGCCCGCAAACGACTAGCGACGATGATCCGAGAATTACTCCATGGGGAAATATCATGAGAAAAACTCACTTGGATGAGTTGCCACAATTCTGGAACGTGCTGAAAGGCGACATGTCGATTGTAGGTCCTCGTCCAGAGCGAGCTCATTTCATTCGGCAGATCACCGAGAAAGCTCCGGCTTATCTGAAACTCCTTGCTATCAAACCAGGAATCACCTCCATTGGCCAAGTAGACTACGGCTATGCAGAGAGCGTCGACGAAATGGTGGAGCGTGCAGCTTTGGACCTTACCTATTTGAAAGAGGTAAACTTCTTCACCGATATGGAGATCATCTTCAAGACCGTCGGGACGATGATCGGCGGCAAAGGAAAATAATATTAATAAACGTTTAGAGACAACTAAGCTAAAGTCGGGATCGGCTTTAGCTTTTTGTTTTTATTGACCATCTAGTCAAAACCCAACAAATCCAGGAGGTTCAACCGCATTTGCCCGCAGATATGCAATTGCCGAACCCCTGTGGTGGGTGGCGTGGTCCATCACCAGCGCCTCAATTTGTCGCCGCGTCACGCTCATTCCGAACATATCGATCCCTTCCCCAGATTCTGCTTCGCTCAAACCCCTGCTGCACGCAATTCCGTAGTCATAAGCTTCCTCCACATATTTCGCCAGTTCAGCTCTGGAAGCAGTCTCCAAGTCGATCGCAGGAGCCTCAGCAGGCCCATTAAGGTAGCCTTGCGAGATAACTACGATGGAGTTTGCAATGTGGTGAATTTGCTCCTTGAAAGACATCGCCTCAGGGTCCGTTCTGTAATCCATGCCCGAATCCGGCATCTTCGCTAGCACGTCGAGTGTAAATTGTTTACCGTTTTCGAACTTGATGAGATACTCCTCTTTGGTGGTTTGGGCCCGCCCTGCCGTCGCTAGAAACATAAAAACAGCAGCAAAAAAAGCAGGAGCGATTAAGTTGGGTAACTGTTTCATACACATGTGATTTTGGTTTGTTGTTAAAGTTCTTTGATTCCCAAGTCAATTCAAATGGAAAACCTAATTTTGAACTATGAAGAAAATATGGGCGCTGCCGCTTATACTATTGGGCATGACTGCATGCGAAAGCAACTGGCTTCCAAAGCCAACCGGATACAATAAGATAGATTTGCCCAAGCACTCTTATGAGCGACTCGTAGGGGATTATCCTTATAGCTTTGATTTCTCAAAGGCCAGCCAAGTAGAAGCGGATTCCTTCAACTTAGCCGAAAAGGAGTGGATCAATCTGAATTATAAAGATTTCGGAGCCAAGGTCCACCTCACCTACAAGAAGATTGGCACCGGCGGGACCGATTTTGAAACCTTGTCCAACGATGCATTCAAACTGACCTCAAAACACCAAATCAAGGCCTACGGGATAGAGGAAGGCATCTTAATAACACCCAATGGCTATACGGCCGTCGTTGCTGAGTTGACTGGAGAGGTTCCCACTCAATTTCAGTTTTTTGTAACGGATTCTACGGACCATTTTCTCCGTGGCGCACTGTATTTCAATACAGCAATGAAAAACGACTCCTTGGCGCCGGTCATCGAATACATCAAGATCGACATGACGCACTTGATGAACTCGGTGAAGTTTATCGACTGAGAAAAATTCTGTAAAAGCTAAAAATCCTGCCTCAACAACATGAGACAGGATTTTCCTTTTCAAGCAAGCGCAGCCCGAAGCTGGTTTTAGTGGAGATTTTTCCAAGCATTGATGATGATACCGCCGCCCACTAGGGCCACCAGCGCAGCGATCATTCCCCCCACCATGTTTCCGTAGATAAAAAATCCAGCCGAAAACAATGCTGAATAGACCATCACCGTGCCCACCAACATCAGCCCGAGCTCCTTGGGCAAGGTTCCTTGATTTCGCTTCTCCTCAGGATATCTGTCCAATACTTTTTTCCAGCCAAATGCAGCAGGAGTTACTTTTCTATAGAACGAAAGAAGTACTTCGTCCTTCTCAGGCGCAGTCAGAAAAGTCACCAGCAGCCAGCCGATGGTGGTAATCGAAACGGAGTAGACCAATTTCAAATACATCTGATTTTCGGGAATGAGGATCCAGTTTACCTTCGGGTTGATCACTTCAAAGAAGATCGCAACTACAAACGAGATCGCCATCGCAGAGATCTCCGTATAGGCGTTGATTCTCCACCAAAACCAACGAAGAATGAATATCAAGCCTGTGCCTGCACCGATCTGGAGCAAGATATTGAAGGCATCCAAGGCGGAAGAGAGTGCCAACGCCAACACTGCAGAAAGCACCATCAATCCTACAGTAGAAATTCTGCCCACTGCCACCAGTTGTTTGTCTGTAGCTTCAGGTTTGATAAATCTCAGATAGAAATCATTCACTATGTAGCTCGATCCCCAGTTGAGGTGAGTCGACAGCGTAGACATCACCGCAGCGATCAAGGATGCCAACACGATACCGACCAGGCCGGTCGGCAAAAAGGTCAGCATTGCTGGATAGGCCAAATCATCCCCCAGCTTGTCCACAGGTATATGAGGGAACGCTGCCTGAAGATCCGATATTTGGGGAAAAATCACCAAAGAAGCCAAGGCTATCAAGATCCACGGCCACGGCCTCAAGGCATAGTGAGCAATGTTGAAAAATAAGGTGGCACCGATGGCATTTTTTTCATCCTTGGCAGAAAGCATCCGCTGAGCGATGTATCCTCCACCACCAGGCTCCGCGCCAGGATACCAAGTCGCCCACCACTGGATGGCGATCGGCATGATAAAAAGCGGAATGTACATGTTGGGATTACTGAAATCAGGAAGAAAATCCAACTTCGTGGCAACGACATCATGAGACAGAAGGTTGTTCAAAGAGCCGATTTCTGGAAGATCGAGGATATAGTATGCCGCTCCAAATGAGCCGATCATCGCAATGAAAAACTGAAAGAAATCCGTAAGCAGTACACCTTTCAATCCACCAAGAGACGAGTATACTACCGTCACAATCGAGGCAATCAGAAGAGTCTGCGTGGGCGAGAGGCCAAGCATCACTCCTCCAATCTTGATCGCTGCGAGCGATACTGTCGCCATGATGACGACGTTGAAAAACACACCCAGATAAATCGCACGAAAGGCTCTCAAAAACGCTGCTCCCTTGCCGGAATAGCGCATTTCGTAAAACTCCAAATCTGTCGTGGCCTCCGATCTTCTCCAAAGTTTTGCGTATACAAATACCGTCAACATGCCCGTAAGCAAGAATGCCCACCAAGCCCAGTTGCCCGCCACGCCGTTTTTACGCACTATGTCAGTGACTAGGTTTGGAGTGTCGGCAGAGAAGGTAGTAGCAACCATGGATACGCCCAGCAACCACCAAGGCATGTTTCGACCCGAAAGAAAAAACTCTTTGGCTGAGGAGCCTGCAGATTTTGCCGTAAAGAGGCCAATGAGAAGTGAGATAATAAAGAAGGCTGCAATGATGCCCCAATCCAAGGCCGTTACATTCATAGAGTTTGGGTTTAAACTAGCGGACAATTAACAATTTTTTTTCTTATTGAATTATACCTTCTTTAATATTTTTGAAAAATAAAGAGAAAAACTAGAACGTCGGATTCATTGTCTTTTTAAGAAAAACAGAATCAGCAAATTTTCTTTTATTGCCTATTTTCGCTGGATGAATACAGACCTCCTTGCTGCACTCTCCGATTCGTACACAGTACTCCAAAACCAGTCGCTTAAAATCAAGCAGTTGGGAGAAGGGCTGATTCACGAGACTTTGCTAGTGGACAACGGCGCGGATCAATGGGTGGTGCAGGGCTTCAATGAGGCAGTCTTCAATTTCCCTGAGAGGATCGACCATAATCTTTCTCTACTGAGTGATTATGCGCAGTCACATCCCCTGCCTTTTTTACTTCCCCTACCAATACTCAATAAGTCCGGAAACGGACTAACTGAGATCGATGGAAAGAAATACCGCCTCTTTGACTTCGTCAATGGCGAAACCCTGCAACTCATCGACAATCCCAGACAGGCCTACGTCGCCGCCCGTGCTTATGGAGATTTTGCCAGCTGGAGCAAAGACATCAGCGGCAAAGACATGCACGAAACCATCCCGAATTTTCACAGATTAAACCTTCGCTTCGAAAATCTGATCCGCGCAGCTCAGGATAAGACCGATCTTAACGAAGAGGAAATTGAAGTCTTGGACTTTTACCTCAGCCAGCAACATCTTGTAGATTGGTATCTCAGCCAACAGGAACGATTGCCTCTTCGGGTCACTCACAACGACACCAAGATCAACAATCTGATTTTTTCGAGGGACTTGTCCCAAGTGGAGGCGCTGATCGACCTGGACACGCTGATGGGAGGATTTTTGATGTATGACTTTGGGGATTTGGTGCGAACGGTCGCCTGCAGCCTGCCAGAGACGTCCACGCAGTGGGATGCCATTCACTTGATTACAGATCTCTTCGAAGAATTGCTGAGAGGATATTGGGAAGGAGTGAAGGATATCGTCCAACCCGGAGAGGCGGAGTCACTACGTCTCGGGGGCGAGATCATGACGCTAATCATGGGACTGCGGTTTTTCACCGATCACTTGCAAGGCAATGTCTACTATCGGGTCAGCTACCCCGAGCAAAACTTTCACCGTGCTAAAAATCAGATGATTTTCCTCCGAACTCAACAAGAATGCAGGGATTTGCTAAAAATCATATGGGAAAAAGTCACCGGACTGCAGCCTTGATATCCGACAATTGATTTCAAACTTTTGGCAATTGAATCGTCTGGGGCTTAATTTGCTGTTCCCAAAAACCAGCTCCCTTGTCAGGAATTTTTGATACCCGAATAGAATATCTCAAAGGCGTAGGCCCTCAAAAGGGCGAACTGCTCAACAAGGAGCTGAATATCTTCACCTACGGAGAGATGCTCCAGCACTACCCGTTCAGGTACGAAGATCGCACCAAGTTTTTTAAGATTCGAGAGCTCAGCGAGGATCTCGAAAACGTGCAGGTAATGGCCCGAATTAAAAACGTGGAATTGATCGGGACGGGAGGCAAAAGAAGACTCGTCGCCCACGTATTTGACGAAACGGGCGAGATGGAGATGACCTGGTTCAAAGGAATCCAGTGGGTACAGAAAAAACTTCCGGCCGGTGCCGCTTTTATTTTCTTTGGCAAACCGGCTCAATTTGGCAGAAAATGGAGTATCGCCCATCCAGAGATGGAGCCAGTGACAGCGGCCAATGAAACCCGCAATAACTTCCAACCGGTCTATTCTACCACCGAAAAGCTCCGGGCAAAATTCTTGGATTCGAGGGGAATCTCAAAGATCCTCGAGCAGCTGGTGCCCCAGGTGTATCCGCAGATCCACGAGACACTTTCGCCGCAAATCCTGCAACAATATCAGCTGATAGGAAAACAGGAATCGATCCGCCAGATCCATTTCCCGACCGACCCTACCCTCCTCAATCGCGCAAGAAAAAGACTAAAATTCGAGGAGTTTTTCTATCTCCAACTTCGGCTGCTGCTCATGAAGGTGACGCGTACCGAGAAGTCCCATGGACAAATCCTGACCAACACCGAACTGCTGACCGACTTCTATAAAAACCACATTCCCTTTGAGCTCACCAACGCTCAGAAGCGCGTGATCCGGGAGGCCTTCACAGACCTGAAATTTGGCAAACAGATGAATCGCCTGATCCAAGGCGACGTGGGCAGCGGAAAGACAATGGTGGCCTTTATCTGCATGCTCATTGCGATCGGCTCCGGTGCTCAGACCTGTCTCATGGCTCCTACCGAGATTCTGGCCAACCAGCACTATGCGGGGCTCAAACCATTCGCGGATATGATGGGACTGAAGATCGCATTGCTCACGGGCTCTGTAAAAAAGTCTGCGCGAAAGCCAATCCACGAAGAGCTGCTCAGTGGAGAGCTGAAAATCCTCATCGGCACACACGCCCTGCTGGAAGATGTTGTCCAATTTCAAAACCTCGGAATGGCAATTGTGGACGAGCAACACCGGTTTGGTGTAGCACAACGAGCGAAACTTTGGGCAAAAAACGAGGAATTTCTCCCCCATGTCCTAGTCATGACCGCCACGCCGATTCCACGGACACTGGCGATGACGCTCTATGGAGACCTCGATGTGTCGGTCATCGATGAACTTCCTGCCGGAAGAAAACCCATACAGACTGTACACCGCTATGACAAAGACCGACTGAAAGTCTTCGGATTTATCCGGCAGGAGATCGAAAAGGGCCGGCAAGTCTATATTGTGTATCCGCTTATCGACGAGTCAGAGACCCTCGATCTCAAAAATCTGATGGACGGCTATGAAAGTATTGCGCGGGCTTTTCCGCAATATCCGCTCAGCATCGTCCATGGCGGGATGAAGCCGGAAGCGAAAGATTACGAGATGCAGCGCTTTGTGAGGGGGGAAACCAAGATCATGGTGGCCACAACGGTGATCGAAGTGGGCGTCAACGTGCCTAACGCTTCGGTGATGATCATCGAAAACGCAGAGCGCTTCGGACTGTCCCAGCTTCATCAACTCCGAGGTCGTGTCGGGAGAGGAGCAGAGCAGAGCTATTGCGTGCTAATGAGCAAATACGAGCTGTCCAAGGATTCCCGGATTCGTCTGGACACGATGGTAAGGACTAATGACGGATTTGAGATTGCGGATGTGGATCTAAGGCTACGCGGACCGGGAGATCTGATGGGAACGCAGCAAAGCGGCATCACCGATTTATTGATTGCGGATCTAAGCAAGGATGCCGCGATCCTGACGCTGGCGCGGGATGCTGCTCAGCAGCTTTTGGCAAATGACCCCGAACTAAGTCTTCCCGAAAACACACCGATCCTGAGACAGATC
>Ga0079224_100002929_pt1 | contig 21189 bp, 19 predicted proteins | sample Stecom2015_FD_80414 | JGI IMG/M metagenome (GOLD analysis project Ga0079224, IMG submission 80414) | Agricultural soil microbial communities from Utah to study Nitrogen management - Steer compost 2015 | ecosystem: Environmental > Terrestrial > Soil > Agricultural land | place: USA: Utah...
ATCGCCGTCGACACCGAGCGCGGCCTCGTGGTCCCGGTCATCAAGAACGCCGGCGACCTGAACCTCGCGGGCATCGCCCGCCAGATCCAGGACCTCGGTGCGCGGACCCGGGCCAACAAGGTGACGCCGGACGAGCTGTCGGGCGGCACGTTCAACATCACGAACACCGGTTCGGGCGGGTCACTCATCGATACCCCGATCGTGCCGCTGGGCCACGCCGCGATCCTCGGCACGGGCACCATCACGAAGCGCCCGGTCGTCGTGACCGACGCGGACGGCAACGAGAGCATCGCGGTGCGCTCGATGGCGTACATCTTCCTGTCCTACGACCACCGCCTGGTCGACGGTGCGGACGCCGCCCGCTTCCTCACCGCGATCAAGAACCGCATCGAGGAGGGCGCGTTCGAGGCCGAGGTCGGCCTCTGACGAGCACCTCGTCCGCCCGCGGGTCCCTGACCTGACGGGCAGCGCTCACAGCGGCCGGTCCCGTGCGCGGGACCGGCCGCTGTCGTGCGCGCTAGATTCACGGCCATGAGCACCGGCGCGAGCAGCGGCACGACGACCGGAAGGGACGTCGTGGTCGCTGGTGCGCACGGGCTCGTCGGCACGGCGCTCGTCGCGGACCTCGTCGCCCGCGGCGCCCGCGTGCGACGGCTGGTGCGGCGGGGCGCACAGACCGGCTCGGCACCGCCCGGCGCAGCACAGGCCGGCGCACCGCGGCCGGGCGCCGATCCGGTGTCCCCCGACCGCGTCCGCGACCTCGTGTGGGACCCGCGCACCGGCGAGCTGGAAACCGCGGCGCTCGAGGGAGCTGACGCCGTCGTCAACCTCGCGGGAGCGGGCATCGGTGACCACCGGTGGACGGCGGCCTACAGGCAGACCCTGCTCGGCTCGCGCACGACCACCACCAGCCTGCTCGCGCGCACCGTCGCGCGGTTGGACGCACGGCCCGCGCTGATCAACGCGTCAGCGGTCGGCGCGTACGGCGACCGCGGCGACGAGGTGCTCACCGAGACGTCCGAGCGCGGCGACGACTTCCTCGCCGGGCTGGTCAGGGCGTGGGAGGATGCCACCGCACCGGCCGCGGACGCCGGGGCGCGCGTGGTGTGGCTGCGCACCGGGCTCGTCCTCGCACCCTCCGGCGGCGCGCTCGGGTGGCTGCTGCCGCTCCTGCGTCTCGGCCTCGGGGGGCCGCTCGGCACCGGGCGGCAGTGGTGGAGCTGGATCACCCTGACGGACCAGGTGGCCGCCGTCCGTCACGTCATCGGGACGGACGTCCGGGGGCCCGTGAACGCCGTCGCGCCGGAGCCCACCACGAACCGGGACCTCACGCGGGCGCTCGCGCACGCCCTGCACCGTCCGGCCGTGCTGGCGGTGCCGCGCGTCGCGCTGCGGGTCGCGGTCGGTCAGCTCGCCGACGACCTCGTCGCCTCCCAGCGCGTGCTGCCCGGCGTGCTGGACCGCACCGGCTTCGCCTGGACCCACGCGACGCCGCAGGAGGCCGCCGACTGGGTCATCGCACCTCGCTGACGCGCCACCCGCCCGGCGTCCAGACGAGCACGAGCTCTGCGGTCTCCTGCGAGGCGGGTACCGCCGTCTCGCTGTCCCGCGACACCTGCACGTGCGCCGAGATCGTGTACTCGATCCGGACGACCGCCTGCACCGGCTCCTTCGAACCGCCCTGCGCCGCCGGCGTCGCGTCGCCCTCGGAGGTGCGGGTCAGCGATGCCGGCTCCACGTCCTGCAGGGCGTTCGCCGCGCCGGGGCCCACCGTGACGAGCTCGGTCCGGAGCACCTCTGCGGAGGCGCCGACCACCTGCGCGCCCGCGTTCCTCAGCTCCTCCAGCGTCTTCGCGTCCGCCTGGTAGGCCGGAGAGCCCTCGACGTTGATCGTCTTCGGGTCCGAGACCGCGCCCGCGAGCAGCGCGAGGCGGCGCTCGGTGAGCTCGATCGCCGCACCCGCCGGGTCCTTCGCGTTGGCGATCGGGCTGATCCCGCCGCCCCAGCGCGGTGTGGCCGCAGCGGGCGACGGCTCCGCCGCCGCGACGGCGGTCCCGTCGCTCCCGAACACCTGCGGCAGCGCCATGACGCCCGCGGTGATCCCCGCGACGACGCCCGCCGCGATCATGCCGGTGGCCACGAGCGTGACCGGAGTGGTGCGCGGCTCGGGGCGGCCGGTCACCACCGCAGCGCCGGACCGGCCGCTCAACGGCATCCGCGCCCGACGCCGGGCCTTGGCCGCCCACGCCCGGCCGTCCACCGCGGCGAAGGAGCCGGTGAGCGTCCGCGCCGCCGAGCGCCAGGCCGACGGCGTCTGCGCGCCGAGCGGCACGTGCCCCGCGACCGGGACCGGCCCGCTGATCGCCGCCGACACCAGAGAGGATCCGTGGGGAAGACGGACCGGCTCCGGCGGGACGGCGTCGTGCACCAGGGCGGCGAGGGTGCCGGGTTCCGGGCGGTCACGCGGGTCGTCGGCGCGGGCGCGCGCCAGAACCGACCGCAACGCCTCGTCGGCCTTGCCGTGCACGCTCGGACCGGGGAAGCCGAGCACCGACTCGATCAGCGTGGCCAGCGACGTCACGTCGACCGGGTCGTCGCTGTGCTCCGGCAGCGTCACGCGGGGGCGCAGCACGGCGCTGCCGTCGGAGCGCAGCAGCACGTCCGTCGGACGCACGCCGCCGTGCACCAGCCCGACGCCGTGCAGGGCGGCGAGCGCCTGGGCGACGGCGACGGTCACGCCGGAGGCCTCCGCGGGGGTCAGCGGGCCTCGGGAACCGACGGCGGTGGGCAGGTCGACGGCGCCCGTGCGCGACAGCCGGACGTCGAGGTTGTCCGGCCCGTTCGGCGAGATGGCGATGAGCGGCACCAGGTGGGGGTGGTCCAGTGTCGCGAGTGTGTCCAGTCGGCGCACCAGGAGGGCGCGCGCCGCGGCGTCCGAGGGGACGGCTACGCGGACCAGTTCCGCAGATTCGATGTAGTGCACCCGATCATCAGAACTCCGGCCCGGGGATACCGCCCTTTATCCGTAGGATTTGCCGAATCGCTCACGGTGTGGGTCAACTGACCGAATACCTTGACCGTGCCTTGGGCGTGCGGTATGCGCGCAGGTGACGCACGGGATGTGCCCGGGTGCACGACCACGGCGTCAGACCTCGACGAGCCGCCCCTCGCGCGCCGAGAGCCGCGCGGCGTCGAGCACCTCGGCCGTGCGCACCGCGTCGGCCGGGTCCACGGGCGCCTCCGCCTCGCCCGCGAGCCACTCCGCGACGGCCGTGTAGAAGTCCTCGTGCCCGCCGGGCGGCCGGGGCACGGGCGTGCGCTCCCTGCCGCGCACGAGCCAGCCGTGCGTCCCCTCGGGCTGGTCGGCGTCGAGCACGTCGTACGGCGAGGCGTCACCCTCGAAGGAGTGGACCAGGTAGGCGCCGCGGTCCCCCAGCACACGGGTGCGCGGGCCGGGTGCGCCCACGAGCGAGCCGGCCCACAGCCGCGACACGACGCCCTTGGCAGGCGGCTCGGCGCCGAACAGCACGTCGGCGCCGGTGGCACGGTCCTGGCCCGCGCCCGGGTCTGCGCCCGGTACCGCGTGGTGCAGCACGAGGAAGACGTCGTCCTCCGTGGGCGTCGACAGGGCGCGGGTCTCGGCGTACACGGCGACGACGGGGCCGAAGAGCCGGGTCGCGGAGTCGACGAGGTGCGGGCCGAGGTCGAGCAGGAGCCCGCCGCCCACGACGTCGTTCTCCTTCCACCGCTGCTGCGGGGTCGGACGCCAGCGCTCCCAGCGCCGCTCGAACGTGTGCACGGTGCCGAGCTCGCCACGCCGCAGCAGGGCCTCGAGCGTGAGCTGCTCAGGGTCCCACCGCCGGTTCTGGAACACCGTGAACGGCGTGCCCGCCGAGGCTGCGGTGCTGACGACGCGGCGCGCCTCGGCCGCCGTCGTCCCGATGGGCTTGTCCAGGACGAACGGCGTGCCCGCCCGGGAGACGGCCGCCGCGTGCTCCGCGTGCAGGCCGGACGGGCTCGCGATGACGACGAGGTCGTACAGCCCGGGGTCGTTCAGCATCGCGGGCAGGTCGTGGAACAGGCGGGCCCCGGGCCAGTCGCCCGCCGCCTGGACGCGGCGGCCGGGGTCGCGTGCCACGACCGCCGTCACCGTCATCCCCGCGGCCCGTGCCAGACGGGCGTGGATCTGCCTGCCCGCACCCCCGTAGCCGACGATCCCGATGCGAAGTGCCATGGGCCCCATGGTGCCCCGCCCTGGGCGGCCACGCGAGACGCGTCCACCCCTGGACGGATCGCGCGAGCGGGAGCGGTGGTGAACGGGCGAAACACAACTCTGGCACACTGGCGCGCGCAGTCTGTTTCACACTTTTTCAGCATTTGTCCGCCGAACCACGGAACAAGAAAGAGGGGGCCCGTGTCCTCGACCGCCACCAGCACGCCCAGTCGGCACCGCAAGACCCTGCAGCTCGTGCTCGTCGTCGTCGCGGCGCTCGTGCTCGCCGGGAACTTCGTGCTCAAGTCGCTGGGCGACGACGTCGCCCCCGCGGAGGGCGCGGAGGGCACCGCGCTCGCGGCGCTCGAGACGCTCACCGTCCAGGAGGCCGCCGACGACGCGGGCTACGACCGCGAGTCCGGCTTCGGCACAGCATGGCAGGACGTCGACAAGAACGGGTGCGACACGCGCAACGACATGCTGCAGCGGGACCTCGAGGACTTCGAGCTCACCCCTGGCGACACGTGCCAGGTGGCGTCCGGCACGCTCGACGACCCGTACACGGGCGCGACGATCGAGTTCGAGCGCGGCCCGCGGTCCGGCGACGTGCAGATCGACCACGTCGTGGCCCTGAAGAACGCGTGGATCACGGGGGCGGCGGACTGGGACAAGGACAAGCGCGTGCAGATCGCCAACGACCCGCTCAACCTCGTGGCCTCCGACGGCCCCGCGAACATGGGCAAGGGCGCGAAGGACGCCTCGCAGTGGCTGCCGGGGAACCAGGCCTACCGCTGCGAGTACGTCGCGCGGCAGATCGCGGTCAAGGCCCGGTACGACCTGTGGGTCACCCCGGCCGAGCACGACGCGATGACGGACGTCCTGACGACCTGCCCGTCGGAGCCGCTGCCGACGTCGTGACGGGCGGGTGACGCACGCGGCGGACAGGCTTAGGGTGGCCGGCATGGACATCCGCCACCTCACGGGTCATGTCGACTACCACGAGGGCTGGGACCTGCAGCGCCGCACCCACGAGGCTGTCCGCGCGCAGCAGCAGGACGACACGCTCTTCCTCCTCGAGCACCGGTCCGTGTACACGGCAGGCGCCCGCACCCACCGCGACGAGTTCCCCACCGACGGCACGGAGGTCGTCAAGGTGGACCGCGGCGGCAAGATCACGTGGCACGGGCCGGGGCAGGTCGTCGCCTACCCGATCGTCCGGCTCGCCCGGCCGTTCGACGTCGTGGAGTACGTCCGCACGCTCGAGCAGGCCGTCATGGACGTGTGCGCACGGCTCGGTGTCACCACGATGCGCGTGGAGGGCCGCTCGGGCGTCTGGGTCGCCGCGGACTCCCCCGACGTCCCGCAGCCGCGGCGCGAGCGCAAGGTGTGCGCCATCGGCGCCCGCGTGGCCAAGGGGGTGACGATGCACGGTCTGGCCCTCAACTGCGACGCCGACCTCACCGCCTTCGACCGCATCGTCCCGTGCGGGATCGACGACGCCGACGTCACGTCGCTGAGCGCGGAGCTCGGCAGGCAGGTCACCGTCGAGGAGGCCCGCCCGCTGCTCGTCGAGGCCCTCCTCGACCGGCTCGGCCCGCTCCTCGCGCGCACCCACGAGGAGCCGGCGGCGACCACGGGCGAGCCCGCCGCCGTCGTCGGCGCGACCGCGTGACGAACGCCACTGGCCGCACCCCGGACGACCACTGGCCCTCGGCCGCCCGCGCAATAGGCTGGGCGAACCCGCTGACCTGGGAGGGACCCGCGTGACCATCGCACCTGAAGGCCGTCGCATGCTGCGCATCGAAGCGCGCAACTCGGCCACGCCCATCGAGAAGAAGCCCGACTGGATCAAGACCCGGGCCGTGATGGGGCCCGAGTACCGCGACATGAAATCGCTCGTCAAGGGCGAGGGGCTGCACACGGTGTGCGAGGAGGCGGGCTGTCCCAACATCTTCGAGTGCTGGGAGGACCGCGAGGCGACGTTCCTCATCGGTGGCGACCAGTGCACCCGGCGCTGCGACTTCTGCCAGATCGACACGGGCAAGCCCGCGGAGTTCGACGCCGACGAGCCGCGCCGCGTCGCGGAGTCCGTGCGCACCATGGGCCTGAAGTACTCGACCGTCACCGGCGTCGCCCGTGACGACCTGGCCGACGGCGGCGCCTGGCTCTACGCCGAGACCGTGCGCCAGATCCACGCGCTCAACCCGGGCACCGGCGTCGAGCTGCTGATCCCGGACTTCAACGCGATCCCCGAGCTGCTCGACGTCGTCAACGAGTCGCGCCCCGAGGTGCTCGCGCACAACGTCGAGACCGTGCCGCGCATCTTCAAGCAGATCCGCCCGGCGTTCCGGTACGAGCGCTCGCTGTCGGTCATCACGCGCGCCCGCGACGCGGGCCTCGTCACGAAGTCGAACCTCATCCTCGGCATGGGCGAGACCATCGACGAGGTCAAGCAGGCGCTGCAGGACCTGCACGACGCCGGCTGCGACATCATCACCATCACCCAGTACCTGCGCCCGTCGCTGCGCCACCACCCGGTGGACCGCTGGGTGCGGCCGGAGGAGTTCGTCGAGCTGTCGCAGGCGGCGGAGGAGATCGGCTTCCTCGGCGTCATGGCGGGGCCGCTGGTGCGGTCGTCGTACCGCGCGGGCCGGCTGTGGGGCCAGGCCATGACGAAGCACGGCCGGCAGATCCCCGACGCGCTCTCGCACCTCGCGCAGCCGACCACGTCCCGTCAGGAGGCGGCGAGCCTGCTGGCCCGCTGACGCGACGCTCCCACCGCGCGCGGACCACTAGAATCGATGACCATGGCCAGAACCTCGTCCGGCGGCGACGCGCGCAACGACGCGCCCGCCGCCAAGCAGAAGAAGCCCAAGAAGCGCCGCTGGTATCACCAGCTGTGGGACGTCTACCAGATGACCCGCAAGCAGAACCCGCTCGTCACCTGGTGGATGCTCACCGCGTTCGTCGGTGTCGTGGCCGTGGCGCTGCTGATCGGCCTGCTGACGGGGCCCTGGATCTACGCCCTGGTCATCGGTGTGCCGTTCGCGGTGCTCGCCGCGATGTTCATCCTGTCGCGCTCCGCGGAGAAGGCCGCGTACACGCAGATCGCCGGGCAGCCGGGTGCCGCCCGCGCGGCACTGGGCACGGTCCGCGGCGGGTGGACCTTCGAGGACGAGCCCGTCGCGGTCGACGCGCGCAACCAGGACTTCGTGTTCCGCGGGGTCGGGCGTGCCGGTGTCGTGCTGGTCTCCGAGGGCCCCGCGCACCGCGTCGGCCGGCTCCTGGAGCAGGAGCGCAAGAAGGTCAGCCGCATCCTGTCCAACGTCCCGGTCACCGTGATCCAGTGCGGCGACGGCGAGGGCCAGGTGCCGCTGACGAAGCTCGCGCGCACGGTGACCCGGCTCAAGTCGACCCTCACCCGCGCCGAGGTGACAGAGGTCGGCAAGCGGCTCAAGGCGATCGGCGGCGTCAAGCTGCCGATCCCGAAGGGCATCGACCCGACCCGCGCCCGCCCCGACCGCAAGGGCATGCGCGGCCGCTGACCGGCCCGTGACCAGGGGCGTCCTCCCCGCGAGGGCGCCCCTGACGCATGTCAGGGCCCGGGGCGCCGTCCGTCCCACGGACACCGCCCGTCTCGTCCGATGGACGGACGCACCCCGGTCGGCCAGGGTGAGTTCTGGCAGGCTGTGCCTCGCCGCAGAGCCCTCGACCTGCGCATCTGTCCTGAGTTACACGGTCGAGAGACCTGAGAAACACAACGGCAACAATCAGTAACCAGAGAGAAACCACCTGCCCATAGGTTCGTGGCGATCCGCGAGCGATCGTTCCCGGCTCGTCCGGTGCGCGGTCCGACGGACTCCCCTGGATCTATCGAGCTGGACCTATCGAGCGAGCAAGGAGCGCAGATGTTCAAGAACGCCGAGGAGGCGATCGCCTTCACCCGTAACGAGGGGGTGGAGTTCGTCGACGTCCGGTTCATCGACCTGCCGGGCGTCACGCAGCACTTCAACATCCCGGTCGAGCAGTTCGACGAGGACGCCTTCAGCGACGGCCTCATGTTCGACGGCTCGTCGATCCGCGGGTTCCAGGCGATCCACGAGTCCGACATGAAGCTCGTGCCGGACGTCACGACGGCGTTCATCGACCCGTTCCGCAAGGCCAAGACGCTGATCGTCAACTTCTCGATCGTCGACCCGTTCACGGGTGACGCCTACGCCCGCGACCCGCGCAACATCGCGGCCAAGGCGGAGGCGTACCTGAAGTCGACCGGCATCGCCGACACCGTCTTCTTCGGCCCCGAGGCCGAGTTCTACATCTTCGACGACGTGCGCTTCAAGACCGCGTCGAACGAGGGCTTCTACGCCATCGACTCCGTCGAGGCCGCGTGGAACACCGGCCGCGCGGAGGAGGGTGGCAACCTCGGCTACAAGACCCGGTACAAGGGCGGCTACTTCCCCACGTCGCCGAGCGACCGCTTCGCGGACCTGCGTGACGACATGGTCAAGGTCCTCGGCCAGGTCGGCCTCTCCGTCGAGCGCGCGCACCACGAGGTGGGCACCGCCGGCCAGCAGGAGATCAACTACAAGTTCAACACCCTGCTGCACGCCGCCGACGACCTGATGAAGTTCAAGTACGTCATCAAGAACGTCGCCTTCGAGGCCGGCAAGTCGGCCACCTTCATGCCGAAGCCGATCTTCGGTGACAACGGGTCGGGCATGCACTCGCACCAGTCGCTCTGGAAGAACGGCGAGCCGCTGTTCTACGACGAGAAGGGCTACGGCGGCCTGTCCGACCTCGCCCGCTGGTACATCGGCGGCCTGCTCAAGCACGCCCCGTCGCTGCTGGCGTTCACCAACCCGTCGGTGAACTCGTACCACCGCCTGGTGCCGGGCTTCGAGGCCCCCGTGAACCTGGTCTACTCGGCCCGCAACCGCTCGGCGTCGATCCGCATCCCGATCACGGGCTCCTCGCCGAAGGCCAAGCGCATCGAGTTCCGCGCGCCGGACCCGTCGTCGAACCCGTACCTGGCGTTCTCCGCCATGCTCATGGCCGGCCTGGACGGCATCAAGAACCGCATCGAGCCGCCGGCCCCGGTGGACAAGGACCTGTACGAGCTGCCCCCGGAGGAGCACGCGCAGATCGCCCAGGTGCCGACGTCGCTCGACGGCGTGCTCGACGCGCTCGAGGCCGACCACGAGTACCTGACCGCCGGTGACGTGTTCACCGAGGACCTGATCGAGACCTGGATCGCGTACAAGCGCGAGAACGAGATCGACCCGATCCGTCTGCGGCCGCACCCGCACGAGTTCGAGCTCTACTACGACATCTGACAGCCGGTCCCCCGTGACCTGCTGAGATGCGCCGAAACGGCGGCTGACCCGCACTTTCGTCTCAGGACGTCGGTGCGGCGTCGGCCGCCGTTTCGTCGTTGCCGGCGTGGGCGCCCTCGATCACTTTCGAAGCCGACGTTACTCGGCTTTGAGGCGGCTCAAAGCCGAGTAACGTCGGCTTCGAAGGTGAGTGGCGGGGCTGCGGCGCGTCGGCATCGGTCGTGGCTCATGTCCCTTCGCCGCGGAGGCGCTCCCCCAGCGACCGGATCTCCTCCGGGTCGCCCGGCGTCGGGGTCCACATGCCCTGGACGCCGTCGTCCGCGTACCGCGGCAGCACGTGCAGGTGCACGTGGAACACCGTCTGCCCGGCGACCGGCCTGGTGGCGTGCACCAGGTTCACGCCGTCGGCGTCGAGCACGTCCGTGGCCCGGCGCGCCATCGGCTGCGCCGTCCGGGCCGACGCCGCGAGGTCGTCCGGCGGCACGTCGAGGAGGTCCGACGCGTGCGCCTTCGGGATCACCAGCAGGTGTCCCGGCGTGGCCGGTGCGATGTTCATGAAGGCGAGCGTCAGCTCGTCCTCGTGCACGACGGTGCTCGGCGCCGCGCCCGCGACGATCTGGCAGAAGATGCAGTCCTGTGGTGCCGGCACGGTCGAACGGTACCGGCCTGGCCACCACCCACCCAGCACCCACCGCCCACCCGCCGGGTGCAGACTTCCTCACCCCGGCCCGGCCGCGACAAACTCTGCAGTCCGCGGCAGATGCGGGGTCGGCGCTCGGGCCCGGCTGGTGCCGACCACGGCCGGTCGTCTTCGAGCCCGACGTTTCTCGGCTTTGATCGGCTCGAAAGCCGAGAAACGTCGGGCTCGAAGACGAGGAGCGTCGGCCGAGGTCGGGGTCGGGGTCGGGGTCGGCGCACCCCGGCCCCCTTGTCGGCCGCGTACCACGACGGCGTGGTCACCGGCGACGGCCCGTCCCTGACGGCCGGTGGTCCCGACGTCGCTCCCCTTCGTGACGCGGGAACCGCCCGCCGAGTGCAGACCTCATCACCCCGTCGAGCAGCCCTGCCGCGACAAGCTCTGCAGTCCGCGGGGCGGGCGCCCGCGGGGCGACCTGCCGGGGGGCGGCCGGGCTCGAAGAGCCGAGCTCGGGAGCCCGGCGCAGGGACGTCGGCGGTGGTTCGCCGCACGGCCCACCGGCGACGATCCGTCACACCCCCGCCGCCTCCCGCACCGGGTCGAAGCGGGCGTGCTCCGTGCGGCACATGCCCTCGCCGCGGGTCAGACCGGGCAGCTCGCGCTGCAGCGCGACCACCGTCCTCGCGGTCGATCGCGAACACGACGCCGGACGGCGCGTCAGGCCCCTCCGAGGCGACCGGCAGGAACTCCCCCAGCGCCGTCACGAGCTCCGGGATCCCTGCCCCGGTCACGGCCGACCCGAACAGCACCGGGTACGCCCTCCCGCGGCGTGACTCGCCGGCGAGCCAGGTGCGCACACCGTCGTCGGGCAGTGCCTCCACCCGGGCGGACGGCGTCCCCGGGTCCAGCACGCGCTGCACGGGCAGCACGTCCGGGCTGAGGCGGCGGGCGACCGCGTCGACCACCGCCTGCGGCCGTGCGCCGCGCCGGTCGATCTTGTTGACGAGCACGACCACCGGCAGCCGCAGGCGCTGCAACGCGCGCATGAGCACGAGGGTCTGCGCCTGCACGCCCTCGACGGCGGACAGCACGAGCACCGCGCCGTCGAGCACGGCGAGGCTGCGGTCCACCTCGGCGATGAAGTCGGGGTGCCCGGGGGTGTCGAGCACGGTGACCGTCACGTCGCCCGCGGGGAAGGAGGCGACGGACGCGCGGATGGTGATCCCCCGTTCCCGCTCGAGCGCGAGGGAGTCGGTGATGGTGTCGCCGCCGTCGACGGAGCCGAGGCGGTCGATGACGCCCGCGTGGTGCAGCAGGCGCTCGGTCAGGCTGGTCTTACCGGCATCGACGTGGGCGACGATCCCGAGGTTGAGGTACGACGAAGGCAGTCACGTCCGTGGTCAGGTGGGTCAGGGCACGGGGCGTGACAGCTGTCATCGGTCGTCCAATCTCTCGGGTCCGCCCACCCTGCTCCCGGTCCACGGCCGAGGGCAACGCTTTTCGTGCCGAGGCCTCAGCCCGCCGCCGTCCCCAGCCGCGCGAGCAGCGCGCCCAGCGCCTCGCGCTCGACCGGGTCGAGCGCGGCGACCAGCGCCTCCTCGTGCTCGAGCAGCGCGCGGACCGCCGTCCCGACGCGTGCGTGCCCGGCGTCGGTCAGCACCACGGCGACCGCGCGCCGCGACGCCGTCGACGCCTGCCGCACCACGAGCCCGTCCCGTTCGGCGCGGGCCACGCGCTGCGAGATCGCGCCCGCGGTCACGAGCGTCTGCGCGGCGAGCTGCCGCGTGGTCAGCGTGTACGGCGGGCCGGACCGGCGCAGCGTGGACAGCAGGTCGAGCGTCGCGGCGTCGAGTCCGAGGCGGGCGAGCGTGCGGCGTCGCTCCTCCGCGAGCGTCTTGGCGGCGCGCCACAACGGAGTGAGCACGCCGATCGACGACGTCGGCACACCGGGCAGCTCACGCTCCCACGCGGCAGCGATGTCGGCGGGCGGCAGCGCGGCCGTCCCGTCGAGGGGGTAGTCGTCCATCCGGTCCTCCGTTATGTTGAGGCCTCAACGTTTAGACCTGAACCTAGGGAGCTATCATGCCACGGCTGGTCCTCGTCACCGGCGGTTCGGGCGGCATCGGCCGCGCCGTCGCGCGCACCTTCGTCACGGCAGGGGACGACGTCGTCGTCACCGGGCGCACCACGGACCGCCTCGAGGCCGCCGCCGCCGACACCGGCGCACGCCCCCTGTGCCTCGACGTCGCCGACCCGGCCGCCGTCGCCGGCCTGCCGGACGCGCTCGGCCGGCCGGCGGACGTCGTCGTCGCGCTCGCGGGCGGCAACACCGACCTCACCCGTGAGGCGCCCGACGGCGACCTCGACGCGCTCGCGGCCGGCTGGCGGGCCAACCTCGACGCGAACCTGCTCGGCACCGTCCTGCCCGTCACCGCGCTCCTGCCGACGATGCCCCGGGGCGGGCGGGTCGTCACCGTCGGGTCGATCGCCGCGGAGTACGCCGGCTTCTCCTACGGCGCCGCCAAGGCCGCCGTGCAGGCGTGGACCGCGGGTCTGTCGGCCCAGGTCGGTCCGCGCGGCATCACCGCGGACTGCGTGTCGCCCGGGTTCATCGACGAGACCGGCTTCTTCCCCGGCGGCGTGAGCGACGAGCGCCGCGAGCGCCTCGTCGCGGCGACGCACGACCGACGTGCGGGCGTGCCTGCCGACGTCGCCGCCCTGGTCGCCTACCTGGCCTCCCCCGCGGCGGCGCACGTCACGGGGCAGACGCTGCACGTGAACGGCGGCGCCCACACGACGCGATGAGCTACTCCGCCCCGTAGAACACCCGCTCCATCACGGTCCGGGCCCGGCGGGACACGCGCAGGTACTGCTCCTCCAGCTCGGGGCCGGTGCCGACGTCGCCGAGCAGGCGTGCGATACCGGTCAGGGCGTGGCTGTCGTGCGGCAGCAGGTCGACGCCCGCGCCCGTGGTCCGTCCGGACCAGAGCACGATCGCGGAGCGGAGCCGGGACGCCAGGCTCCAGGCCTCGAGCAGCACCTCGGCGTCGTCGGCGTCGAGCAGGCCGGCATCGCGGGCGGCCGTGAGGGCCGCGACGGTGCCGGTGGTGCGCAGGCCCGGCACCTCGTGGGCGTGCTCGAGCTGCAGGAGCTGCACGGTCCACTCGACGTCGGCGACGCCGCCGCGGCCGAGCTTGAGGTGGCGGGCGGGGTCGGCGCCGCGGGGCAGCCGCTCGGACTCGACACGCGCCTTGATGCGGCGCACCTCGCGCAGCACGGCGGGGTCGAGGCCGCCCTCGGGGTAGCGCAGGGGGTCGATCAGACGGGTGAACCGTGCGCCGAGCGACCGCCCGCCCGCGGCGCCGGGACCGAGGTCGAGCTCTGTGCCTTCCGCGGCAGGTGCACCGGCCCGGTCCGCGAGGGACGCCTCGACGGCGCCCTCGTCCGGCCCGCCGGCCGCGACGACGCTCAGCGTGCCCGACAGGGCGCGGGCCCGGAGCAGGGCCTGCGCCTCCCAGGGCGAGGACCAGCGGTCGTAGTACTCGACGTAGGACTCGAAGGACCGCACGAGCGGGCCGTTGCGGCCCTCGGGGCGCAGGTCGGCGTCGACGGGCAGGCCGGGCTCGGGGCCGACGGACGTCAGGATGCGCCGCAGGTTCTTGGCGACGGCGAGGGCGTAGTCGTTGGCCTCCTTGTCGGCGGCGCCGTCGACCGCCTCGTAGACGAACATGACGTCGGCGTCGGAGCCGTAGCCCATCTCCTGGCCGCCGAGGCGCCCCATCGCGACGACGAGCAGCCGGGCGGGCTCGTCGCCGCGCGCGATGCCGCGGTCGCCGCGCGCCTCGTGCTCGGCGATGCGCAGGCCGCCCGCGAGCACGACGTCGGCGGCGTCCGAGATGGCGCGCGCGGCCTCGACCGGACCGAGCTCGCCGAGCACCTCGGCGACGCCGGTGCGGGCGAGCTCGCGGCGGCGCAGCGCGCGCAGGGCGACGGTCGCGGTCTCGACCTCCTGGGCGCGGCCGAGCAGGGCGTCGGCCTCGGCGGCGAGCCGCCGCACGCCGCGGGGCGCGAGCGACTCGGACTCGGCGAGCCAGCGCACGGACTCGGGCGAGCGGCCGATCGCGTCGGCGAGGTACCGCGACGAGGACAGCACCTGCGCCAGGCGCGAGGCCGCCTCGGCGGAGTCGCGCAGGAGCCGCAGGTACCAGTGCGTCGAGCCGAGGGTGTCGGAGAGCTTGCGGAACGCGAGCAGGCCCTCGTCGGGGTCGGCGCCCTCGGCGAACCAGCCGAGCAGCACGGGCAGGAGCTGGCGCTGGATGGCGGCGCGCCGCGAGACGCCGTCGGTGAGCGCCTGGACGTGCCGCATGGCGCCCTCGGGGTCGCGGTACCCGATCGCGGCGAACCGGGCGACGGCGGCGCGGGGCGCGAGCGACGCCTCGCCCGTGGACAGCAGCGCCGTGGCGGGCAGCAGGGGCCGGTAGTAGACGGCCTCGTGCAGGTCGCGGACCTCGCGGCGGACGGTGCGCCAGGTCTTGACGAGGTCGTCGGCGCCGCCCTGGCCGAGACCGCGCGCGAGGCGACGCAGGTCGGCCTCGGCGGTCGGCACGAGGTGGGTGCGGCGCAGCCGGAAGAGCTGGATGCGGTGCTCGAGCGACCGCAGGAACCGGTAGCACTCCTCCATGCGGCGAGCGTGCTCGCGGCCGACGTACCCGCCGCGGGACAGCGCGGCGAGCGCGTCGAGCGTCGTGCGGGAGCGGATCGTCTCGTCGGCGCGCCCGTGCACGAGCTGCAGGAGCTGGACGGTGAACTCGACGTCGCGCAGGCCGCCCTTGCCGAGCTTGATCTGCCGGTCGGCCTCGGTGACGGGCACGTTGTCCTCGACGCGCCGCCGCATCGCGCGGGCGTCCTCGACGAAGTTCGGTCGCTCGACGGCCTGCCACACCAGCGGCCCGAGGGCGGCGCAGTACGCCTCTCCCAGCTCGCGGTCGCCCGCGACGGGCCGCGCCTTGAGCAGCGCCTGGAACTCCCAGGTGACGGCCCAGCGCTCGTAGTAGGCGAGGTGGCTGGCCAGCGTCCGCACGAGCGGCCCCTGCTTGCCCTCCGGCCGCAGCGCGGCGTCGACCTGCCAGAGCGCGGGCTCGGCCGAGGCGCCGGAGCAGACCTGCGCGAGCCGCGTCGCGAGCCGGGTGGCGGCGCGCAGCGCGTCGTCCTCCTCGCAGACCGGCTCGCCGTCCGGGCCGAGTGCAGGCTCGGCGACGTAGACGACGTCGACGTCGGAGATGTAGTTCAGCTCGCGCCCGCCGGTCTTGCCCATGCCGAGGACGGCGAGGCGCACGCCCGCGCCGTGGTCGTCCTCCTCGGAGCGGGCGACGGCGAGCGCCGCCTCGAGCGCCGCGGCCGCGAGGTCGGCGAGCGCCGCGGCGACGTCGGGCAGGATCGCACCGGGGTCCGGCGCGGTGACGTCGGTCGCCGCGATGCGCAGCAGGCGCGCCCGGTAGGCGCGGCGCAGCCGGTCCGTGGCCGAGGGCGACTGCGGGTCGGCCCCCTCCGGCCCGCCGGACGGCGGCCGGGTGCCCGCGACGGGCGCGGCGTCGGCCGGGTCGGCGCCGACCGCCTGCAGCAGCTCGGCGCGCACGTCCTCGGCCGGGACACCGGTGCCGGGCGTGTCGTCGGTGAGCAGCTCGAGCAGGCCCGGGTGGCGCACGAGCTCGTCACCCAGCGCGGAGGAGGCGCCGAGCACGCGCACGAGCCGGTCGCGGGGCGTGGGTTCGGCGTCGGCGGGCGGGAGGCCGTCGGCGTCGGTGGCGTGCCCCGAGGCCGCGAGCAGGGCACGGAGCCGGTCGGGCGCGGCCGCGGCGAGGCGCACGAGCTGGAGCAGCGCGAGGTCCGGGTCGGCCACGGCCGCGAGCGACCGGAGCAGCGCGACGCGCGGGGCGTCGAGGGCCACGGCCCCGCGGTCGGGCCCCGTGGGGTGCCCGGCGGGGGCACCGGAGTCGAGGACGGCGACCAGGTCGGCGTCCTGCCACAGCGAGGCGGACCGGGTGAGGTCGGCGAACCCGGCCCGGATCAGGTGGGTCGTGAGGGTCTCGGGACGGCGGCTGCGCACCCCCCGACCCTACGACGGGACGGGGAGGCGCAGCACCTGTCAGAGCTGCAGGAACCGCTTGAGCTCGAACGGCGTGACCTGCGCGCTGTACGCCTCCCACTCCTCGCGCTTGTTGCGCAGGAAGTAGTCGAAGACGTGCTCGCCGAGGGTCTCGGCCACGAGCTCGGAGCGCTCCATGAAGTGGATCGCCTCGTCGAGGTCGCGCGGCAGCGGCGTGATGCCCAGGGCGCGGCGCTCTGCGGCGGTGAGCTCCCACACGTCGTCCTCGGTGTGGTCGAGCAGGTCGTAGCCCTCCTCGATGCCCTTGAGGCCCGCGGCGAGGATCACGGCGAACGCGAGGTACGGGTTGGCCGCCGAGTCGAGCGCACGGTACTCGATGCGCGCCGAGTTGCCCTTGCCCGGCTTGTACATCGGCACGCGCACGAGCGCCGAGCGGTTGTTGTGGCCCCAGCTCACGTAGCTCGGGGCCTCCTGCCCGCCCCAGAGCCGCTTGTAGCTGTTGACGTACTGGTTGGTGACGGCGGTGATCTCGCCGGCGTGCACCATGAGGCCCGCGATGAACTGGCGCGCCGTCTTCGACAGCTCGAACTGCGCGCCCGGCTCGTAGAAGGCGTTGCGGTCGTCCTCGAACAGCGACACGTGCGTGTGCATGCCGGAGCCCGGCTGGTCGGCCAGCGGCTTGGGCATGAACGAGGCGAACACCCCCTGCTCGAGGGCGACCTCCTTGACCACCGTGCGGAACGTCATGAGGTTGTCGGCCGTCGTCAGGGCGTCGGCGTACCGCAGGTCGATCTCGTTCTGGCCCGGCCCCGCCTCGTGGTGGGAGAACTCCACCGAGATGCCCATGGACTCGAGCATCGTGATCGCCGCGCGTCGGAAGTCGTGCGTCGACCCCCGCGCAAGGTGGTCGAAGTACCCGCCCTGGTCGACCGGCTCGAGCTTCGGGTCGGCCTTGGTGAGCTGGTTGAACAGGTAGAACTCGACCTCGGGGTGCGTGTAGAACGTGAACCCGCGGTCGCTGGCCCTGGCCAGGGTGCGCTTGAGCACGTTGCGCGAGTCCGCGAGCGACGGCTCGCCGTCGGGCGTCAGGATGTCGCAGAACATGCGACCCGTGCCGTGGCGTTCACCGCGCCACGGCAGCACCTGGAACGTCGTCGGGTCGGGCTTGGCGACCATGTCCGCCTCGAAGACCCGGGTGAGCCCCTCGATGGCGCTGCCGTCGAAGCCGATACCCTCGCTGAAGGCCGACTCGAGCTCCGCCGGGGCCACGGCTACCGACTTCAGCACACCCAGAACGTCGGTGAACCAGAGCCGGATGAAGCGGATGTCGCGCTCCTCGACCGTGCGGAGCACGAACTCCTGCTGCCTGTCCATGGGCCCATCTTGCACCAATCCTGTTACAGGCGCGTGTACCGCCCGTGGCGGACCAGCCGTAGGCTTTCGGTCGGCACGGAAGCCGACCCGCGCGACCTAGACCCGCGAGACCCAGGAGGAGCATGTCCGCCCACACCTCACCCACGTCCGGGCCCAAGCGGGTCCGTGTGCACCACCTGGCGGAGGCGAAGGCCCGCGGGGAGAAGATCGCCGTGCTCACGGCGTACGACGCCGTGACGGCCGCGATCTTCGACGCGGCGGGCATGGACATGCTGCTCGTGGGCGACTCCATCGGCAACGTCATGCACGGCCACGCCTCGACCATCGCCGTCACCGTCGACGAGATGCTCCCGGCCGCGCGCGCCGTCGCCCGCACCGCACAGCGCGCGTTCGTGGTCGTCGACCTGCCCTTCGGCTCCTACGAGGCCGGCCCGCAGCAGGCCCTGGAGACCGCCGTGCGCGTGTTCAAGGAGACGGGCGCCGACGGCGTCAAGCTCGAGGGCGGGGCGCGGTCCGCCGCCCAGATCCGCGCGCTCACCGATGCCGGGATCCCCGTCGTCGCGCACCTCGGCTACACGCCCCAGTCGGAGAACCTGCTGGGCGGCCCCCGCGTGCAGGGCCGGGGCGACGACGCCGTCGAGCGCCTCGCCGCCGACGCGCAGGCCGTCGAGGACGCCGGCGCCGTCGCCGTCGTCCTGGAGATGGTGCCCACCGACGTCGCCGCACGGATCACCGAGATCGTGCGCATCCCGACCATCGGCATCGGCGCGGGGCCGCACTGCGACGGCCAGGTGCTCGTCTGGACCGACATGGCGGGCATGACGTCGTGGTCCCCGCGCTTCGCGCGCCGCTACGCCGAGCTCGGCGACGTCCTGCAGCGCGCGGCCGAGGACTACGTCGCCGAGGTCAAGGACTCGTCGTTCCCCGACGCGGAGCACTCGTTCGAGAAGTAGCCCGCTACTTCTTCCCGCCCCACTCCTCGTCCTCGCTGTCCCACGACTCCGTGCGCGCGCGGGCGCTGTCCAGCGCCCGCTGGGCCTCGGCCCGTGTCGCGTACGGTCCCATGAGGTTCGTCCAGGAGGAGCGCTTGCCCTCCTCGACCTCGCCGGTCTCGGTGTTGTACCAGTACTGTGCGTCGTCGCTCATGAGACGATCCTGACATGAGCGACCTGGCGTTCGGCATCGACATCGGAGGATCCGGGATCAAGGGCGCGCCCGTGGACCTCGCGGCGGGCGACTACGCCCGGAAGCGCACCCGCATCCCCACGCCTCAGCCGTCCACCCCGCAGGCCGTGGCCGACGTGCTCGCCGAGCTCGTCGGCACCTACGACCTGCCCGAAGACGTCCCCGTCGGCGTCGCCTTCCCGGCGCCCATGCAGCGCGGCGTCGTGCGCTCGATGGCCAACCTCGACCAGTCCTGGACCGGTGTCGACCTGCCCGCGCTCGTGCACCGCGCGACCGGCCGCCACGTCGTGGCCGTCAACGACGCCGACGCGGCGGGCATCGGCGAGGTGCGCTACGGCGCCGCGCGGGACACCCATGGCGTCGTCCTCGTCGCGACGCTCGGCACCGGCATCGGCTCGGCCCTCGTCGTCGACGGCACGCTCGTGCCCAACACCGAGCTCGGCCACCTGGAGATCGACGGGCACGACGCCGAGACCCGCGCCGCCGACTCCGCGCGCGAGCGAGAGGACCTGTCCTGGGAGGCCTGGGCCGAGCGCCTCCAGCGGTACTTCGGCGTCGTGGAGGACCTGCTCTCGCCCGACCTCGTCGTCGTGGGCGGCGGGGTGAGCAAGCACCACGAGAAGTTCCTGCCGCTGCTGCACCTGCGCGCGCCGGTCGTGCCGGCACAGCTGCGCAACGCCGCGGGGATCGTGGGCGCGGCGGCGCTCGCCGCGGGCCGCTAGACGCCGACGACGGGGCGCGCGGCGTCAGGCGTCCCGCGCCGCCGCGGGCTGTGCCTGCTGCGCGAACAGCACGTCGACGCCGAGCATCTCGATGACGCTGCGGACCACCGGCGGTGGGTCCGGCAGCGTGACGGTCAGCCCCTCGCGGGTGCCGTACGTGTACATCTGCATGAGGAACGCCACGCCGGTGGAGTCCATGAACGTGACGCGCGACGTGTCGATGACGACGGCCTTCGCCCGTTCGATGGCGTTGGCGATCGCAGCACTCGACTCGCCACGCAGGGAGACGTCGATCTCCCCCCACATGCTCACGACGCTCGCGCGGGACTGTTCTTCGAACATGATCCCGCCCGTGCGCCCCCTGTTGTCGAACTCCGTGGTGCTCACCTGCATCGCCCCTGTTCATTGCTCCCCGACACGGCCGCCGGAACGGGTCGCCCGACCCCCCGGGCAACTCTGGGAGATTGCAACGCCTTCGTCGCGATCACGGGCAGCCTACATCCGTGAAGATCGCAAGTGGAACAGTCATCCCCGGTGACATTTCCCCCTCAGGACTGGTAGAACTTAGAGGTTCTCCATCCAAACCGGAACATTTCCACCCGGCACAACGGACATAAGTACCGCGGTTTGGACGATTGTTCAAGAAAAAGATTGCTCGGATTCATTTTTCTGAGGACGGATCGGTGCCGTCCGGGCCGCCTGTCGGGCGGGGATTCCGGCCCGTCGGAGCGCTTTCCTTCTCCCACGCATCGAGCTGCATCGTGAGCGCCTTCGCGAGCTCGAACACCTGCTGCGGAGGAATGCGGACGCGGGAGACCACCCGGCCCGGCACGGTGATCGACGTGACCTCGCCCGAGTCCGGGTCCGAGACGGGGCTCGGCGGCTGCTTCACGGCGATGAAGTCCAGGATGAACGAGGTCGGCGTGTGCCACACCGAGGCGAAGTCGGCGGGAACGCCCGTCTCCATCTCGTCGGGGACGTCGATCTGGAACTCCTGGGGCAGCTCGTCGGACGACACGGGGGCTCCTCGTTAGGCCGGGCGGTTCCCCGACCGTACCGTGGGGCCGGGACCCGCGACAGTGGAAACGGACTCCTGGGACATATGGCGCCTGCCCGGGTCACCTGCCCGGTCGCGGACGAAAAAGCCGGGCGGCGCGCCGGCCGCCGCACTAGACTCGCGCGTCCGTCTCCCCACCCACCACCTCCTGGAGGTCCCCCGTGCCTGCCGCCGTGCCCGAGCTCGCCCGGGAGCGTGAGTTCCTCGCCGAGGCCCGTACCCAGCTCGGCCGGATGCGGGAACGGGTGGCGGCGCTCGACGGGCGGTACGCGGGCGACCCCGTGAGCGCCGACGTGCTCGAGGCCGCCCTCGCGCGACGCATGGAGCAGCTCACCGACGACCCGGAGATCCCGCTCTTCTTCGGGCGCATCAGCACCGTCGCCGAGACGTTCCACATCGGCAGGCGCCACGTCTCGGACCCCGACGGCGAGCCCATGGTCGTGGACTGGCGCGCCCCCGTGAGCACCCCGTTCTACCGCGCGACCCCCAAGGAACCCATGGGCCTGACGGCCCGCAGGCGCTACGGCTTCCAGCGCGGCCGGCTCACCGGGTTCGAGGACGA
>Ga0079224_100002930_pt1 | contig 21186 bp, 17 predicted proteins | sample Stecom2015_FD_80414 | JGI IMG/M metagenome (GOLD analysis project Ga0079224, IMG submission 80414) | Agricultural soil microbial communities from Utah to study Nitrogen management - Steer compost 2015 | ecosystem: Environmental > Terrestrial > Soil > Agricultural land | place: USA: Utah...
ATCCATTTTGTCCATTGTTCTGTCCCTTGAGAATTTATTTTTAAAACGGTAAATTTCGGTGTAAATTCATCTTCAGATTCTACGCTGTTTCCTCCGATATAGATATTTCCTTCATCATCGACGTTGAGTGAACTGATTTCTGCCTGTGTTAATTCCTTCTCAAATTCCCAAATCAAATCTCCGGATGGTGAATATTTTTTCACAAGTATCGGATTGGAGTCAAATGGCGACGAAATCAAAACCACAATTGTTTCTCCTTCATCATTTACGTCGAGCATTATTTTGCTTGCCGGATTCCCGTTTTCTTCATTGAATGAATGTTGCCATACAACGCCACCGGAAACATCGTATTTGGCAACAAAAAAGTTTTGCATATAAGAAATGCTTTCTGTGATTTTACCATAGTTTCCGGCTACAATTGTATTTCCGAATTTATCCGGAATTGCTTCACTGAGCGATGTATTACTCCCGCCCATATTCCCATAGAAATTATTCCATTCCGGCACAACGCCTTCTTCAGAAAAATTGGTGAATTCATAAACACCCCCTTCTTCAGTATAGCGGTTATCCATTACAATTGTAAAGTCATTGCTGTCGCTGATCCCCAAACCTATCAAAGCATTTAGCGAAAAAAGACCGTTGGCTTCCTTGGTGTAATTTTTTTCGCGGATTAAATCTCCTTCTTCATTGTATTGAAGAATTTTAACATTTTTCTGGAAGTCTTCATTTTCGCCTTGAATTCCGATGACTGGCTGGTTTTGGCTATTTAATTGAAATTGAATATAAACTCCCAATCCGCTTCCGGAAATATTTAAACCTGAAGTTTCTTTAGTCCAGTTGCTACTTCCGTCGGGATTATAAGAAATCAATAATGCGCCGCATTCATAACCGGCGGTGCGGTGCATTCCGGCTACATAAATTTTATCTTCATGAATTTGAAGTTCATAGCCATAACTGCTGTGTTCCGGAATTTGGTGGGTTCGAACCCACAATTCTTCACCTTCGGGTGAATATTTAATGGTGCCGATTGGATTTTCATAACCTCCGGAATTTAGCACTCCGGTTACGTAACAATTTCCGGAATTGTCAAATTTAACGGCATTCGCAATGGAATTTGTGGGGTTTCCGGAATCATTATAAGCATAAGTTTGTTTCCAAAGCAATTCTCCTTCTGCCGAATACTTAATGGTGTAAAAAGTTTGGTATAAATTTTCATCAGACCCAAACCCCGTCACGGCCACGTTACCATTCAGGTCAGTAGCGATGGCATTGGGTTCAATCCAAATACCTTCTACCTCAAAATTGTCAATATTACTCCAAAGTAAATTTCCGTTGGAACTATATTTTAACGTAGTGTAATTTACCGATTCCGTTGTTTCATTTACATAGCTGAAGCCGGCTATCAAGACATTTCCCTGATGGTCCACTGTGATTTCGGAAGGATAATCCAAACCGTTATGCCCACCGTCAAAAACCGCCTCCCAAATCGGTTCGCCTGTATTTTTGTCATATTTTACAGTTCGAATGTCCATATCATTACCATTCCATTCTACGCCTGCCACAATGGGATTGTGGTTTTCGTCAAGAGCGACGGTAAAACCGAATTCCGTGACAAAATCCACTACCTCTTCGCGTGCCATCCACGCGATCTCTCCATCGGGATTGACTTTTAATGTCAGCATATTTCCTTTTGGGTCGTCTTCATGGGAACTTGTTCCGGTAATATAGGTATTCCCTTCAGAATCTGTGACACTTTGCATCGGAGTACTTACCCCTTGATAAGGAAATTCGATGTAGAAATTCCCAACAACACTTGGATTTTTATGGTTTAAATTTAAATCGTTTTGAATAAAGTTTTGCTGTTCCGAATTTTCGGAATTAAATCTTGAAAAATATTGTGATTCGGCCGGCATACCTTTTCCGAATTCAGTTACGCTTGGCGAAATGAATTGTGCCCATGTAGAAATTCCGCCGAAAATGAGGAGCAGGCACGTTAAATAAATTTGTTTCATGTGTATATTTTTAATTAATTCTAAAATGTATCAATTTGCCCAAAGTACTTGGTAATCTGTAGGAAATACAAGAATTAGGCGTTGACAAAAATGTTGACAATCCCACTGAGCCGTTTCTGAACGTCTATAGATAGGAGATATTTTTTTCTCTTTTCACTTTTGCCGCCCAATGCTTCTGATGTTCATAAAAAATTCCGTTAGAATCCCTTTCTGATGCGAAAAAGGATTCATTACATGGAAAAAATTCCTGAAAACCCAGATTTAAATTGATGATTTTATCGGCTAAATTTCTAATCCATTTTAAATTTATATTATCTGCAAGAGTCATTTCTGAATCATTTTCTAGAGAATTTCCATTTATCCCGAATTATCGGTTAAACCAATATTAAATTAATTATTTTTACCACATGATTTCACGTCAGACCATAGACACTATTTTTTCAACGGCAAGAGTAGAGGAAGTAATCGGGGATTTCGTTAGTCTGAAACGTTCGGGCAGTAATCTCAAAGGACTTTCACCATTTGCCGACGAGAAAACGCCGTCTTTCATGGTTTCGCCAGCGAAGCAAATTTGGAAAGATTTTTCTTCGGGAAAAGGTGGAAATGTGGTTACTTTTCTCATGGAACACGAACAGTTCACTTATCCGGAAGCTTTACGTTGGTTGGCGAAAAAGTACAACATCGACATCGAGGAAGATCGTGAGCAATCTGAAGAACAGAAAGAAGAAATCAAACTTCGAGAAAGTCTTTTTATCTTGTCAGAATTTGCCAAAAAATATTTTGTTGAGCAATTAAACGAAACCGAAGAAGGGCAAAACATCGGTTTGAGTTATTTCAAAGAAAGAGGTTTTACCCAGGAAACGATTGAGAAATTTGAACTGGGATATTCTCCTGCAAAGCGAAATGCTTTCACGGAATTTGCCGAACAAAAAGGTTACGGAAAAAACATTTTGGAAGCATCCGGATTGTCTATGTACAAAGACGATTTACCCGGAATTGACCGATTTCGGGAACGGGTTATGTTTCCGATTCATAGTTTTTCCGGAAGGATTCTAGGATTTGGCGGAAGAATTTTGCGAAACGATGTCAAAGCGGCAAAATACCTGAATTCGCCCGAAAACGAAATTTACCACAAAAGCAAAATCCTGTATGGAATTTTTCAGTCCAAACAAGCGATTCTCAAAGAAAATGAATGTTTGTTGGTTGAAGGTTATACCGATGTGATTTCGCTTCATCAGTCCGGAATTGAAAATGTAGTGGCGAGTTCCGGGACTTCTTTAACGCCCGACCAGATCCGTTTGATTAAAAGATTGACGCCCAATGTTACCATATTGTACGACGGTGATTCGGCGGGAATCAAAGCTTCCTTTCGCGGAATTGATTTGATTTTGGAACAGGAACTGAACGTGAAAGTTTTGTTGTTTCCGGAAGGAGAAGACCCGGATTCATTCGCCAGAAAAAGTTCTGCGGAAGAAATTCAAAACTATATTGCTGAAAATTCCACGGATTTCATTCGTTTCAAAGCCAAAATTTTACTCGAAGAAGCCCAAGACAATCCGATTAAAAAAGCTGAACTAATCCGGGATATCATTCATAGTATTTCACTGATTCCAAATATTATACAGCGTGAATTGTATATTCAGGAAGCGGCCAAAATCATGGATGTCCGTGAAGAGGTTTTGTTCAAAGAATTGGGACAGAATTTGCAGCGCAAACAAAAAGAAAACCGAGAGAAAAAACAATCAGAAACGACTCTCACTCCAATGGAAGTGGTAAAAGAAAACCTGATTGCGGTAAATCCCAGGGAAATAGTTGAAGAGGAGGTCATCAAGTTGATTTTACAGTACGGAGATTTGATAGTGGAATTAAAGGACGATGCCGGTGAAACCTATCAGACCACCGTAATTGAAGAAATTCTCAGCCAGTTTGAAACCAATGATTTAAGATTAAATAATTCACTTTACCAATCGATTTTGGAAGATGTGAAACTGGGCTTTGAGCAAGATGAATTACGTACGGGCGATTTTTTTGTCAAACTCTTTGACGAAGATAAGAATGGACTCGCTTCAGAAGCCATGATAGAGAAATATTCCATCAGTGAAAACTGGCAAAAGAAACTCAACATTCATATAAAACCCAAAGAAGAAAACATTTCAAAAGATATTACGGACACAATTCTGAGGTATAAAACTTTTTATCTGGAAGAAGTAATTAAAGAATACTCAGAAATGCTGAAAAGCGAAGATATTTCGGGAGAATTACGCAATGAACAACTTGAAAAAATCATGATGCTGACTCAAATGCGGGCAAAAATCTTCCAAGCATTAAATCGTGTCATATAAACCATTTGGGCGCGACCTCGCCGCTTCGTAAACTACGCGGCGCGGTCGGGCTTTCCGTTGCAATCTTTTTTGGCTTAGCAAAACTTCAGCCAAAAAAGGATTTTCACTGCAATCCCTCGCGCAAAATAGAATCCATTTTAATTTAATCAATCAAACTACAACGAATTACCTCTTCCACAATTAGCGCAGAAGGAAAATAACGTCTTGCTTTGTTTAAAACAGATTGCGCAGTTTCACGTGATTCAAAATAGCCCATTTTGATTTTATAATCAGGCGAATTGTATTCAAGATTTGAAAATTCACTTGGAAATTGAGATTTTACTTCGTTCAATTTCTGTTCAGCTTCTGTCCGGTTTTTACTGTAAAAAATCTGAATGCGTGCACCCCGACAGAATTCGGGGGTTTCTTTTGGAGGATCAGAAGGAGGTGTACAACTTTCTTTCTCAATCATCAATTGTTCCAATGATTTTTCCCATTCAATGGTTAAATCCCCATATTGACTTGTAATAACATTGGATTGACCCAAAAGAATTCCGGAAACCAATAGGGAAAATCCCAAATATTTTTTCTTCATCATAAGTTCTTTCCCTAAATGAACGGAAAAAATGATGATGAAGTATCATTTTAAGAAAACTTTAGAATTAAATTTTATTTCTCTTTTTTGGAAGGGTTAGGAGATGCTTTAAATCGCTTTTCTACACCAAACACGCCACTGCACAGGAAAAGCAGCAGGATAAGAACGTTGGATTCTTCTCAAATCGGAATTGGCAGATTGACGTGTAAAATAATCCCCCACCAAAATCCGCCAATCCGGACTGGCATAAATCAATTCCGGCGTTAGGTTGGGATGTTGTTTGGCGAAATCGTTTTTTACTTTATTGGCAGCTTCTCGGTCTTTTGTATAGAAAATCTGGATTTTGTAACCCATTATTTTTTGTTGGGTAGCGCATTTGTCTGCGGGAGTCAGCTTTTTCGGCGGAACATATACATTTTTCTTACATACCGTTTCTTCCTTGCTTTTTAAAAGACTTTCCAACCGGCTGTCGAGGTTAATAGCGAGTTTCCCTCCACTTATGCTGTCGTTAAAAACCCACATGGATTCGTGTTCTGCAGCGGATTGGGCAAAAGAACAAATCCCTAACATCAATAAAGCAATATGAAAATATCTGCGCATAACTATTGGTTCAAATTAAATACAAATATATTAAGAAGAATATTAATCCGAAGATTTAAGATCGAAAAGAATGTTTCTTTGCCAAGCTTATTCGATAAATAGTTAAAGATTGATAATGTGTAAGTTTCAGGGAATATTTATTTAGAAACGTTTTAAATTAAATGAAATGACAAACTTCATCATCAAAATCTTATGATTTTATTAAGGTTTGAGCCTATTTTTGTCGGGTTAAAAGCAAGTTTTAACATTTGTAATAGAACTCAATGTTTAGTTAATGAAGGCACGACCATTTTACAAATTGCGATTCCTGAGTGTGGCCCTGTTTTTGGCTATATTCTCTTTTTCTTATTCTCAAGACGAAATCACGGGCGATGGCGCCAAAGGATATGAGCTGTTTCAAGCCAATTGTACCGCTTGTCACCAAGTTGACGGAACTCTGATTGGACCGGAAATACGTGGCGTAGTAGACAGAGTGAAGGAAGAAGGTGGAGTAGGAAGAGAATGGCTCCATGCCTGGATCAAAGATAATAAAGCCTTACGTGAATCGGGTGATAAATATGCAAACCAGATTTTCGAAAAATTCAATCGTCAGGAAATGTTGACATTTCCTTCTCTGAGTGATCAGGATATTGATGACATACTTACATTCTCTATGAATCCCGAAGCCGGGCAAGAAGCGTTTGAAAAAGCAAAAGCAGACGCCAAAGCTGCGGCTGATGCTGCAAAAGCAGCTAAATCAGGAGGAGGCGAGGGCGCTTCAAGCGGAGTAGTAATTGTAGGTTTCTTCATTCTAGCGGTTCTATTAATCTGGATTTTGGCGAGGTTGAACGCTTTGGTAAAACTGACGCGTGTAGAAGAGCTTACGCCCGACGAAGAAGAAGAAGCCTTTAATTTTGCAGAATTCATTAATAAATACGATAAAGTATTCAAACTATCACTGGTCGCCTTGTTGTTACTAACCTTATTTGGGTTGTGGGAATTCATGTTGGGAATCGGTGTAGACAAAGGCTACGAACCGGAACAGCCTATCTATTTCTCTCACCAGGTTCACGCCGGTGTTCAGGGAATTGATTGCCAATACTGTCACTCAAGTGCTAAATATGGTAAAGTCTCGGGAATTCCTTCACCCAACTTGTGTATGAATTGTCACAAAACGATTAAAGAATACAAAGGAGATTATTACGAAGAACATTTGGTAGAAAGCGGGAAATTTGCAAGTGCAGATGAAGTAAAAGAATTTTATACAGGTGAGATTCAAAAAATGTACAAAGCCATTGGCTGGGATCCAAATACCAATTCTTTCACAGGAGAGCAAAAACCAATCGAATGGGTGAGAATTCACAATATGCCAGATTTTGTTTTCTTCAGTCACCAGCAACACGTAGTTGCCGGCGAAAAAGCAATCCTTCAGGCTATCGCCAATGGAACCATTCCAAATGCAAAAGAATTGGATCTCCCCACAGAAAGTCAGGTATGTTTTGCCTGTCACGGGAATGTTCCCAAAATGGATGAATTAAAAATGGCAAATCAATTTACTATGGGCTGGTGTATCGAATGTCACCGTACCACAGAAGTGGATATGTCAAACGAATATAACAGTCAATACTACACGGAACTTCACGAAAAACTTAAGAAAGAGTATGGGGAAGGCGCCAAGATTACAGTTGATGCAATCGGTGGTATGGAATGTGGAAAATGTCATTATTAAAATATAAATTAAGAGGTATATAAATGGCTTCTAAGAAAACATATTGGAGAAGTGTCGAAGAGTTAAATAATCCGAATTTAACTGAACAATTAGCGTCCAATGAATTTGCTGATGAAGTTCCGGTGGAAGAATTCCTTGGAAATAATCAGGCAATGGAAGGCGCCCAGACTTCGCGTAGGGATTTTTTGAAATTATTGGGATTCAGTACAGCGGCAGTTACACTCGCAGCCTGTGAAGCACCCGTGATAAAATCAATTCCTTATGTGGTAAAACCGGAATCTATCACACCGGGCGTACCTACTTGGTATGCATCCACTATTTTTGACGGATATGACTATGCCAATGTCTTGGTGAAAACCAGAGAAGGTCGTCCTATTCGTATAACACCAAATAAATCGGCAAAGTATTTTGCAACATCCAACGCAAGGGTTCAAGCATCTGTTCTTTCGCTCTACGATTCAGATAAAGTTCGGGGACCAATGGTGAAAAGTGGAAACACTTTTAAACCGGTTTCTTGGAAAAATTTGGACGAAGAAGTTCTTGCAAAATTAAAAGCAGTAGGTGGGAAAAAGATAGTAGTTCTTACTTCTTCATTGCCAAGCCCAACAACTAAAAAGTTAATAGCGGATTTCAAAACAAAGTACCCAACGGTTGAACATATAATTTATGATGCGGTAAATTATTCACCGGCTTTAGACGCCGCAGAAGAAATTTACGGACAAAGAGTACTGCCGTTTTATAATCTTGAAACTTCAGAACTTGTGGTTTCATTTAATGCTGATTTCCTTGGCGATTATAACGGAGGTGCCGCAGAGCAAGGGTATTCGAAAGCACGCAGACCGGGCAAAAATATGCTTCGTCACATACAGGTTGAAAGTAATTTGTCCATGACAGGAGCAAATGCAGATACCCGTTATCCGATGAAACAAACAGATGTATTGAAAACCCTTGCTGAAGTTTATAAAGGCTTGACAGGTTCAACTTCTGATAAAATTGCTTCTGCTATCGTAGGTGAAATCAGAGCCAAAGGTAGCAAAGCGGTTGTACTTGCAGACGGTAACAAAGAGGCATTTGCACTTTGTTATGCAATCAATCAATTGATTAATTCAGAAGCGGTTTCCAAAACAAAAGCGACTTTATTAAAAGAATCAAACGATAGAATATTCAACCAATTTCTAACCGATGCCAAATCAGGAAATGTAGGAGCCGTTTTGATGTTCCAGGCAAATCCTATTTATAATCATCCGAAATCAAAAGAAATCGCATCTGCGTTCTCAAAAATCGGATTGAAAGTGGCAATGTCGGAAAAATTGGATGAAACTGCATTTTACGCAGATTGGATAGCGCCTGTTCCACATAATTTGGAAGCTTGGAATGATATCAATCCTGTTACCGGTGTTTATTCATTGCAACAACCCACTATCCAAAGAATTTTTGATACAAGACAGTTCCAGGACTCATTATTGACCTGGATGAAAGATAGTGCATCAGCAGATGCTGCCGTAGCAGATACTTTGGTAGTGAATCAAGATCCCAATAAAGTGGAACTTGTAATGCCTAAAACATCTTACAGACAACCTGCTACGGAATTTTATAAATACTTAAAATCCAATTGGGAATCAAGTATTTTACCTCAATTGGGTTATAGTTTCAACCAAGCATTGTACAATGGTTACAATGAAACAACTGAAACTATTACCTTAAATGGTTCCGGAAATGCAACAGCAGATGCAAACAAATTAGCATCAGCAAAAGCTTCCGAATGGGAACTTCAGCTTTATACAACTTGTGGAATAGGAGATGGCGTGCAGGCTAATAACCCTTGGTTGCAGGAATTGCCTGATCCGATTACACGTGCGTCTTGGGACAACTACATTACCTTGAATCCAAATGATGCAGAAAAATTCGATATAAAAACCTCTGAGAATGCAAACGTTAAAAACGGACGTATGCAGTTTGATGGAGATTATGTAAATATTACAGCAAACGGACAAACCCTTGAGAAAGTTCCGGTGTTCATTCAACCCGGACAGGCAATGGGTACAATTGGTCTGGCACTTGGTTATGGAAGAACCAAAGGAGGAAAAGTTTGTAACAACGTAGGAATAAATGCTTATCCGGTTTATGCAAATGGAAATTTAAGCGTGACCAATGTTAAAGTAGAAAGAACTGCTCAGGGTGAGAAACATGAATTTGCTTGTATGCAGATGCAAAACACCTTAATGGGGCGATATGAAATTGCCAGACAAACAACTTTGTCAGATTTCTTAACCAAACCTGTGGAAGAATGGAACGAACCCGCTGTGATGCCAACATGGAGAGGAACTTCACCTGTAGGAGAAGTAGATATCTGGCGTTCACATGACCGTACAATCGGACCTCATTTCAATTTATCGGTTGACTTGAATGCTTGTACCGGATGTGGAGCTTGTATCATCGCATGCCAGGCAGAAAACAATACTGCTGTAGTGGGTAAAGAGGAAATGAGAAGATCAAGAGATATGTATTGGTTAAGAATTGACCGTTACTACTCTGATGTTACAGACAATACATTGACACAAAAAGTGGCATTGGAAGACGATTTGATGGAGAAAGGACAATACGAACTACTTATCAAACCAGCAGCCGAAAATCCTGATGTTGTTTTTCAGCCTATGATGTGTCAGCATTGTAACCATGCACCATGTGAAACAGTTTGTCCGGTTGCGGCTACCTCTCACGGTAAACAAGGACAAAACATGATGGCTTATAACCGTTGTGTGGGAACTCGTTATTGTGCAAATAACTGCCCTTACAAAGTAAGACGTTTCAACTGGTTCAACTATGCTTTGAATGATAAATTCGATTTCCATATGAATGACGATTTAGGCCGTATGGTATTGAATCCGGATGTGGTAGTCCGAAGCCGTGGGGTAATGGAAAAATGTTCATTTTGTATCCAACAAACTCAGGCGACTATATTGAAAGCCAAAAAGGAAGGAAGACGTGTTACCGATGAAGAATTCCAGGACTCAGTTGCTTGTGCCTCAGCTTGTGCTACCGGCGCCATGGTATTCGGAGATGTAAATGATGATAAGAGTGAGATAAAACAGTTGAGTGAAGAAAATCGTGTTTACCGTGTGATTGAAGAATTGGGTACCAAACCAAATGTATTCTATCACGTAAGAGTTAAAAACAGAACAAAAAAGGCTTAAGTTTAATAAAGAAATAAGTTAGAAAGAAATATGTCACATTACGAATCACCGGTTAGAGAGCCTTTAATTATAGGACAGAAAACCTACCATGATATTACGGTGGACATTGCCCGACCGATTGAACATAAATCGGGTAAATTATGGTGGCTGGCGTTCAGTATTGCATTGGTAACCTTTTTATATGGATTAGGCTGTATTGCTTATACCATTGGTACCGGAATTGGTGTTTGGGGTCTTAACCGAACCATTGGTTGGGCTTGGGATATTACCAACTTTGTATGGTGGGTAGGTATCGGTCACGCCGGAACTTTGATTTCCGCGGTATTATTGCTTTTCCGTCAAAAATGGAGAATGTCCATCAACCGTTCCGCAGAGGCCATGACAATCTTTGCGGTTGTTCAGGCAGCTTTGTTCCCTGTGATTCACATGGGACGTCCATGGGTAGGATACTGGGTTTTCCCGATTCCCAATAATTTCGGTTCATTTTGGGTTAATTTCAACTCACCGCTTTTATGGGACGTATTTGCGATTTCAACTTATTTCTCTGTATCCGTAGTGTTCTGGTACATGGGATTAATTCCTGATTTCGCTATGATCCGGGATCGTGCAAAAAAACCTTTTTCAAAGAAAATTTACGGAATCCTAAGTATGGGATGGGGTGGAAAAGCCAAACACTGGCAAAGACATGAGGAATTGTCTCTTGTGTTGGCAGGTTTGTGTACGCCTCTTGTATTTTCGGTTCACACAATTGTATCCTTTGACTTCGCCACTTCGGTAATTAAAGGATGGCACTCTACAGTATATCCGCCTTATTTCGTTGCGGGAGCAATTTTCTCTGGATTTGCGATGGTACAGACACTTTTAAGTGTGATGCGTAAAGTAATGCATCTGGAAGATTATATTACCCGTCAGCATATTGAATTAATGAACATTGTAATCATTGTTACAGGAGGTATGGTAGCTGTAGCCTATGCAACCGAATTCTGGGTAGGATGGTATTCAGGAAGCCGATATGAAGACTTTACCTATTTCTCTCCGGGAGCAGCTGTAGGACCTTATTGGTGGGCGTTCTGGGCATTGATCTTATGTAATGTTTTGATTCCAGGATTACTTTGGTTTAGAAGAATTAGAAGAGACTTTGTCTGGACATTCATCATTTCAATCGTAGTAAATACCGGGATGTGGTTTGAACGTTTCGATATCATTGTAATCAACTTATCACGTGACTATTTACCGGGTGGATGGACAATGTTTATGCCGACTTTTGTTGACGTGGGTATTTTCATTGGAACAAACGGATTCTTCTTTGTATTGTTCTTGTTGTACGCCCGTACATTCCCGGCAATCGCACAAGCAGAATTGAAAACAATTTTGAAATCATCAGGAGAGAGTTATAAAAAACATCATACAGAAGACGATCATCATCATGAGCACTAAAACTATATACGGCCTTTACGGTGACGACGACGAATTATTGAAAGCTATCAAGACGTTCAATAAGGAAGGTATCGCTATCAAAGAAGTTTACACACCATTTCCGGTACACGGCCTGGACAAAGTCTTGGGACTGAAAAAAACACGTATTTCAGATGCCGCTTTTTTCTACGGTCTTTATGGAACTACTCTTGCGAGTACTATGACTTGGTTTATGATGAACCATGATTGGCCACAGGATATCGGAGGAAAACCAGCTTTTACATGGTTGGAAAATATGCCGGCTTTCGTGCCGATTATGTTTGAGTTGACTGTTTTCTGCGCGGCTCACCTTATGTCCTTGACTTTTTTGGTACGAAATAAATTGTATCCGGGAGCAAAAGCACAAAATCCGGATCCTCGAACCACCGATGACAAATTCCTGATGGAAATTGAGTCAAGTGATGTAGACAAAGTGAAAGAAGCATTTATAAATACCGGTGCTGAAGAAGTAACAGTAAGAGATTTAAACCCGGTTCAATAAGATTTAGAAATGAAAAGAGGATTCATATATTTATTATTAGTTGGCGTTGCGATTTCGTTAAGTTCCTGTAACGGGAAGAAACGGAATCCAAGCATCGTGTTTATGCCCGATATGTATTATCCGGTTGCTTATGACCCTTATATGGAAGCTGATTTTGAGTATTGGCCTGAGCGAAACGGTGAAAAGTCAAATGTTCCATTGTTTGGCGAACACCGTCAAATGACTGCACTTTGGCCTGCAGAAGGATCGGTTGAAAGAACAGATGAGCAAATGATCTTACCGTGGGAATTGAAAAATACGCTTGAAGATTATAATAAATCAAAAGAAATTACCACTTCACCATTGGACCCTGCCAACCGTAAAAAGGATTTGGAAAGAGGAGAAAAATTATATGGACAGACTTGTGCAGTATGTCATGGTGAAGGAGGAGATGGTCAGGGGAACATAGTAAAGAGTAAAGCCTATTCAGGTGTTCCGACTTATGCTGAAAGAGACATTACAGTAGGCTCTGTTTACCATGTAATCATGTATGGAAAAAATGCTATGGGTCCTTATTCTCCACAACTGACGCCGGTAGACCGTTGGAGAGTAGCGGAATATGTGATGAACCTGAGAGCTAAAAACTTGCAGTCAGCAGGTGTACCAGCAGCAGCAGGATCTCCGGCAACTACAACTGCCGTAGATGAGCCTGAAACAACAACTGATAACACAAATCAACAATAAAGGAAAGAAATATCATGCAGTATACGTTTTCTCCAAGATTGAAAATGACATCGCTTGTACTGATTGTAGTAGGAGTACTTGTTTACGGAATCGGTTTATTCCTGAACTTTCAGGACAAAGCAGATCCTCATTACATTGAAAATTTAGTCAAAGAAAATCCTCAAGCTTTTTATGGGGAATACCAATCAGCTGAATTTCAAAAAATTAATCACACGCCTGAAGCGCACGAAGCGCATATGCACCATTTGGAGAACCAATTGGCCAATCGGCCATGGGCAGCCTTTTTGGTTCCCTCTTATTTAGCACTGGGTATCGCGGGAGCTGCGCTATTCTTTTTGTCTGTGCAGTTTGTCGCAAATGCCGGATGGTCGATGGTGGTCACTCGTGTAATGGAGGGAATTGCAAGTTTTATTCCGGTGGGTGGCATCATTGTATTGATTATAGTTCTGGCTTCTGCTTTTCACGGAAACCATTTGTATCACTGGATGGACCAGTCACTTATTGACGTTAATGGCGATAACTATGATAAATACATTGCTACAAAAGCCAAAATATGGTTGAATGTACCAAGTTGGTTAATCCGCTCTTTCATTTATATAGGTCTTTGGTGGGCTTTCATGGTTTGGATTAAAAAAACAACCAAAAAGCTAGATGATACAAATGGTGATAGAAAAGTTTACAGTCAGTTATATACCCGTTCCGTATTATTTGTCGTCGTATTTGCATTGACAACTCCGGCTATGGCTTGGGACTGGATTATGTCGCTTGACCCACACTGGTATTCCACTTTGTTTATGTGGTATGGAATGGTAAGTTACTTGGTTTCTTCCGTTGCAGTAATGGCTATCATTTCTATCTATCTAAAAAGAAAAGATTCTTTGCCATTGTTCAATGACAATCACCAGCATGATCTTGCCAAATATATGTTTGGTTTCAGTTTGCTGTGGACATACCTTTGGTTTGCTCAATTCATGCTCCAATGGTATGCAAATATTCCAGAAGAAGTTCAATACTTCCAACAAAGAATAGCCCAATACGGTGGTTATTTCTGGATGTTGATGGTTAACTTCGTAGCTGTATTGTTAATCATGATCAGCTCCAGCATCAAAAGAAGAGCAACTTTGGTTTTCGTGATGGGATTTGTAATCATTGTAGGACACTATTGGGATTTCTACAACCAGATTATGCCGGCTGCAGTAGGCGCTTTCCATAACTTTGGATTCCTTGAAATCGGAGCTTTATTAGTAATTTCAGGATTGTTTGTATACTTTGTAATGAATGCAATTTCCAAATTGAACTTAGAAGCAAAAGGACATCCTTACTTCCACGAATCTAAAATTTATGAATATCCATATTAAGAATTTCATAACTTAAAATACAAAGGGAACCCAGAAATGAGTTCCCTTTTTTTCATTGTCTGTCCCAACGTTTTTAATCTTAACAAGGATTTTATATCTTTAAGCAAAAATTAATACTTCCAATGAATACAAAACTTTTCATTTTTCTGGCAATTCCTTTTCTTATCCTTTCATGCGAAAAGAAAGAAACTGTAAATAAGCCGGCAAAAATAGAAAAAACAGTCAAAACAACGGTGCCGGAAAATTTGGTTACGCTTGATTCCATTCAGGCAAATCGTCTTGCTGCATTACCCTTGAAATGTATGCAGGTTGAATATCCCAATAAAACGGGGCAAGTCTTGAATGATTCCACAGATTTAGGAACGCCCAAAGAATTACATCCTGCATTTTATGGATGTTTTGACTGGCATTCCTCTGTTCACGGTCATTGGGCATTGGTGAAGTTAGTGAAAGATTTCCCTTCATTGGAGAATAAAGATTCAATTCTGATGCAATTGGAACAAAATATATCCAAACAAAATATTCAGGGAGAAATCGATTATTTCAACCGCGAACAGGAATATTCATACGAACGAATGTACGGTTGGACATGGCTCTTAAAGCTTCAGCAAGAATTAAACAATTGGGAAACCAATGAAGGAAAGAGAATGGCAGAAAACCTTCAACCGTTAAGTAATCTTATCATAGAAAGGTATGTAGAATTCTTACCCAAACTGAATTATCCGCTCAGAGTCGGAACCCATACCAATTCAGCTTTTGGGATGAGTTTTGCCTATGATTATGCGGTTTCGGTCAAAAATGAAGAACTAAAATCTGTGATTGAAAAAACGGCCAGAAGACTTTATTTGAAAGATAAGAAATGTCCTATTTCTTGGGAACCTGATGGATTTGATTTTCTCTCCCCTTGTTTGGAAGAAGTCGCATTGATGTTGAGAATTCTTCCGCGTGATGAATTTCAATTCTGGCTCAGTGATTTCTTACCGGAACTCAAAAACCGGAATTTTTCTATGGAAGTTGCCAAAGTTTCCGATAGGGAAGACGGTCATTTGGTTCATCTGGACGGTCTGAATTTTTCCCGTGCTTGGGTTTTTTACAAACTGGCAAATGAAATTCCCAGTGAATACGGTCATTTGAAAGCAGAAGGAGACAAACACCTCGCCTATTCGCTACCTTCAATTACAGACGGTAGCTACGAAGGTGAGCATTGGCTGGCGAGTTTTGCTTTGTACGCTTTGTCGGAAAGATAAAAATCAGTTTTTTTAAGAATTGAAAAATCAATACATTTGCGCTACCAAAAAAATAAAAAATGGCAGTTTTAGTAAACAAAGATTCAAAAATAATCGTACAAGGATTTACCGGAAAAGAAGGAACTTTTCACGCGGAACAAATGATTGAATACGGCACTAATGTAGTTGGGGGCGTAACACCGGGAAAAGGAGGATCTGAACATTTAGGGAAACCTGTTTTTGATACAGTAGCAGATGCTGTGAAAAAGGCCGGTGCCAATGTGAGTATTATTTTTGTGCCACCTGCATTTGCTGCAGATGCGATTATGGAAGCTGCAGATGCCGGAATCAAAGTGATTATCTGTATTACTGAAGGAATTCCAGTTAATGATATGGTAAAAGTTCAAGCCTATATTGACAATCGTGATGTAACTTTGATTGGACCAAACTGTCCTGGTGTCATCACAGCTGACGAAGCAAAAGTCGGAATCATGCCGGGCTTTGTATTCAAAAAAGGTAAAGTCGGGATCGTTTCAAAATCTGGAACTCTGACTTATGAAGCTGCTGACCAAGTTGTAAAAGCCGGTTACGGAATTTCAACTGCAATCGGAATCGGAGGTGACCCAATCATCGGAACAACTACAAAAGAAGCTTTGGAATTATTTATAAACGACCCCGAAACAGAAGCAGTAGTGATGATTGGTGAAATCGGAGGACAATTGGAAGCAGAAGCTGCAAAATGGTACAAAGAAAGTGGTTCAAAAAAACCGGTTGTAGGTTTCATCGCAGGTCAAACTGCACCAAAAGGAAGAACTATGGGACATGCCGGAGCAATTGTAGGAGGAAAAGACGATACAGCCCAAGCTAAAATGGAAATTATGGCTGCCTGCGGAATCAACGTGGTAGACTCGCCTGCTGAAATAGGTGCTACCGTAGCCAAAGTTTTAGGTTAATTAAATTTTAAGAAAATAATGAAGTCCGAAATCAATTTTTCGGACTTTTTTGCGTTCTGAAATATAGGTTTATATTTGCAAATCAAAATCAACCAATTAAAATGAAAAAAAGAATAATTTTTACAGCTATATTTTGCTTTATGTTGGCAGAAGTCGCACAAGCCCAAGTTCGCTTTGGAGCTCGCTTAAGTGGTAGCATTACCAATATTACCGACGTTCATTCAAATTCTAGATCCAGAGGTGGGTATCAGGTAGGTGGCTTTGCTTTAATTCCTATCACAAATAACGACATTTTATTTTTTCAACCTGAAATACATTATTCTGCTCAAGGGGAATTCGATGACCACGAACGTGCCGAAGGAAAGTTTAAACAAAAAATATTCTTAAGCTACATAAATGTGCCTTTGAATATGAAATTATATTTTACAGATGCTGAAAGTGAGTTTTTTGTAGAAGGCGGTCCTTATTTGGGTTTTAAAATCGGAGAAAAAATTGAAGATTTAGGGTTTCCTACAGAAGCAGGAAATAATGAGTTTAATTCATTTGATTTTGGAGCCACATTGGGAGTTGGATTTAGTATGAACCGTAAGTTTGAGGCCTCTTTACGCTATTATTATGGATTAGTAGATCAGGTAAAAGATGATGCGATGGATACGGGTAACCATACTTCCATTTTAAATTTAGGCGTTAGCTATATCTTTAATTAGAAATTTAACCTATTTTCAAAAATATTTGAGCCCGGACTTTTCCGGGCTTTTATTTTCAGATTTAACAAACATAATTTAACTAGGAATGATTTTTGTGCTAAATTTAGAATTCTAAAAAATTTAAGAAATGAAATGGTATCCTTTATTAGCTGTTTTTGTGATGAGTATGTTTATAACCTCATGCAACACCGTTCGTGTAACCTATGATTTTGACCGAGCAACGGATTTTAATACCTACAAAACTTATAATTTTCACCAAAAAGGAATTGACAAGCTTGAATTAAACGATTTGGATAAACGACGAATCTTAGCTGCAATTGATGCGCAAATGACAGCAAAGGGCTTTACCAAATCCGAAACACCAGAATTGTACATCAATGTTTTGGCGAGTTCAAAAGAAAAAATCAACATTGACAATGGTTATTATGGCGGATATTGGGGACCTTATTATGGTGGAGGGTCGCGCGTTTATCAATATACCTCAGGAACCATAATTATAGATATTGTGGACAATGCGAGAAATATATTGGTTTGGCAAGGAGCCGGAAGCGGACTAAACGTTTCCGATTTAGATACCAAAGCCGAAGATATTCCACAGGCAATTGAAGAAATTATGGCGAAATTCCCACCGCCAGCGAAATAATTATTTCATATAAAAACACAAAAAATCCGGCACTTAGAACTTCAGTGACCGGATTTTTTAATCTTTTATCTAACGTCTAATGTCTATTGTCTAAAATCTAATGTCTCAAATCTAATTAATCACTCCCGAACCAACTAACTCATCATCCAGATACCAGGCTGCAAACTGTCCTTCGGTAATCGCCGATTGCGGATTTTCAAATTCGACGTACAAACCGTTTTCGGCTTTGTGAAGCGTTGCTTTTTGTAAAGGCTGACGGTAACGGATTCTCACCATCGCTTCCATCGTTTCATCTGGATTTAATTTCAAATCTTTGCGAACCCAATGAATTTCATCTTCCTGAATGTACAACGCGCTTTTCAGTAATCCGGGATGCGAATTTCCTTGTCCGGCATAAATCAGATTTTCCTCAACGTCGGTATCCAAAACAAAAAGCGGTTCTACCATTCCGCCAACGCCCAAACCTTTTCTTTGACCTTTGGTGAAATAATGTGCGCCATCGTGCTTGCCGACAACTTTTCCTAAATCTTTATGATAAGAGATTCCTTCCGCTTCATATTTCAAAGCTTCAAATTTTGATTTGAATTCCGGTTTGGGTTGCGCATAAATTTCATTTTGGTTTGAGATTTCTATGATTTCACCCGTTTTGGGTTTCAATTGTTGCTGTAAAAAATCGGGTAAACTTACTTTTCCGATAAAACACAAACCTTGAGAATCCTTTTTATCAGCCGTAACCAAATCCAGTTCTTTCGCAATGCGGCGAACTTCCGGTTTTTCCAAATCGCCAATCGGAAACAAAGCTTTGCTCAATTGTTCCTGACTCAATTGGCACAAAAAATAAGATTGATCTTTGTTATTGTCTTTTCCGGCAAGCAATCGATAAACTTTTTTACCATTTATTTCGATTTCTTCGCGCCGGGCATAATGTCCGGTTGCAACAAAATCTGCTCCCAAATCCATTGCGGTTTTCAGGAAAATATCGAATTTAATTTCGCGGTTGCACAAAACATCGGGATTCGGCGTTCTGCCTTTTTCATATTCGGCAAACATATAATCCACGATTCTTTCCTTATATATATCGCTCAAATCAATGACCTGAAAAGGAATTCCCAATTTTTCCGCAGTCAAAAGCGCATCGGCACTGTCTTCCACCCACGGACATTCGTCTTCCAAAGTGACCGAAGCATCGTTCCAATTGCGCATAAAAAGTCCGATTACATTGTAACCTTGTTCTTTCAACAAATAAGCCGCAACGCTGCTGTCCACACCACCCGATAATCCAACTACTACTGTTTGCATGGTGCAAGATTAGGAAATTAGAAATTAGAAGTCGGAATTTAGAAATTAGATTTTTTGATTGAATGATTTAGAATTGCGATTAAAGATTAGAATTTATTTTTCTATCTAATTCAATTAATCTAAGATTTTGATTATGTTCAAAATTGATATTATCGCCTTCGATGGTTTTGGTGATTTCAAAATTTCTTTCAGCGAAATTTAAATAGGAAGAATCAACACCGATAGGAGTTTCGTCGGAACATTTTTGAAACGATTTTTTCCAATAATTTTCATTTAAATCTTTCCAGTATAAATCTGTTGAAACGTAATAATCATTTTTCACACATTCATATTGAATTTCATTTGTTCGAAACATGAATATCATCCCAGGATGTCTTTCTTCCAAAAAGAAATAATTCGTATTCGTGCCTAAAGAGTCAATATAAGCATTCACTTTCGGATTAACCGATTCTTGTGAAAATATTACTAGCGGAAATAAAAGAAATAAGAATTTCATATTAACTAAATTAAAAATCGAACCTCCATCTCTCGTCATAGTGAGCTTGTCGAACTACCAAACAAACTCCACCGTTTTCTTCATATCCTGATTCAGACTCAGGAAAACCGGACAAGTCAGTGCCGAATTTTCCAAAATCGCTTTTTCTTTATCTGAATAATTATCTTGACCTTTCATCGTCAGTTTCACGATGATTTCCCCAATTTGGCGCGGCGGCGGAGTCATAATTTTGGTAATTTCAACTTCCGTTCCTTCAATGTTGATTTGGTGCGTATTGCCCGCGATGCCCATAATCGTCAGCATACAACTTCCCAATGCGGTCGCAACCAAATCGGTAGGCGAGAAGCGTTCGCCTTTTCCGTTGTTGTCGGTTGGCGCATCCGTTTCGATTTGCGTTCCCGATTGTAAATGAACGGCCTCGGTTCTTAGGTTTCCTTTGTATATTATTTTTGAAGTCATTTTTTGTGAATTTGTTAATCTGTTAATTTGTGAATTCGTAAAGCTGTTAATTTGCCATTTGAAGATATTTCATCCAACACCCATCATCCAACACCCAACGTTCTAAGTCTAATTTTCGTCAAAACCTTTTTGGTATAAAGAGGAAAATCTGCATTTTGAATCCAACCGAAATAACCTTGGTCTTTTTCCAAAACTTCCGTAACGACTTGCCCTTTGTATTTCCCGAAATTGAAAACTTCCTTTCCTTGGTCGTTGATGCCGATCATTCCTGCTAAATCAGCGCATTGACGTTGCGAAGAATATTCGCTCAAAAACTTGATGTCATTTTCCAAATCATCATAACGCTCTACTTGGGCTTTGAAAATTTCGTAAGTCGCTTCCACGTCGGCAGCGGCAGAATGTGCATTTTCCAAAGTTTTATCGCAATAAAATTTAAGTGCCGAACTCAAATCGCGCGGTTCTTTTTTGAAGAAAATCACCTGAACATCGACCAAACGGTGTTTGTCCAAATCGAAATCGAAATCATTTCTGAGGAATTCTTCCGCCAAAAGTGGCACATCAAAACGATTGGAATTATAACCTGCAATGTCCGAATCTTTCAGCATTTCCCAAATTTGTGGTGCAATTTCCCGGAAATTCGGTTCATTGGCAACGTCTTCATTTGAAATTCCGTGAACGGAAGTCGCTTCTCGGGAAATCGGAATTCCAGGATTTACACGCAGGGTTTTACTTTCTTTGTTTCCGTTCGGAAAAACTTTCAAAATCGAAATTTCTACAATCCGGTCTTTTCCGACATTGATTCCGGTCGTTTCCAAATCAAAAAAACAAATGGGTTTGTGTAATTTAAGCATTCTATGAATGTATTTAAAATTATTTTATGGTTCTTTTATTGGTTGCAATTTCGACAAATTTTTAACTCAAAAAAAATCAAGTTA
>Ga0079224_100002931_pt1 | contig 21183 bp, 17 predicted proteins | sample Stecom2015_FD_80414 | JGI IMG/M metagenome (GOLD analysis project Ga0079224, IMG submission 80414) | Agricultural soil microbial communities from Utah to study Nitrogen management - Steer compost 2015 | ecosystem: Environmental > Terrestrial > Soil > Agricultural land | place: USA: Utah...
AATAACTTATCATGGCGAGGTTACCAGAGATGAACTTCACAAAGAATTATTAAAATACGATATCACTGTTATTCCATTGTTCAACAGAATTTATGGTTCTGTACCATCTAAAATATTTGAATACGCAAGATTAGGCCTTCCTATGATCTATTTTGGAGGTGGTGAAGGCGAGGATTTGGTTAAGAAACATGACTTGGGCTGGACAGCCGAGGCAGGAAATTATCAGGCTTTAAATGAAGTAATAGCCACTATTGACAAACAAAATTTAACTTTAGAAAACAACGAACGAATTAGAACTATAGCCATGGCGCAGTTCGATTTTAATAAACAGTTAAAAGATTTAAAGCTTTATATTTAATACGCTTTTTCTTCACCTTTGATAGCATTCAGAAAGGTTTTAAAAATAATTTTAAGATCTAATAAAAGTGACCAATTTTCTATGTAAAAAATGTCGTATTTAACCCGGCCAATAATATCCTTATCTGTTTCTACTTCCCCTCTATATCCTGTAATTTGGGCTAGTCCAGTAATCCCCGGTTTCACAAAATGCCTTACCATAAACTTATCGATTCTTTTAGCGTACATATATGTATGGCTAACCATGTGAGGTCTTGGACCGACAACCGACATGTCTCCAAAAAGGACGTTAAAGAATTGCGGCAATTCATCGATACTGGTTTTTCTAATAAATTTACCAACTTTAGTCACCCGTCGATCTCCTTTAGTTGCTTGATATAAATGTGCATCCTTATTGGGCATCATGGAGCGGAACTTATAACAATCGAATTCTTTGTAGTTAAATCCGTTTCTCGACTGTTTAAAAAATACTGGCCCTCTAGACTCCAGTTTTATTAAAATAGCGATTATTGGCGTTAACCAAGATAAAAGAAAAACAATGACCAAAGATGAAAATAAAATATCGAAAGATCTTTTTACAAATTGGTTTACAGAGTCTTCTAAAGGAATGTTTCTTAAAGAGAGAATAGGAATATAGTCGTAATATTCGTATTTCAGTTTTTTAGAATGGATGTCTTTATTGTCTGGTAAAAATTTAAGGATTTTAAGATTGTTATCTGCAAAATCTATGATTTTATGAATTTGAGAGTTGGACAGCTCGGAAATAGAACAGTATATTTCGTCTATAGATTCTTTAGCAATAAAATTAAAACAGGCTTCTAAGCTAAATTTCTCTTTGTCCTTAGCATTAAAAGTCTTTTTATGGATATATCCGTATTCTGGATTGTTGTTAAAGAAATTTTCAAGCGCAGCTGTTTGTCTATTTTTACCTATTATAACCGTTATTCTATAGTTTCCTCCAAAAACAGTTCGGTATTTTTGAAGTAGATAGTATAAGGCAAACTTAGAAAGACCTATTAAGAAAAGTGTTAGTAAAGTATATTTAAAAACTGTAAAGGGCTGTATATCCAAATCGTGATTAAATCCTGAGAACGCCAACATTAATAAGGTAAATAGGGCAAATTGCTTTAAGAGTAAGGCGGCAATATTTATTTCTCTAGAATACCTGTAAACCTCATAAAATTTAGAATATATAGATAAAACAACCCACGCTGTTGAAATTAACAGAACAAATTTTAGTGTGTTTACTTCTATAAAAAAATACAGCAAAGCCAAGCCATTGATTATACTTAAATCTATTAAGTACGAAATGTGCTTTAAATATCCCGAATATCTGCCTTGCTTAAATGTCGTCACTATTTCTTAATATGCTTTGAAAAATCTTTATGTTCGCTTTTGTATAACTCGTCTTCAGTTAAGTCTTTAAAATAATTAAAGGTTTTAAGCATGCCTTCCTCCCTGCTGACTTTAGGCTCCCAATTTAGGAGTTTTTTTGCTAATGAAATATCTGGTTGTCTTTGCAAAGGGTCGTCTTTAGGAAGATCTTTATAAATAATTTTCTGATTGGTTCCAGTAAGTTTAATAATTTCCTCGGCAAAATCCTTGATCGTAATTTCGTGAGGATTTCCAATATTTACAGGATAAGAGTAATCGCTAAATAATAACCTATAAATGCCTTCCACCTGATCTGTTACGTAGCAAAATGATCTGGTTTGCAAGCCATTGCCAAAAATAGTTAAATCTTCTCCTCGAAGAGCTTGCCCCATAAAAGCAGGGATAACACGCCCATCATTAAGTCTCATTCTTGGACCATACGTATTAAAAATGCGTACAATTCGCGTTTCTAAACCATGAAACCTATGGTACGCCATGGTAATAGATTCTTGGAAGCGTTTAGCCTCGTCGTAAACTCCTCTTGGTCCTATGGTGTTTACGTTACCATAATACTCTTCGGTTTGAGGATGAACTAAAGGATCTCCATAAACTTCTGAGGTAGAAGCTATTAAAATCCTAGCTTCTTTTGCTTTGGCAAGGCCTAATAAGTTATGGGTTCCTAAAGAACCAACTTTTAAAGTTTGGATGGGTATTTTTAGATAATCGATTGGACTAGCAGGAGACGCAAAATGAAGAATATAGTCTAAGTCTCCTTCAATTTTAATAAACTCGGTAACATCGTGTTCAATAAATTGAAAATTAGGATGATTAAATAGATGATTGATGTTTTTCTTATCGCCTGTAATAAAATTATCCATTCCAATAACTTGGAAGCCTTCATTTATAAATTTATCACATAAATGTGAGCCTAAAAAACCAGCAGCACCTGTAATTAATACTTTTTTAATCATTATAAGTTATCTAGTTGCCAGTTCCTATTTTATAATATATAAACCCAATATTTTCTAAGTCAGTTTTGTTTAGAACCCCTCTCCCATCGAAGATAAAAGCGGGTTTTTGCATACTCTTGTAAATTTTCTTCCAATCGTAAGTTTTAAACTCGTCCCACTCCGTTAACACAGCAATAGCATGGGCGCTCTCACAGGCTTCATAAGGGTTATTTGTTACTTTTAAAAGCTTTCTATTTTCTTCTGTGGTTCTAGTGTTTAAAAACTCTAAATCTGCATAAATTCGTTCTTCAACAACCTTTGGATCAAAAACTGCTATTTCAGCTTGTTCGTTTAGTAAATTATCAGCCACTCTAATTGCAGCAGATTCTCGCGTATCATTCGTGTCTTTTTTAAAGGCCCAACCAAGAAAAGCAATCTTTTTACCAGATACTGTATTGTAGAGCGTTCTTACAATATTATCTGAAAATCGTTGTTTTTGATGCTCATTCATTAGTATAACTTGTTCCCAATAATCTGCAACTTCATTTAAGCCATAGCTTTTTGCAATATATACAAGGTTTAATATATCTTTTTGAAAACAAGAACCTCCAAAACCAACAGATGCTTTTAGAAATTTTGGACCAATTCTACTATCCATACCTATAGCTTTAGATACCTCATTTACATCTGCTCCCGTTTTTTCACAAAGCTCGGACATGGCATTGATTGAAGACACCCGTTGTGCTAAAAATGCATTTGCTGTGAGTTTAGACAACTCAGAAGACCATACATTGGTCGTTATAATTCGATCTTTCGGTACCCAATTGGCATAGATATCAACCAATACCTGAACAGCCTTCTCACCTTCAGGAGTTGTATCGCCACCAATAAGGACTCTATCCGGGCTTAAAAGATCTTTAACAGCAGTACCTTCTGCTAAAAACTCGGGATTTGATAAAATTTGAAACGCCACATTGTTACCTGTATTATCTAATATACTTTTTATTGCAGAAGCTGTACGAACTGGAAGTGTCGATTTCTCAACTATAATTTTGTCTTGTTTTGCAACTCTTGCTATTTGACGTGCGCATAATTCGATATATTTTAAATCGGCAGCCATACCTTTACCTTTTCCATAGGTTTTGGTAGGTGTGTTTACAGAAATAAAGACCATTTCGGCCTCATCTATCGCCTTATCGACATCGGTTGAGAAAAAGAGGTTTCTGCCTCTAGTTTCTTTTACAATGTTATCTAAACCTGGCTCAAAAACTGGCAGGTTGTCTAAATTTTCGTCATTCCAAGCTGCAATTCTATTTTCGTTAATATCTACAACAACCACATTAATGTCTGGGCATTGTTGCGCAATTACAGCCATTGTAGGGCCTCCAACATAACCAGCGCCGATACAGCAGATATTTTTAATTTTCATGTTTTATTTATTTATATACTGAAATCTTCATATACTCTAAACCGACAGATTTATTTACGAAAACAAAATATTGTATTTAATAGATTTTAAGTAATAGCAAATATAGAAGAAACCTCTTATACTCCCATTAAATTCTTAAAATATGTTTCATTTAAAGCTTTAGATACAGCGTTTTCTCAATTAAATAACCAAGATTCTTTTACTTCTAAATAACAGCACTTCGATGTGTGACAGAAGATTCAAAATTGCTTCATTGTTAGAACCAATTATAAAGGCTTACTCGTAACTTATTGATAATCAATAAAGCTAATGATTGATTTGTTTTCTCTCATGGAAAAACTTGATGACCGAGATCATATATTATTTAGGATATCATGTGGTTTAGGTAACGATCGTCATAGGGTTGCAACGGCTTATATATGGGATATCTATACATAATATACTCTATTGACCCGTCCTAAAATAACTATACAGGTTATTAAATAAATCCTGATATAATTATACAATTAAATTTCTTAATCCTAAAATGACTGTACAGTCATTTTAGGATTATAATATGTCTGATAGTTTTTCCATCTTTTTTTAAGTTTTGTTGTTTTTAAATGTGCTTGATCAGGTGCTCTATAATTTACAAGCAACTCGGATTACCATGTTTTATTCATATTCATAAAAAAATGAAAATCATAATCAAACAAAACACTTGAATGCCATAAAACCTGAATTTCCAAGGTCATTCAAATTTTAATTGGAAAACAAGGATCAAAATTATTATCTTAAAGTAGGTAAGGATTAAAAGCTGGAATTATTTAAAAGATCTTACAAGACCTTAAATGACTGAACAAAATATTGGTGTTATGGGTCTATATAAGTAAGAAAAAAATAGTCGTATTATTTTACTTTTTTGATTTGCGTTTTTCATTGAACACTAAACCAATAAACTTACTATTTCCTACTAAATAGCGTTTCCACATACGCTTAGGCTCCTGAGAGAACCTGTAAAACCATTCTAAACCAGAGTCTTGCATCCATAAAGGAGCCCGTTTCACCTTGCCTGAAACCACATCGAAGCTTCCACCAACCCCCATAATAAAGTTTACTTTTTGCAATAGTTCTTTGTTGTCAAATAAAAAATTCTCTTTTGTTGGCGAACTAATTGCTACAAACAGCATATTTGCACCACTTTTTGCAATTTCTCTAGCAATATCCTGTTCTTCTTCTTTTTTAAAGTAGCCATTTCTATATCCTGCAATAATATCTGGGGAATAGGTTTTAGCATAGTTACTTACAACCATTTCTACGACTTCTTCCTTGGCTCCGAAGAAAAAGACCTTATATTTTTTTTGATGTGCTAACTCAACTAAATTAATCATTAGATCAATACCAGCTACGCGCTCTTTTAAGGGCTGACCAAGAACCTTTGAAGCCCAAACAACTGCTTGTCCATCTGCGTTGATTAAATCGCTTTCATTAACGCTTTGACGCAATTGTAAATCGGATTGCATAGCCACTATTTTTCCTGCATTAACTACTACGTGATGTAGCTGCTCTCCCTTGCTTATTGTTTTTTCAACAATATCCAAGGTTTCTTGCATGGTCAAATTGTGAATATGCGTATTAAGTATATTAATTTGGTTCATTTCTTTTTGCTGAAAAATTTAATAATATAAAGGTATTTACTTTTCTTCTAAAAAATAATAACTAAAAGAATAAAACATCCATGATTGTGCCCAACGAATATAAGGTGTTTTAGAAGTGAATATTTTCTTCTTCTGATAATAAAAATATCCTGCGTCTGACTGCATGTTTTTAACGGTCCAATATAAAACTCTTTTTACTAATTCTTTGTTTTCTTTAAATACACCCAACTTACTTAATGTTACCACTAATTGAGCAGGGGCATGAATGTCTATAGGATAAGTCTCGTTGTTATAATACTTGGAAATTCCTTCTTTCGTGAAAAAGTTTTCTAAATAATAGTCTAAACCATTTTTAATATTATTACCAAATGAGAGATCACCTGAAATATATTGATAAGTAAAAATACATTCTAAATTATAACCAGTATGAAAATTATCTATCCATTGATGAAAAGGTAATGTGCCATAGGTCCAAGCTCCGTCATTTCTTTATTTATCGCAAACATAAGCAATTATTTTTTTTGCATTTTCCAACAAATTGGAGTCGTTATTATATTTATAAACAAGACAAAGTAGTTTAGCCCCTAATAGACCAGCATTATAAACTTGTGTTTTATCTAAGGGAGAATACGACAAGGTGAAATTTCCATTTTTATCAAAAGATTTATTTAAATCAATTAAAACGAATTTCGTACAACTTTCTGCAATATTTAAATACTCTATTTTCTTTGTTATTTCATAAGCTTCCAGCAGTGCCTCCGCAATAAATGATGTAGCCACCACTGTTGGAGTGAATTTCGGTTGATAAAAAGCACGAGCTTGCCAATCAAAATTATAACCCCAACATGCCCCAGAATACCCTTTGGATTTGAGTTGAATAATTGTATGTGCTAAGAAATTAATCTTTTCTAAATACTCTTCTTTTGGATCCACTTTGAATAAGTTACAATACCCCATTAAAAATAGGCCTAACCCTTTAGGATTATAATCCTTTTTTACACCCAAAAGAGGTCTTAAATTTACAGGATTTCTTTTAAAGGTTTGAATCCATGCCAATCTGAAAAAGCGGGATTTACCACAAAGTGTTTTCTGGATTACCCAACTATTGAGACCATCATAAGGATCCCAACCCTTAAACTGTTCAGTTTCACAATAATTTCTTAGCTTTTCGAAACTAGTTTTAAACATAATCAATTAAGTTTTCCATTGAGATTTTGATAATAAAAAAATGACCCAAAAATGATAAGAGGAATGGCAAAATTAGCACTAAAAATTATACCACTACTAGTTAAAGCTAATAATATTACTGTTAGAAAATAAAATATTAATAGTGGATCTTTAGTGTTATAATTAAAAATATATTTTAAATAGATATACACATAAACCAAGGGACCAAATACACCAAAGAACAAGTACGAATCTATTAAATCCATTTCTGGTCTTATTTTTTGAAAATAACCACCTCCAAAAATATAATTAGCCCAACCCCAATTGTTCTTGATATATAAATCTATGTAACTGATTAATAAATCACTTCTTAATGATGTGAAAAATGATAAAAACCCTTTATCGATATATAGCGTATTTAGAACATTAAATGTTTTTGAAAGAGAAGAAACTATAGGTTCTTTTAACACTATAAAAATTACAACAAGCGCTAAGGAAAAGACCCAAAAAAAAATACTTCTATACCATCTACCGTAAAAGAAGTGAAAAATAAGAAGTAAAAAAATAAAAAAATAGATTCTTTTAGTTCCTACTAAAAGTGAAATGATTCCTGCCAATACTAATAAGAATAAGAAAATCCATTTTTGTTTATGAATCCAATTATAGTAATAATACATGAATGTAAAAATGAAAAGATAGCTTAAATATGTACTCCTATCAAAAAAGCCTTTAAAGCCAAATCGATCACCATAATAATAAGTTTGTAAATGCCTTATTTCAAAAAAATATCCATAAAGTATAAAAGCACAGTTAATCCAAAAAATAAGGATTAAAATATTCAGTCCCGTCCGTGTTATATTTTGATTTATGGAATAAAATGGAATTAGTAAAAGAGGCAAGAAGCAGGCTTTTAAAAAATAGTCAAAATTCTGAAAAATATTTTCTTTATAATTTGTATTCTTAAGTAGGATGTTACTAATTATAAAAGTTGTACCTAAAAGCAAAATGCACGTAAATAAAGGCCAGAAATGTTTTTGTTTGTAGTACTTAAATTTCAGAATAAACCAAAAAACCAGTAAAATTCCTATAATTTTTGATAACCTAGTATAAAGGTTAAAATTTAAATCTAAGGTCCTGGCAAATAACCTTGCTAAATCTCCAAAACAAAATAGTAAGATAACACTTATCAATAATATTTTAGTACTTGAACTATCCGTTTTATAACCTTTAGAAATCAAATTATTAAATTTTATAGCGTTCTGTTATAACCAAGTTCACTTTTTCTCTTTTTTGTTCTTGACATATAATAGGTAAAAAACATAAAAAACATAAAAAATGAAAGTCCAATCTGTCTAGCTAAAACAGATTCTGTAAAACAAAATATTAATAATGTAAAACTAATGGATATAGCAATCGCATTTTTAGTAATTAAGCTTTTTAAAAATATTTTTAAAATCCAAATTATAAAAATTAATGCAGATAAAAAACCTGAACCTAACCAAAATCTCAAATATTGATTATGTTCATTGTATTGCAATTTTCTAAATCTTATATTTCTATATATTTCTATTAAACTTTCTTGAATATCACCAATTCCTACTCCAAAAAAAAAGTTATTTTTTATAACCGTTATGGAAGCATAATTATTTACTAAACGTGCTGTATAATTAGATACTTTACTCACATCTAAAGAAATAGGTAAGACGGATAATAAAACAATAAAAATACCTAACAGAATGAACATCGAAATAATAACCCATTTAATTCGTTTATAATTAAGTAGACTATAAGCTATTTGCCCAAAAAGCACAGTTCCTAGAGCTCCCCCTAAAATAATGAGATTATACAGTAAATTATTAAATATATAAATAAACTCTTTATGTGGCTGAATTTTCCATATAAATAAATAAAAAAGCAAGAAGGACCAAAAGATATTTATTTTGAATAAATGATACCTATTGGCAAGTGTTTTATTCTGATTATTCTGAAGAACAAAAATAAGTGTAAAAATAATAAAACCTGCTAAAGCTATAATTACCGGGGTTAACAAAGTTAAAGTAATAAAAAAAAGAGTTGTAACTAAATTAGAAATCCTTTTAGAGAAGAGGTCTGATTTGCTCCTTAAAACAGTTATAGCCAATAGAATATAGGCGGAAAAATATATAGAATGATTAACCATTATTTTACTCACTAAATCATGATAAGTTAGTCTATTAAGAAAAAACCTCAAGTAATCCTCTGGCTTATGAACTAGTTTATAGCTTCCTTCAAAAGCCTCATAAAGAACATATAGATAACTATAACAAACTGATAATAAACACCCATAAATAAAGAACTTTAAAACATAATTAATGTGCTTGTCTGAAAAATAAGCAACTTTAAATAAAATAAAGGGAAACAACAATAGTGGTAAATATCTAAAAACCAACAGCATTCCTTTTTCTGAGTTAGTTGTATATAGGAGAGATAATACCGATAATAAAAATAAAATTGGTAGGCCAATAACAATCAGGTTTGTTTTTTCTATTGACCAAAATTCTTTTACAGATTTGTAATCTATTAAAGTTAAAATCAACAACAATAATGTAATAGGAGTAGTAAGGTTATTAAAAGTGGGTAGAAAAAAAGCATATAGACATAGTGAATAAAAATAAATTGTATTCACTATGTCTATAGTTATTGATTTATTCATCACAACTAAATATCTTGTGGTAAACCAGTTGTTAAACTGTCTTTAATTTTAAACGTTGTTAAAGTTGTTTTATAAATAGATTGAAATGAGATTGGTGCATCCTTTTCTTTATCTAAATAATCTAAAAACGCTTTAACTTCTTGTTTATGGCCTTTGCCCGCAAGTTTTAATTTTTCAACTTTGTTATTATTATGGAAAACCCCATCTCTAAAATCATTAATAATGCCTACCTTTCCTGAGCCAAAAACTTCGATTTGCTCTTTAGGTAAAGATTTATCACCATTTGCTAAGTAGATTAAATTTCCTATGGATCCGTTATCAAATTTAACAATAACACTCAGGTTGTCGTTTGAACTAATTTTCATATTACCTGAATCTATACAAGTAGCATATACAGAAACAGGTAGTGAGTCTGTAAAATATTGCATTAAATCAATAAAATGACACATTTCGCCAATTATGCGACCACCACCTATTTCTTCTATTTGAGTCCAATGATCTTTAGGGATAAAACCAGCATTTACTCGTATATTAATTACTAGAGGTTCTCCAACATCTTTAAATCTGTTCTTAATTTCTTTCGCTATTGGTGAAAATCTCCTGTTAAAGCCAACCATTAGCTTGGTAATTCCGTTACTGTAAGCTTCTACTACATTTTGTAGTTCTTCATAATTCATGGCCAACGGTTTCTCTACAAATACATGTTTACCATTATTAAGTGCCTTAATAGTATAATCTGCATGAGAATTATGTGGGGTTGCGATGAATACTGTGTTTATATCTTTGTTATTAAATACATCTTCTGAATTTGAAGAAGCAGCCTTAAAATTAAATTTTTCACCTACATTTTTTGCTGTAATACCTTTGGTTGTAACAACCGTATCTAAAGAAGCATTATTAATTTTTACATTTGGGATTAAATAACTTTGGGCAAAACTACCTGCTCCAATAAAACCGACATTAATGGCTGAAACAACATTGTTTTTTAATTCAAATTTTGTTTGATTTTTTTTATTGTTGTCAGGATATGCTAACAAAATACCCAAATGTGGTTCTTTAACTTTACCTAAAACTATATCATAAGCCTTTTCTGCATCTTCAATATTGAACACGTGTGTTATTAGTGGATTTAAATTAATTTCTCTTTTAGATATTAAATTTAAAAAAGCTTCCATATTACGTTGTTCTGTCCATCGTACATACGCAAAAGGATAATCTTGACCTAACTCTTCATAACTAACATCGTAACGACCAGGACCATAGGAGCAAGATAACTTTAACTCCAACTCTTTTCTATAAAAATGAGGGTCTCTAGGTATATCCATTTTTACAGCACCAACAACAATTACTTGACCTTTCTTTTTTGTAATTTCAGCAGATAATTCAATAGGGTCGTTAGTAGGAGCTGCAGCTGTAATTATAACACTATCAAAACCATGACCATTTGTGAAATTATCTACTGCAGCCATAAGATTAGTATCATTCCGTAGCATGGATTTATCTGCTCCATTTTCAACAGATAAGTCAACTAAACCCTTTGATAAATCTACACCAAAAACATTGCAACCATTGGCTTTAAGTAATTGACAAGTAATTTGTCCTAATAGTCCTAATCCTATAACGCAAACGTTTTCTCCTAATGAAGGATTAGCCTGCCTAACACCTTGCAAGGCTATTGCACCTAGAGTTGTAAAACTAGCTTCCTCAAAAGTTACATTGTCTGGTATTTTAGCTACTAAATTCTGAGGTATAGACACCATTTCTGAATGGGATGCATAATCTTGACCTGCACACGCCACACGATCTCCTGATTTGTAGAGTCCGTTAGTATCCATAGATGCCGTTACAATACCTGACGTGCTATATCCTAAAGCTTTTAAAGAATCTAATTTAGTTCTTACTTTATCCAATGTAGCTTGTAATCCTTCTTTTTTAATATTTTGTAACACTTGAGCAACTAAATCAGGACGCTGTTTAGCTTTTCCTAGTAAACTTGCTTTTCCAACACTGACCGTGCTACGCTCTGTTCCAGCGCTTATTAGAGAAAACTTATTAGCAACCAATACAGTACCTTTAGATAGAGAAGGTGCAGGAACATCATCTACATATAAGTCTCCCGTTTTGAAATTTTGTATGACTTGTTTCATTTATTCTTAGTATATTTTAATAGAAGTTTTGTTCATGTAATACGAGTTGCCATTTACGACCGTTTTCATCAAACTGACCAATAAGAATACTAAATATTGGTTCTAATGGTAATTCTCTAAATGCTATAGCAGCATTTTTATAATCGTCGCTATTTGCCTTACTTTCTAACACATAATCTTTATAATTAAAGTCCATATTTATCACTTCCCCAGTTTTAAGTGTTATATGTAAAAAATAACGTACGTCTGTATCAGCATTAGATGGATTTTCTTGCATTACAAATATTTTATCCATATTTACAACTATTTTAGCTCCATTAGGGGCCTCGACTTCCCAGAAATTTTCCAAACCCTGATCTAAAGCTTTTAAGTTTTTATCTAAAATTTCTACGGTTGGTTCCTCTATTGTAGTTGTGGTCTTTTCTTTATCAAACTTACATGCAACAAAAGATACTAAAACCAATAAATAAATTATTTTTCTCATTTTACTTTTATTTTACTTATTCTTCTATTTCACTTATTAATTCCACAAACTTCCCGTTTGGTTTTTTTGTTAATGCATTAACATAACGGATGTTAATAACCGTATCACTTGAGAATTTAGATTCATAATATGTTTTTAACCTGATATGGGTTTCATTAGTAAATTTTTCATTTTTAATAACTAAAATATCGACAATACCCATTTTATTCTGAACATATTGCAGTCCGTCAATATGTAAATACAAGTCATCATGAAAATTTAAAGCTGTTGAGGTAACAGCACTACCGTCTGCTCCATAAATTTTATTACCACTCCATCGACCCTGAATATTCTTAATTAAAACCCCCTTTTTTTTACAAATATCACAATATTCTCCAACATACTCTGCAAAATCATCTGTTCTATATCTAATCAATGGCATACCAAAATTATTAATTGTAGTACCTACTATTTCACCTATTTCTCCAGGGGTATTAATTGGTTTTCCATTTTCATCAATTAACTCAAAATATCCATATCGAGACTCTATATGATAGTGATCAGTTCCTTTACAGTAGCCTCCCAATACTAGCTTTTCACTATGACCATACCAATTATAAAATGGAATTTTTAATTGGTTTTCAATAAAGTTTTTTTGATATTTATAAATATTTTCAGAACCTGATAAAAAAGATTTAATAAATGACACATCTAAATTGTGCTTGTAGAGAACCTTAGAAAACTCATAGGCAGCAGATGGATAAGCATGAATATACTGAATTTTGAACTTTTTGATAACATCATATATTTTTAAATAATAGGCTTCATTTAGTCTGAAACCATCAAAAATAACCTCTTTTGTTATTGGATTAATAACGTAGTCTTTTCGATTATCTATCTTCTGATTTCTTATTACGGCTCTTGTATGGTGATTAAAACCAACACGATTCCACATTCCGTGCATAACTGCAAGCTCAACAATATATCTGTTTTTTGGGACTAATAACTTAAGTGGATTACCCCCTGTTCCACCTGTAGTAACAATTTCAAATTTATTGTCATCCAGACTATTTGCCTTAAAGTCTTCAAAATGATCAGAAACAATTTCTTTATTAATAAAATCGAATTGTTGTTTAAATTCCGTAATGCTATTTACTTTCTTATATTTTTTATAAAATGGAACTTCATTAATACAAAAATTGATTAATTTTATTAAATCAGCTTCATTATTATAGTATTTCTCCGTCTTTAATTTGTTAGACAGTTTAATGTAATCTGAACCATAAACTAAACGCGGAAATTGGTTTAAAATCATAAAAAACCTATTAAAAGATGAAGGTAATTTTGATATATTTTCGAGTATTAATTTTTTCATAGTATTTATCTATTAATCAATTTCTTAAAATGACCTATTTTTATATACTTCATATAGTGTATTATGGTTTTGAAAGGAGAAGATTTTAATCGTTGTAAAAAAGCAACTAATTCTCGTTTTAAAAGCATTTCTCTAATTCTTTTTTTATAAAAACTAGTATCTCCTATTTTTCTGTTTATTAAAGATAAATATACTTGAATCGACTCTCTTTTTATAGGAATAGGTGAAAACGTTTCATAATCATATTTATAATAATAAGCAGTCGAGTTTTCAATACCGTGTTCATTTAGAGAGATATTTAAACATATAGAATAATCTCTATTATTATTCTGATTTGGTTTATACCCTTTTTCCTTTTCTGAAACATAAATAAAACTCCCTAGGCTATATGCAATTATACCGTTTTTATACGTTTCTATTCCTTGTATAATATGTGGATGATGGCCTATAACAGCTGTTGCACCATTGTCTATAAACGCATGGGCATTAACAATGTCTTTAGGGTCCGGGACATCAACTAACTCGGTTCCCCAATGGGGATAAATTATTACATGGTGGTATCTCTGTTTTAAACGTTTAATTTCTAATAAAATTTTATCTACGTTATAACTATCTGGCCCAATAGGTTGTTCCAAATTCTTACTCCATCTCCCCGACTTCACAAAAGCTATACAAGCAAAGGTTACATTCTTGATTGTAAACGTTAATATGTTATAGCTTTCATCTCCAAAACCAAAGGTTTTAATGTTTCTATCATGTAACACCTCCATAACATCTTCTGCCCCTTCCATACCATAATCCATACAATGATTATTTGCTAATGAAAATGCATTGAAAGTATCTAAACTTAGTTTCTTTAAATACTCATAACTAACCTTATAATTTACTGAAACATCAAAAAAACGTTTCTTCCTATTTTCCTTAGGTATAATAAATTCAAAATTACCAATGTTATAATCACTTTCTGGTAGCACAAGTTCCTTAAATGGATCAATACCGAACTCTTCATATAAAGCAAACAGTGCAATATCTCCAACAAAATTAATGCTAATCATTTAAAACTAATATTTTATTGAATACATCTATAATTTTAGATTCGAAAATTTCTATAGTATAATACGTATTAAATTTTATTTTTGCCGAATAGCTTAATTTAATCAACTCTTCGTCAGATTTTGATAATAATTCAGATAACGTGTTAGCTAATTCCACTGGGTTATTCATTTTAACTATCATACCATTTGTCTCATGATTTATAATTTCTTCTATGGCTCCGTTATTAGTAGATACTGGAATTAACCCCATCATCATAGCTTCTAATATAGACAAAGGAAAGCACTCATTCCTGTAATAGGTTGGAAAACAAAATATACCGGATGAAGCTAATTCTTTAAATTTATTATCGCCATAAATAGGCCCTAAAACTCTAACTTTTTTTTCCAATCCATAATCTATAATTCGTTTTTTTAATTCATCAACTGTCAGGTCATTTGTACTACTACCAATAATTTTAGCCTGAAAATCAATGTTTTTTAAATTAAGTATATGTAGTGACTCTACAAAATCTAAAACTCCCTTACTTTTTTTTAATGAAGAAAGATAAATAATATCCCTTAAGTTTTTATTTGAATCCGTACTACTTACAACAGGAATTCCATTAGGTACATTATAAATATCCCCTTTAAAAACATCTTTTATGTCATAATTAAGTAATTCGGACAAACAGATTACAGACACATTATGAAATACAAATTTATAAACAAACTTTTTAAATGGATTATTTACCTCTTCTGAAATACCTTTTCCATGAAGATGATAGACGATTTTAGAATTAAACAATTTTAAAATAAACACAAACAAGGCATCTCTATAAAATGCACCGCCTACAGGAGATAAAGTAAAATATACAAGATCAAATTTTGACGTTAATAAGGTTTTAAATAATACGAAAGAAACTTTAAACATCTTTAATATTTTACCTAAAGAAAATTTACCTATTTGACTTACATTAGTAACAAAATCTAAATTCAATACTTTTTTACTGAATTTTTCATTCAATAAAATAGAATTTACCAAAAACTGATTCATCAAAGACGCTCCATGAATAGGAGGTGGTAATTGTACAAGAAATAAAATTTTTGGTTTATTTTTAGCCGTCATTGTTTACAGTAATTTGATTTTTTATATCCAAATACAAGAAAAGTTCAAGAAAAACGATTACCGAAAAATATTCAAACCAGTAATCTAATAAAAAATAGCCGAGCATTAAAACCAAAATTAATTTACCATAACTCAACCTTCTATAATATTTTAATGGACTATATAAATATATTAAAAATAAGATTAAACCTATTAAACCATACTCTCCAATGATCTTATTATAAAATGAAAATGGTTGATTTGATGTCCCATCCTTATAAGGGGTTAAAAGAATTTGTTTATTCCACAATGCAAAATGGTTGTTTTCAAAATCAGATGACCTATAAACCATACTTTCTGGGTACCAACTAACATAATCTCCCCCCGTTATAAATGCTGAACGAGAAGAAAATTTACCACCGCCTGAGCCAAAAACAAATTGTACAGGACTATCAACCCAGTTTCCAAATGTTTGATTAAAAGACACAATTTTTCTAGCAGGATCTGTACTACTGTTGACTTTTTTAGTTAAAATATGTTGGACGTATACTATATTTTCAGGTGACAATTTTGCGAAAAGAAATAATCCAATAATTAACCCCCCAATAATTTTTAATTTAACTTTAAAGGAGAACGCGAGAAAGACAAACACAGAAAAAACTCCAACAAACATTAATAATCCACTCATGTAAAAAGTTAATACCATCAATATGGCTGCTAATATCATATTCAGCCAGTCCTTCTTATATAAATAAAAAATAAAATAGAATGACATTATAATCATAGTAACTGATGAGTTTCTAAAAAACCCCTTTAAGTTATCCCCAGCTGACATATTAGAAAATGGAAACAAGGTTTTCATTTCAACACACATTAAAATTATTTGGAGGATTATAAGAATTAGATTTAACTTAAAGAAAATCTTGAGTATACGCTCTAATTTTAAGTTATCAAAAGAAAAGACACTACCTACTACAATATTTGAGCATTGCAATGCTAAAAACCACATAAAGGAAATTAATAGAGTATTTAGTATGAAATTCAAACCATAATCAGCTTTCCATAAAAAAAATAGTTGAATTATAGATACTATTAAAAGCAGCATATAAAAAACCCAACGCCCAACAAATCTAATTTTTCTACTAAAAAAAATAAAAGCTAAAGAAAAAATAAATAATGAAATTAACTGAATAAAAGTTGAAAACCCTGAAGCACAAATAAGAAATACTAAAAGAGAAAATTCCTTTATGTTTAAACCTAATGTCAATTTATGTGATTTTATTTTCATTTTTTAAATTGTAAAAAATTGTGACCTATGCTTAATTAAAAAATATAATCCATAAAAAACGGTTATTATACCATTAATTATCATAGAAACAATTGGCTGGAAAAAAAATGACATAAAAATCATTAGAGTAAATAAGAATACTAATTCTAATAAAAAATAAAATCTTTCTTGGGTAAACAGTTCTTTTTTTAATGCAATAAAAAACATCGTGTTAAGTATTAGCTCTCCAAATAATATTGCACCAATAATTCCATAATATAAATATGGGGATTTTGAAACTATGAATAAGAATATTAAAAGTCCTATAAAAGCAAATAAATAAGCTTGAATATAGTTTTTATCTTTTTTTAATAAAAGCATTCTAGGGCTTGCAGTAATCGAAATAGAGGACAGTAAAGCAGTAATACCAATAAGTACAAATAAGTTACTTGTGTTCAAATAGTCTTTAGAAAATAAAAATAGAATTAATTCTTGTGGATAAAATAAAGTTATTACAAAGAATAAAAAACCAATTATAAGTCCAATCTTATCAATTAAAAATGCTTTTTTAACATTTGTTAACTCCCTATAAAAAGCCTGGAAAATAACGCGCTGCAAGCCTTTTATTAAAATGTATAATTTTAATACAACAAAAGCATTTGCAATAGCGGTTTCATCATAAAAAGGTTTTGCCAATGTAAGAATACCGAGCTTTAAAGCTGTTAAAGCAATATCAGTAAAGCCTATTTTACTGTTTTTTAAATACGTTTTAAAAAAATTTACAGTTGGCTTTACAAAGACCTTATGATTTAAATATATGTTTGATAATATACTTATAATCAACCAAGCTAAAATAATAGAAACAAGATAAATATTAATACTAAAAAAGCCATAGTAGCCTAAAATTATCAATATAATAGAGGGAATACCTACTTTAATTAATGATAAAAAAGAAGCTTGAACAGATAATCCTCTTCCATATAAAGCATAATCAATATTGAGCGCAATTAAAGGTGATAACAAAAAAATAAAATAATATGTATCAAGAGTTAAAAAATAAAACAATAGCCCAAATAAGGCTAAAAACAACCCCATGGAAAACCTATTTTCTTGAGTAGATGAAAGTATTTGTGGCCAATTATTATTTATAGCGATATCTCGTGTTGCAACTTGTTGTAAGCCGAAAGACATAACCGATAAAATAATAACAATTGCAGATTCTATTTCAGCAAGATTAAATAAAAATAACTTATCCGCATTCATTTTAACAACAAAAGAAATACCGTAAAACGAAATTATTTGCGCTAAACCAGTAAAAACTCCTATTAATAGAATTTTTTTCGCCATTCATTTATACTTTAACCCCACAAAAATCCAATACCACTTTATCCAAAGGTATTTCTAAAGTTTTAAACTCATTATGAGCCACTAAAAATGCTATAATGTCTGCTTGCTTAATGGCGTCCTTATAATTGGTTATTTTAAATACTTTATGGTCTGCTATATTTGGCTCAACAATAAAATACTCTTCACTATTAGCATTTTGTAATACTTTTTGAACAATATACATTGCTGGTGACTCTCTTAAATCGTCAATATTGGGTTTAAAAGCTAATCCCATTAATGCGATACTTGGTTTGCGACCGTGTTTTAATTCGAATTCCAATTTAGCGGTCTGTACTTTTTCTGCACACCAAAACGATTTATAATTGTTTATCTCGCGAGCTGTCCCGATAATTTTAGATTCCATAGGATAATCAGAAACAATAAAATACGGGTCGACCGCAATACAGTGCCCACCTACACCACACCCTGGTTGTAAGATTTTTACACGTGGGTGTTTATTTGCTAATTCTATAAGATCCCAAACATTTATACCGGCTTTATCACAAATAAGTGACAACTCATTTGCAAAGGCAATCTGTACATCTCTAGAAGAGTTTTCTACCAGTTTGCACATCTCTGCAGTACGCGCATTAGTTTTATGTAATTCCCCTTTTACATATTGTTTATAGAATGCAACGGCTTTCTCTGTTGATTTATTGTCTATACCACCAATAACGCGATCGTTATTTACTAATTCGTACATGACGTTACCTGGCAAAACACGCTCTGGACAATAGGCTATATTAACTTTACCCTCTAGTTCTGGTCTTTCGGTATAAATTAAATGCATCATTTTTTCTGTAGTTCCAACAGGAGATGTTGATTCTATAATGTATAAATCGTCAGCTTTTAATAAATGTAAGATTCCTCTAGTCGCAGATTCTACAAAAGAGATGTCAGGTTCATTTTTACCCTTAAATGGTGTTGGAACAACAATTAAGTACACATTGGCTTCAATAGGTGTTGTTGCGGCTTTTAAATAGCCTTGTTTTACAGCTTGAGCTACAGCAATGTCTAATTCTGGTTCAACAATGTGAATTTTACCTTGATTAATGGTGTCTACTACATTTGGGTTTATATCTACACCGTGTACATGGGTTTTGTTTTGGGCTATTAGTGCTGCCGTTGGCAAGCCAATATACCCTAAGCCAATCATTACCACGTTTGGATTTTTACTCATAATTATAACTTTGAAATAAATTCCACAATCCTTTGACTGGACAGACCATCACCATAAGGATTATGTAATTTGCTCATTTTTGAATAAGCTTCTTTATTTGTTAATAACGAATTAGTTTCCGCTATTATTTTATTTGTGTCTGTACCAACCAAAATTACCGTTCCCGCTTCTACCGCTTCCGGTCTTTCAGTAGTTTCTCTCATAACTATAACGGGTTTCCCTAGACTTGGCGCTTCCTCTTGAACACCACCACTATCTGTTATAATAAGAAACGATTGACTCATTAACCAAACAAACGATGGATATGAAAGTGGTGCTATTAACTTAATATTATCAATACCTTCTAAAAGTTCATATACTGGTTTTTGCACTTTTGGATTGAGATGAACCGGATAAATAATTTGAACATCGTCATGCTCCAAAGCAATTTGTTTTAGAGCCGTACAAATATTTATAAACCCTTGTCCATGATTTTCTCTTCTATGCCCCGTAACTAATATAAGTTTCTTTGAAGAATCCACTAATGTTTTCAAAACATCCACCTCATCATCTGAATAGTTATCTGAAGTCACTTTATTTGAACTATAATGCAGTGCATCAATCACCGTGTTTCCAGTAACTAATATGGTTAAAGGATCAATATTTTCGTTTAATAAATTCTGTTGAGAGGTTATTGTAGGCGCAAAATGATAATCTGAAATAGATCCCGCAATACTTCTATTTATTTCTTCAGGAAATGGTGAACGTTTGTTAAAAGTACGCAAGCCTGCTTCTATATGACACACTTTAGCACCTGAATAAAAAGCTGCAATACTAGCTGCCATGGTAGTTGTTGTATCACCATGAACATATACATAATCTGGCTTAAACTCTTCTAAAATAGGTTTTAGATTGGTTAGAATATCGGCTGTTAATGAATAGAGATTCTGATTGGGTTTCATTAAATCCAAGTCATAGTCGGGAGTGATTTCAAAAAAGGTTAATACCTGATCTAACATTTCCCGATGCTGAGCAGTTATACATACTTTGGTTTCGAAGGCTTCTGAATGTTTTGAGAACTCTTTTACTAATGGTGCCATCTTGATAGCTTCAGGTCGCGTACCAAAAATGATTAGGTTTCTTATTTTCAAATCACAACTTTTTTTAAACCACTTGTAAATTTATCAAGTGCTTTGGATTTCTATTCTTAAGGCAAATAAGTCTTAAAGCACCTATTTAACTTACTAAGTTGCTGTTCGTTTTTAAAATGAACAGCCTCATTCAATGCAACATGATTATCTAATTTGAAAGCAGAAATACAAATGTTCTTTCTTTCTAAGTTATTAGTTTTTCGGGTTCCATTTTACATCCGGCAAAGATAAATAAAACAATGAGAATTTATAGTTTTCCAATGAACAATAGTAAAACTAAACAATCATCCCAGCCGCTACCGTTTCGTTGGTGGCATCATCCACCAAAATAATGCTTCCGGTGGTTCTGTTGTCTCGATAGGAATCGACCATTAAAGGTTTTGTAGTGCGTATTTTAACTTTTAGAATGTCGTTCATCTCTAAACTAACGTCGTCTGATTTACGTTCTAAGTTATTGATGTCAATTTTATAAATCACCTCTTTAATCATA
>Ga0079224_100002932_pt1 | contig 21179 bp, 17 predicted proteins | sample Stecom2015_FD_80414 | JGI IMG/M metagenome (GOLD analysis project Ga0079224, IMG submission 80414) | Agricultural soil microbial communities from Utah to study Nitrogen management - Steer compost 2015 | ecosystem: Environmental > Terrestrial > Soil > Agricultural land | place: USA: Utah...
CCTCCGGGGCCATCGCTGCGCGGTTCCTTCCGATGGGATTCCCGCTGCGGAACGGGAGCCGCTGGCGGAGGGCTGAGGATAATCCGGGTATGCGGGTGACGGTGGTGGGGGCCGGGGTCATCGGACTGACCTCGGCGATGCGGTTGGCGGAAGCGGGGCACCAGGTACGGGTGGTGGCCGCGGAGCCGCCCGAGCAGACCACCTCGGCGGTGGCGGCGGCGGTGTGGTACCCGTACCGCGCCTTCCCGGAGCAGCTCGTCACCGGCTGGTCGGCGCGCAGCTACCACCACCTGGCCCGCTTGGCGACCGTGCCGGGTACGGGGGTGCGGATGCGCTGGGGCCGGGAGCTGCGGCGCACTCCCGCCGCCGATCCGTGGTGGCGGTCGGCGGTGCCGGAGTTCACCCGGCTCGACGGCGACGACCTGCCGGCGGGCTACCGGGACGGGTGGCGGATGCGGGTGCCGGTGGTGGACATGTCCCGGCACCTGCCCTGGCTGCGGCAGCGCCTGGTCGACCTGGGGGTGCCGCTCACCCTGCGTCGGCTGGACACGCTCGCCGACGCCGATCCGGCCGACGTGGTGGTCAACTGCACCGGGCTGGGGGCCCGTGAGCTGGTGGGGGACGGGCAGCTGACTCCAGTCCGGGGGCAGGTGCTGGTGGTGGAACAGTTCGGGCTGACCGAGTGGGTGCTGGACGACAGCGACGAGGCGCGCCCGACCTATGTCATCCCGCGCGAGGAGACGGTGATCCTCGGCGGCACCGCCGAGGAAGGGGCGGAGGATCTGACTCCCCGCCCGGAGGTGGCGGAGGAGATCCGGCGACGGTGCGCCGCGCTGGTGCCGGCCGCCGCGGACGCCCGGGTGCTCGCCCACCGGGTGGGGTTGCGACCGGCCCGCCCCACGGTGCGACTGGAGCGGGACGCTACCGCCGACCGCCCGGTGGTGCACTGCTACGGGCATGGCGGGGCCGGGGTGACCCTCTCCTACGGCTGCGCCGAGGAGGTGGTGGCGCTGGTGGCGTCGCTGGCGGACACCGCCGGCCCGCAGCGGTAGCGACGGGCGTATCCGCCGAGTCAAGCGGAGGAGGCCGGCGGCGGGGTGTCCGCGGGGCTCAGCACCGCCACGAGAAAGTCGGAGTCGTCGGTGAACGGGCGCAGATCCCAGGTCGACAGCAGCAGGTCCGGGGTCAGGCCGACGGCCTTAGCGTCGGTGAGGAAGTCGGAGAACTCGTAGTCCCGCCCGGCGCCGAACCCGACGACCACCCGCCCGCCGTCCCGCAGATGGGTGCGGAACCGGCGCAGCACCTCCCGCCAGGTACGCGGCGCCAGGAACGTCATCACGTTGCCGGCGCAGACCACCACGTCGAACCCTTCGGTGATGCCCTGCGCGGGCAGATCCAGCTCCGCCAGGTCCCCGACCAGCCACTGCGGGCCGGGGTGATCCTGGCGCGCGGCGTCGATCAGCACCGGGTCGAGGTCGACCCCGACCACCTGGTGCCCGACCGACGCCAGATAGCCCCCGACCCGGCCGGTGCCGCAGCCGGCGTCGAGGATCCGGGATCCGCGGCCGACCATGGCGTCCACCAGCCGCGCCTCCCCGACCAGATCGACCCCGGATGCGGCCATTGTCCGGAACCGGTCGATGTACCACTGGGAGTGGCCGGGGTTTTTGCTGGTGAGCTGCAGCCAGCGATTCTCATGATCCACACTGCCATGGTGCCACCGCGGGGGCGGTCCGGTCAGAGCGACGCCAGCCGGTGGGGGAGGGCGGTGTGGCGGCGACCGGTGCCGGCCGCCCGCACCGCCAACGCGATCGCCTTCCGGGAACCGGCCAACACCACCAGCTGCTTGGCGCGGGTCACCGCGGTGTAGAGCAGGTTGCGCTGCAGCATCGGGTACGCGCTCATGGTGAGCGGCACGACCACCGCCGGGTATTCGCTGCCTTGCGAGCGGTGGACGGTGATCGCGTACGCGTGCTGCAGCTCGTCCAGCTCGTCGAAGTCGTACTGGATGTCTTCATCTTCATCGGTGCGGACGGTCAGGGTCTGGTCCTCCAACCGCAGGTCGGTGACCACCCCCACGGTGCCGTTGAACACCCCGGCCGCACCCTTGTCGTAGTTGTTGCGGATCTGGATCACCTTGTCGCCGACTCGGAACACCCGCGCCCCGTGGCGCCGCTCCGCCACCCCGTCCCGGGCCGGCGCCAACGCCTCCTGCAGCAGCTGGTTGAGGTTGCCGGCGCCGGCCGGCCCCCGGTGCATGGGGGTGAGCACCTGGATGTCGCGGGGATGCAGGCCGAACCGGCGGGGAATCCGGCGGGCCACGATGTCCACCACCTGCGCGGCGGTGACCTCCGGATCGTCGGACGGAAACAGAAAGAAGTCCGGGTATTCCTGGAACACCGGGGTCTGGCCGGCGTTGATCCGGTGCGCGTTGACCACCACCCCGGACTGCTGCGCCTGCCGGAAGATGGTGGTCAACCGGACACTGGGGATGGTGTCGGTGGCCAGCAGGTCCCGCAGCACCTCCCCGGCCCCGACCGACGGCAGCTGGTGGACATCCCCGACCAGCAGCAGGTGCGCCCCGCTGGCCACCGCCTTGATCAGTTTGTTGGCCAGGATCAGGTCCAGCATGGAGGCTTCGTCGACCACGATCAGATCCGCGTCGATCGGGTTGTCCTGGTCGTAGCTGGGGTCCCCGCCGGGGCGCAGTTGCAGCAACCGGTGCACGGTGGCGGCGGGGTGCCCGGTCAGCTCGGTCAGCCGCTTGGCCGCCCGTCCGGTGGGGGCGGCCAGCACCACCTTCGCCCGCTTGGCGGTGGCGAGCTCCACAATCGACCGTACGGTGAACGACTTGCCGCACCCGGGGCCACCGGTGAGGATCGCCACCTTGGAGGTGAGCGCCAGCCGGACCGCCCGCTCCTGCTCCGGGGCCAGCTGCGCGCCGGTCCGTTCCCGCAGCCACGCCAGCGCCCGCGCCCAGTCAACCTCCGCGAAGGCCGCCAACCGGTCGGTCCGGGCGTGCAGCAGCCGCAGCAGGTTGCTGGCGAGGGAGCGCTCCGCCCGATAGAACGGCACCAGATACACCGCCGGGATGGTGCCGCCTTCCCGGCTCGGGTTCGGCACCTCCTCCCGGACCACCCCGTCGTCCTCGGCCAGGTCGGCCAGGCAGGTGCGCACCAGCTCCGGCGGCACCTCCAGGATCTCCGCCGCGTCGGTGATCAGATTCGGTTCCGGCAGGTAGCAGTGGCCCTGCTCCGCCGCCTCCGACAGGGTGTAGCGGATGCCGGCCCGGACCCGCTGCGGGCTGTCGGCCGGGATACCGACCGCGCGGGCGATCGTGTCCGCGGTGCGGAACCCGATGCCCCACACGTCGGCCGCCAACCGGTACGGCTCGTTGCGCACCACCGAGATGGAGGCGTCCCCGTACTGCTTGTAGATCCGCACCGCCAGCGAGGTGGACACCCCCACCCCCTGCAGGAACAGCATCACCTCCTTGATGGCTTTCTGCTCCTGCCAGGCCGCGGTGATCGCGGCGGTGCGTTTGCGCCCCAGCCCGTACACCTCGGTGAGCCGCTCCGGCTCCTCCTCGATCACCCGCAGGGTGTCGACCCCGAAGGTTTCCACGATCCGGGCGGCGGTCTTCGGCCCGATCCCGCGGATCAGCCCGGAGCCGAGGTAGCGTTCGATGCCGGCGATGGTGGCCGGCAGCACGGTGGTGAACGAGAACACCTCGAACTGGCGGCCGTACTGGGGGTGGCTGCGCCACCGTCCGACCAGCCGCAGGCTTTCACCCGGCTGCACCCCCAGCAGGGAACCGACCACGGTCACCAGGTCTTTGTCGGAGCGGTCGGTGGCCACCCGGGCCACGGTGTAGCCGGTCTCCTCGTTGACGTAGGTGATCCGTTCCAGGGTCGCTTCCAGCGTCACCCCTCGTGGGCGGGCGTCAGCGGTCGTCCCCATGCCGGCAGTATGGCCGTGCCGTGCACCCGAGGCCGCCCGGGGGTTGCGGCCAGGCTGCTCAGCCGGCAGTTTCCGGTGCTTCCGTTGGGTCAGGCCACCATCGACGGAACCGACGTGATCTGCACGTCACCGGATGGTCGGTGGTCGCCCCCTGGGGGAGGAGCCCCAGGTCCGTGGCGAGTGCGTAGAAGCCGGGGCCGGCGTCGGTTTCCGCGTCACGCCCGTACCCGCCGGTTACTATCGCACGTCTGTCTAGAGTGGATATTGTGCCGGGTGCGCGGTCACGAATGACACCGCCACAGTCGTGGGCCGGTCGATGACCCGAGCGGATCCCGCAGCCGCCGGGGAGCGAGCGGGGGACCTGATGCCGGTGGCTGATCAGCGCAGCAGGCCGCGGCGGTAGCCCTCGGCCGCGGCCCGGTCCCGGACCTCGAGCTTGTCGAGGATGTGCTGCAGGTGGGTCTTGACGCTCGCCTCGCTGATGAACAGCTGCCGTGCCGCTTCCCGGTTGGAGGCACCGTCGGCGACCAGTTGCAGCACCTCCAGTTCGCGCTTGCTCAGCGCCGGTCCAGCCGGGTTGCGGACCCGGCCCATCAGCTGCCCCGCCGCGGACGGCGCCAGCACCGCCTCGCCCCGGTGGGCGGCCCGCACCGCCCGGATCAGCTCCTCCGGGTGGGCGTCTTTGAGTAGATAGCCGGCGGCGCCGGCCGCCACCGCCGGCAGCACGTCGGCCTCACTGTCGAAGGTGGTGAGCACCAGCGCCCGGATCCGCGGTGCCTGCTTCCACAGCGCGGCGATGGCGGCGACCCCGTCCATCTCCGGCATCCGCAGGTCCATCAGCACCACATCGGCCTGCTGCGCCACCGCCCGGGTCACCGCTTCCCGGCCGTTGGCGGCCTCGCCCACCACCTGGATGTCCGGTACTTCGGCGAACGCTCCCCGTAGGCCGTTCCGGACGATCGGGTGATCGTCAGCGATCAACACCCGGATCATGCCGGCACCGCCGTGATCGCCGGCACCCGGACATTGATGGCGGTGCCCTCCCCGGGTGCGGTCTCGATCTCCATCGCGCCCCCTACGCTGCGGACCCGCTGTCGCATGCTCCGTAGCCCGAATCCGTCGCCGGTATCCGGCTCTCCCCGGATACCGCTGCCGTCGTCCCGTACATCCAGCAGGACCACATCATGCAGGTACGACAGGGTCAGTCCGACCCGCTGGGCACCCGCGTGCTTGGCGACGTTGGTCAGCGCCTCCTGCGCGACCCGGAACAGGGTCTCCTCGATCGCTGGGCTGAGCGCCACCCGGTCGCCGGTGATCTCGAACCGCAGGTCGATGCCGGTGTCCTGGGCCCACTGTCGGCCCAGATCAGCCAGCGCCTCGGGTAGTTGGGCGTCGGTCAGCTGGGACGGGCGCAGCGCCTGGACGGAGCGGCGGGCCTCCGCCAGGCTCTCCCGGGCCAACCGGAGCGCCCGGTCGACGTGGGCCCGGGCCTGATCCGGTAGGTGCCACACCTGCTGCGCCGCCTGTACCTGGGTGATGATGCCGGCCAACCCCTGGGCCAGGGTGTCGTGGATCTCGCTGGCCATCCGTTGCCGTTCGTCCAGCACCCCCGCCTCCCGCGCCTGGGTGACCAACTGGGCGTGCAGGCCGGCGTTCTCCTCCAGCGCCTCCTCCAGCTTCGCCACCATCTGGCGGCGCTGCTCGTGCTGTTTGGCCATCTTCTCACCCAGCACCCTCCCGCAGCCGATCGCCACGGTTTGGATCAGCACCACCCCGAGGTAGAGGCTGACTCCTCCGGGCGACGACAGCTCCGACCACATCGTCATGGTGTTGATGGCCACCGAGGTGGCCAGCACCCCCGCCACTCCCAACGGCCAGGGGTTGAGCTGGTACGCGTGGAAGAAACCGGTGATGGCGAACAAGAGGAACGCGATGTCACGGGTCATCAGGACCACGGCCAGGGCCAGTAGTCCGAGGAAGTAGACCAGCATCGGCGCGGTCCGCTTGCGGCGCTGCGCGTCCGCCCAGGTGTGTCCGAAGAACACCCAGGCCGCGGTGGCGGCGACCAGCCCGAGGATGGTCATCCGACCGGTGGTGGTCTGCGCCGGGTTGGCGAGCGCGATCACCGTCGGCACCGCGAGCAGTGCCCAGGGGAGGACGACCAGCGCCTGTCCCACCAGCGGTCCCAGTCCGACCTGATGTGGCCGCCCATCACCATCGTCTGCGGGCTGTCCATGCCGCCTCCGGCCCGTCATTCCCAGCGGAACAGCTTCGCCGCCATCGCGGCGGCTGCTACCGCGATCACGGCCATTATCCCTAGTGGGAGCAGTGCGGGCGCCCGTCCTCCCCACGCGTCGAGCAGGGCCTGCACCCCGGGGGGAGTGATCTCCCCGAGCTGTGCGAGCGGCTTCGGCATCAGGAACCGCGGCAGGAACACCCCGCCGGCGAACATCGCCACCAGATACACCAGGGTCGACACCCCGGTGGCGGTCCGCTGGCTGGGCGCGACCGCGGCGATCAGGGTGCCGATCGCGAGTACCGCGCCGAACCCGACCAGCCAGGCGACGGTGAAGCCGAGCAGGTGCTGCGGGGGCGGTACGTCCAGCACCAGCCACGCCGCGCTGATCAGCAACCCCGCCGACACCACCACCGCGGCCAGGGCGACCAGCAGTTGCGCCAGCAGCAGCTTGCCGGGATGGACCGGGGTGGTGGACAGTCGCCGCAGAATTCCCTGCTCGCGGTAGCCCGCGATCACGTTCGGAATGTGCTGCAGGGCCACCACCCCGATCCCCAGCACCAGTGCGGACGGGGCGAACAGGTCCACGAACCGCTGGCCGTCGAACTGCTCCGCCGGCGTGCGCAGGATCAGGATGGCGCCGAGCATGAGCAACAGCCCAGCCGGGAACACCACCCCCAACACCACCGACATCGGTTCGCGAAGGAACAACCGCGCCTCGGTGAGGGTAAGCCTGACAAAACTCGCCATGATTCCTGCTTTCTCGGGTCGGTGCGGGGTCAGTGCTCCGGCTGATGGCCGGTGAGGGTCACGAAGGCGTCGTCCAGGCTGGTCTGCTCGATCCGCAGGTCGTGGGCGACGATGTGGTGCCGGGCCAGGGTCGCCGTGACCGCGTGCAGCACATTGCCGGTCCCGATGACCACCACCTGGGAGCCGCTCCGCCGCACCTCGGTCACCTCCGGCAGTGCGGTCAGCAACTGCTCATCCAGGTCAGTGGCGGGGCGGAACCGGATGCGTTGCTGACCCCCGGCGCGCGCGATCAGCCCGGCGGGGGTGTCCAGGGCCACCACCCGGCCGGTGTCGATCACCGCCACCCGGTCGCAGAGCCGCTCCGCTTCGTCCATGAAGTGGGTCACCAAGATGATCGTCACTCCGGAATCCCGGACCCGCTCCACCAACTCCCACGTCTCCCGCCGGGCCTGTGGGTCCAGGCCGGTGGTCAGCTCGTCCAGCACGGCCACGGTCGGCCGACCGATCAGCGCCAGCGCGATCGACAGCCGCTGCTTCTGTCCACCGGACAGGTCCCGGTATCGGCTGCGCCGTTTGTCCGTCAGCCCCAACATCTCCAGCAGCTGGTCACCGTCGGCGGGCTGCGGGTAGAACGACCGGTACAGCGCGATCGCCTCGCCGACCCGCAGCCGTTCCGGTAGTCGACTCTCCTGCAACTGCACCCCGACCCGCTGGCGCAGCGCGGCCCGGTCGTGTCGGGGGTCGAGCCCCAGCACGCGGATCTCGCCTCGATCCGGTACCCGCAGTCCCGCGACACACTCCACTGTGGTGGTTTTGCCCGCCCCGTTCGGCCCCAGGATGCCGAAGATTTCTCCGGCTTCCACCGTGAACGACACGTCGTCCACCGCCACCGTGGCGCCGTAGCGTTTGTGGAGGTTGCGTACCTCGATAGTTGACATGGCCCCAGCATCGCTGGGCTGAGGCGACAGTGGATCGCCCATCCAGCACGGAGCGCGGTGGATCCGCCGTATCCACCAATCGGTTGACCCCATTCGTGGGGGCCCGGGGATCCGGCCCGCTAGGGCAGGAGATAGTGCCCGGAGCGGGGCCGCCATCCGGGCGGAGGGTCTTCACCGACCCGGCCGTCCACCGCTTCCCGCAGCAGGTCGGCGTGCCCGGTGTGCCGGCCGTACTCCTCGATCAGGTCGCAGACCAGCCGGCGCAGGCGGAGCCGCCGCCCGTCCGGCCAGGTGAGGTGGACGAACTGGTCGAGCCCACCGTCGGCCAGCGCCGCCCGTAGCGTTGCCCGCGACCGGGCGACGGTGTCGTCCCACAGGGCGTAGAGCTGGTGGGGTGGGTCGTCGGCGGCGGAGGTGAAGTCCCAGTCCGGGTCCCGGCCCCAGTCGACGGTGTGCCACGGTGCCCCCAGCGGGGTGCCGTCGAACTTGGGGCCGAAGCAGTGGGCTTCGGCGCGGGCGAGGTGCTTCAGCAAGCCGCCCAAGGTCAGCGTGGAGGCACCGACCCGGGTCGCCAGGCCGGCGGCGTCGAGATCGTCGACCTTCCACCGGAAGGTGGTGCGTAGCCGCTCCAGCGCCCCGACCAGCTGCTCCGCCTCGGTGCCGGCCAGAGGTGGCTCCCATGGACAGTCGTCGGTGGTCATGGCGTGACCATAGAGCGCACCCCCGACAGTCCCGGTGTTCACGCCACGCGCCACCTCACCGACGGCGCAAGAGGAACAGCACGATGCTCAGCACCACGCTCAGTCCCAGCGACAGCAGGAGCATCGACGTGATCGGGAGGAAGATGCGCGTGTTGCCGCTGGTGATCCGGATGTCCCCCGGGAGGCGGCCGAACCAGGACAACCCGCCTGCCCAGGTGAGCAGGCCGACCGCCACTACTACCAGCCCGATCCCGACCAGCCAGGGTCCCACTGCCCGCCCCATGCCTTCCAGCATGCCCGCGGTCAGCGACCGGTCGAGGTAGGCGCACCGGGGCGGTCGTCGCGGTAGGGCGGCGGCGGGGGAGGAATGTCAGGGGGTGGGGTGAGGATTCGCGGCATGAAGATCAACCATCAGATCGTCGTGTTCGACACGGCCGACCCGGCCACCGAGAGCAACTTCTGGGCCGGAGTGTTGGGGGGTACGGTCGACGACCGTCACCACGATTTCCACCTGGTGTCCGTGGACGGTCAACCCCGGATCGGAGTCCAGCTCGCCCCCGATCACATCCCGCCCCAGTGGCCGGACGGGCAGCCGCAGCAGGTCCATCTTGACCTGTGGGTGGACGACATCGCCACCGCGCACGCCCGGGTCATGTCTCTGGGGGCGACGCTGCTCAAGGAAGCGGACGACGGCGACTCCGGCGACGCCTTCCAGGTTTACGCTGACCCGGCGGGGCACCCGTTCTGCCTCTGCTGGGTAAGGAAGCCGCGCTGAGCCCCTCCGATCGGTGCCGGTCATCCGCGTCGGTGACCGGCACCAGCCGCGCCGGGGCGATCGCCCGGTGCAGGCGCCGCGCCAGCTCGTCCCAGGGCAGCGGCCGCTGTGACGCCGCCAAGACCACGTTGCCGAACCGGCGCCCCCGCAACTGTCCGGGGTCGATGAACAACCCCACGTGCGCGAACACCGCGGCCGCGTGCTCCCCCTCCGCGGTAGCCGCCGCCAGGTCGCCCTCCGACGGCACGTTGGCCAGGTAGATCCCGTCCGGGACCAGCACGCGGGCGGCCTCCGCCAGCAGCTCGCGACCGACCAGGTGGGCGGGCACGTCACCGCCGTCGAACGCGTCCCGGATGATGACGTCGTACGAGTGCGACGGCAGCGCCCGCACCCCCGCCAACCCGTCTTCGATCTCAAACCGCAGGTTGGCGATCTCGTGCACCTGGAACGCGTAGGTCACCATCCGGAGCAGTTCCCGGTCGACCTCGAACACGACTTGCTCCGAACCGGGGCGGGTCGCCGCGACGTACCGGGGGAGGGTGCAGCCGCCGCCCCCCAGGTGGGCCGCCCGGATCGGCCGCTTCGGCTCCCGGAAGAGGTCGATGGCGATACCCATCCAGGAGACGTACTCGAACTCCAGCCGGGTGGGGTCGGCCAGGTCGACGTACGAACTCTCCAGACCGTTGACGATCAGCAACCAACCCGAGGGATTGTGCGGGTCGGGGACCAGCTCGCCGACGCCGGTGTCGATGATGTAAGCCCCCTCTTCCAGCACCTACCCATTGTCCCTCAGCGGTGCCGGTCCACTAATCCCCCGGGGTGGTGGCCTCTCGGCTGCCGGTGGAGTCCGCCAGGATCCGGCTCAGCCCGGTCCGGTTCGCGATCACGGTCAGCCGGTCGCCGGCGCGGATCCGGGTCCGTGGGTACGGCAGCCAGCGCAGGCGGGGCTCGTCCTCGCGGGCGAGCGCGACCACCCGCAGCTCGCCGGCGTGGGCGACCTCGGCCACGCGACTGCCATCCAGCGGGGAGGCGGCCTCCACCAGCACCTCGGCGATGACCAGCACCCGTCGCCCGACCGCGATGGTGCCGATCACTTCCCGTTCCATCAGCGCCGCGGCGAACGCCGGCGCCGCCAGGGCAGAGACACTGCGGGAGATCGGGATCTGGAACGCCTTCTCCACCCGTTGGGCGAAATCATGGTCGAACAGCCGCAACACCACCCGCAGGCCGGGCTGCAGGCGGCGGGCGTGGAGGGCGGCCTCGAGGTTCGTGACGTCTGAAGTAGACAGAGCCAGCATCGCTTGGCAGGTGCGCACCGACGCCTGCCGCAGCGTCTCCTCCGCGCTGGCGTCCCCAATGATCACGGGGATACCCAGCTCGTACGCCACCGCCACCCCGCGCGCGGACTCCGAGATGTCGATCGCGACCACTTCGTGCCCGAGATCGTGCAGCATCCGGATCACCCGGGTGCCGACGTTGCCCAGCCCGATGACGATGATGTGTCCAGAGATCGGGGCCCGCAGTCGGCCCAGGACGACCGCCAGGCGCGCGTTGACCACCGCGTTGACCACCGTCGCGGTCAGGACCGGTACGAGCGCGATCCCGGACACGGCCACGACCGTGTGCACGATCTGCTGGATGAGGCTGCCTTCCAGCACGGGATCGCCGGCGTCCGCAGCCATGATCAGCGTGGTGTAGAAGGCCTGCCACAGCGTCAGCTCCTCCAACCACGCGATGGTCACCACGCCGGCGGCCAGAAGCACGATCAGGACCAGGGTGGCGATCTCCAGCTTGCTGTCGACCAGCGTCAGCATCGCCCGCGGCAGGGCGAAGAGTCGGCGGAGTTGGGTGATGCGGCGGTGCCGGCGAGGGCGCGACACCGCGGATGAGGGGTCGAAGCTTTCGTCCGCCGCGGCCCCCTCCGAGGCGGTGGCCGCGCCGTCCAGGGTCTCCGCGTCACCATCGGCCACACCGATGTGCGGGGTGATGGGCCGATTGCGTCGGTTGGCCACCGCGAGCACCAGGTCACTCGCCTGGTCGTCCGCCGGCAGCAACTCCGGCGGTTGCGCACCGTCGGTGACCGCGATACCGCAGATGATGTCGTGCGGGTGCACGTCGGAACGGCGCGCCACGTAGAGGGTGCGGCCCGGTAGCCGTACGAAGTGCGGGGCGACTTCACCGAGCGCGGCCGCGACCAGTTCCGGGGCGGCGATCGAAGCATCCGAGAGCACCGCGCAGTCCCGAAACAGTCGCCGTACCGCGTGCCCCAGGCTCATGTTGAACATCCGGATGACCAACCGGAGGTGCGGACAGAGTTCCTGGGCGCGTAACGCGGCGTGGATGTTGCCGACATCGTCCTGCTGCACCAGCGCCAGGCCCTGCGCGCGGTGCAGCTTGGCGGCCCGGAACGCGTTCCGGTCGAGCTGCTCCGCCTCGATGATCTTGACCTTCGGTAGGGCGGCCAGTTGGGGGCCGTGGTTGCGACGCCGATTCGGCAGGATCACGGTCACCTGGGCGCCGTAGCGGCTGGTGAGTTCGTCCACCAGGCTGTGGGCGAGGGGATCGTCACCGCACACGACAAACCGGAGGGGGCCACAGAGCGACTATATGGCGACGCTTCAGGCATGATCCCGACGATCGTTGCGGAATTTCTCGCCTCCGGGCCTGACATGCGGCGATGCCCTGGACCCGCCACTGTCGACACTCCAGCCATTGTCAGCAAAGGACCACGCCCGACGTGGTGGGTGGACGCGGACTGGCCGATGCCGAGCTGGCCGCAGCGGCGCGTCGGGGATGCCCTAGGCTTGGGTGGCTTGAGCCCCGACGGGGCGGATAAGGGGCGGAACATGACATACGCGGACGGCGCCGAGGGTCCGGAAGGGTTCGCCCGGCTGGGCCTGGAGCCGCGACTGTGGGAGACGCTGGCCGCGCTGGGGTACCAGGAGCCGACTCCCATCCAACGTGCGGCGATCCCGCCCCTGCTCGCCGGGCGGGACCTGCTCGGGCAAGCCGCGACCGGGACCGGGAAGACCGCCGCGTTTGCCCTGCCGGTGCTGCAACGGCTGGCCACCGCGGCCCGCACCGGTGAGCCCACGGCGTTGGTGCTGGTCCCCACCCGGGAGCTGGCCGTGCAGGTGGCGGAGGCGTTCCACCGGTACGGGCGGACGCTGGGTGTGCGCGTACTGCCGGTCTACGGTGGCCAACCGATCGGGTGGCAGCTGCGGTCGCTGGCCCGAGGCGTGGAGGTGGTGGTCGCCACCCCGGGGCGCGCGCTGGACCATCTCCGCCGAGGCACGCTGCGGGTCGGTGCGGTGGCGACCGTGGTGCTCGACGAAGCGGACGAAATGCTGGACATGGGGTTCGTCGAGGAGATCGAGGCGATCCTGGCGGCGCTGCCGGCCGACCGACAGACCGCCCTGTTCTCCGCCACCATGCCGGCCCGGATCGTCGGCATCGCCCGCCGCCACCTGCACGATCCGGTGCGGATCGCGCTGGGTGGGGCGGCCACCGACACCGGCGAACCGCCGCGGGTGCGGCAGCGGGCGTACGTGGTGCCGCGGGGACACAAACCCGCCGCACTGGCCCGGCTGCTCGCGTTCGAGGACCCCGCGGCGACAGTGGTGTTCTGCCGTACCCGGGAAGAGGTGGACACCCTCACCGAGGCGATGACCAGCCGAGGCTGGCGCGCCCACGCCCTGCACGGAGGGATGAGCCAGGAGCAGCGGGACCAGGCGATGGCCCGGCTCCGCACCGGCGACGCCGACCTGCTCATCGCCACCGATGTCGCCGCTCGAGGCATCGACGTGCCCCAGCTCAGTCACGTGGTCAACTATCACGTGCCCACCACCCCCGAGGCGTACGTGCATCGGATCGGCCGGGTGGGGCGGGCCGGCCGCGTCGGGGTGGCGGTGACCCTGGTCGGCCCCCAGGAGCGTCGCCTGTTGGCGGCCATCGAGCGGACCACTGCCCACCGGATCCCGGTCGCGAAGCTGCCGACGGTGGCGCAGGTCCAGGCCCGTCGGCGGGAGCAGACCGCGGCGGCGGTGCGGGCGATGCTGCGAGAGGGCACGGACCTGGCGCCATTCCGGGCGGTGGTGGAGCGGCTCGCCGGGGAGCACGACGCGCGGGAGGTGGCGTCGGCGGCGCTGAAGCTGGCGTACGAGGCCACCGGTGCTCCGGTGGTGGCCGAGGAGATCCCGGAGCCGGCGGAGCCGACGCGGCCCCGCCGGGCCGGGAAGGAGCAGCCACCGCGTACCACCCCGGGCCCCGGATCCGCCCGACTGTTTCTGGGGCTCGGGCGGCGGGCCGGCATCCGTCCGCAGGATCTGGTGGGAGCGATCGCGGGGGAGTCGCGACTGTCGGGCCGGGACGTCGGCGCGATCGTGATCGCCGACCGGTTCTCGCTGGTGGAGGTGCCCGCGGAGGCGGCCGACGAGGTGATCGACGCGCTCCGGCGCGGCACCATCAGAGGGAAGAAACCGACCGTCCGTCGGGACCGCGCCCCCGAGCGGGATGACCGGCGGCGCGCTCCCCGGCCCGCCGGTCGTCGACGTACGGCGCCCCGGAGCTGACCACCCGAGGTAGCGGCTGAAGTTTCCCGGGTGGTGTCAGCTTCGTCCCGGCGGGCGGCTACTGTGTCGCCATGTCTACGCGTACCCGCGCTGCCCATGTTGTCCGGGGCGGCCTGATCGGCGCCGCCGAGGCGGTGCCTGGCATCAGCGGCGGCACTGTGGCCCTGGTGGTCGGGGTGTACGAGGCGCTCATCATCTCCGCTGGACATGTCGTCAGCGGGGTGAAGGCGCTGCTCACCGACCGCGCCCGGGCCCGGGAGGAGTTTCGGCAAGTCCGCTGGGGCGTGGTGCTGCCGGTACTGCTCGGGATGGCCCCGGCGCTGCTGCTGGCGCTGCGCGTGATCGGCCCGGCGATGGAGCGGTACCCGGTGCAGATGCGGGGACTGTTCCTGGGGATGATCACCGCCTCGCTGGTGGTGCCGATCTCGCTGACCGGCTCCCGCTGGCGGGTCAAGGACTATCTGGTGGCGGCGGCCGGTGCGGTGGCGGCCTTCCTGATCACCGGTGCCCCGCAGCTGGCCGACACCGAGAGCAAGTTGGTGGTCTTCCTGGCCGCGGCGGTGGCGATCTGCGCGCTGGTGATGCCAGGGGTGTCCGGTTCATTCATTCTGCTCACTTTCGGGGTGTATGAACCGACCGCCCAGGCGGTGCGGGACTTCGACCTGGCCTACATCGGGGTGTTCGCCCTGGGGGCGACGGTCGGGCTCGCACTGTTCGTCAAAGGGCTGCAGTGGCTGCTCGAGCACCGGCACCGGCTGACCATGGTGGCGGCCACCGGGCTGATCGCGGGTGCCCTGCGGGGGGTCTGGCCGTGGCAGACCGACGACCGGGGACTGCTCGTCCCGGACGCCCACGTCCCTGTAACCGTGACCCTGTTCCTCATCGGCGCGGCCATGGTGCTGGGGATCTTTTTTCTGGAGCGGCGGCTCAAGAAGCGCCAGACGCCGCTGGAGCCGGAGCTGATCGTCCGGCAGGCGGACGCGACGGTCTACCGGTCGGGGGCGGTGGAGCCCTGACGGGCCAGGCTGCCCGCACGCCGGGCCTCCCCGGCTTGGAGGCCGGGGGAGCCACCGGCGTGGTGGTCGGGCAGCCGCCGGCGAAGGGCGGTGTCAGCGGCATCACACTGGATCCGTTCACGTATAGTCCTCGCCGACTCGAGAGCCCCGCCCACCTAGCGCTACTCGCCTCCACAGAGGAGTGGCTGTGTCCTATCTGGCCCGACTGTCTTTGGCCAACAGAGCCGTCATCGCCCTGACCACCGTCGCGGTCTTCGTCCTCGGCATCCTCTCGATGGGCTCCTTGAAGCAGGAGCTGATCCCGTCCCTGCAGATCCCGCAGGCCGCGGTGATCACCACGTACCCCGGGGCGTCGCCGGACGTGGTCGCCGCGCAGGTCTCCGAGCCGATCGAGGGGATCCTGCTCACGGTGGAGGGGGTGGAGCAGGTCAGCTCGACCTCGTCGAGCGGCCTGTCGGTGGTCAGCGTCGAGCTGACCTACGGCACCGACATGGACACCGCCGCCACCCAGTTGCGGGGCGCGGTCGCGCGCCTGGACGGTAGGTTGCCGGAGGAGGCTGACCCACAGGTCATCACCGGCTCCATCGACGACCTGCCGGTGCTGTATCTCGCGGTCTCCGGCGTCGACGACCGGGTCAGCCAGGCGGAGCTGGCCGACACCGTCACCAACGTGCTGGTCCCGGCGCTGGAGGAAGTGGCGAATGTCCGGAGCGTGGAGGTGGCGGGTCTGGCCACCCCCCAGGTGCGGATCACCCCCGATCCGGCGGCGCTGGCCGCGGCCGGCCTGAGCCCCGCGCAGTTGTCGACCCTGCTGCAGACCAACGGGATCGTGCTCCCCGCCGGCACCGTCATCGACGGGGAGAGCGCGCTGAGCGTCCAGGCCGGCTCCCCGATCACCAGCCTGGAGGAGCTGCGGGCACTGCCGCTCACCCCGCCCGCGGAGGCACGGGAGGCCGCCGCCAGCGCCGGCGTCACCCTGCCGTCGGTGACATTGGGGGAGGTCGCGACCGTGGAGCAGGTCGCGCAGGAGCCCGACAGCTACTCCCGGCTGGATGGCCAGCCGTCCCTGGGGGTCTCCGTCACCAAGACGCTGCAGGGCAACACCGTCGAGGTGTCCCGGGAGGTGCGGGAGGCGGTCGCCGGGATCCAGGACGTGCTGACGGAGCGCGGGATCCGGACCGCGGTCGTGTTCGACCAGGCCCCGTTCATCGAGGAGTCGATCCACGGCCTGGCCACCAAGGGTGGGCTGGGGCTGGTGTTCGCCGTCCTGGTGATCCTGGCGTTCCTCGCCTCCATCTCCTCCACGCTGGTCTCCGCGGTGTCGATCCCGCTGTCCCTGGCGGTCACCTTCCTGGTGATGAACCTGTCCGGCTACACCCTGAACATCCTCACCCTCGGGGCCATGACGATCGCGATCGGCCGCGTGGTCGACGACGCCATCGTCGTGATCGAGAACATCAAGCGGCACCTGGCGTACGGCGTCGGCAAGCGGGCCGCCATCCTCACCGCGGTCAAGGAAGTCGGCAGCGCCATCACCGCCTCCACCATCTGCACCGTGGCCGTGTTCGCTCCGATCGCCTTCATCTCCGGCCTGGTGGGGGAGCTCTTCCAGCCGTTTGCGATGACCGTGACCATCGCCATGCTCGCCTCGCTGGTGGTGGCCCTCACCGTGGTCCCGGTGCTCGCCTACTGGTTCGTCCGGGAGCCCCGGGGGGTCTCCGGTGACAATCCGACCGCCCAGCGCGCGGCCGCCGAAGCCAAGGAACGTCGGGGGCTGTGGCAGCGGGTGTATGTGCCGACCCTGGCGGCCGCGCTGCGTCGCCCCTGGGCGGTCATCGGGCTGGCCGGCCTGGTGCTCGCCGGGACGGTCGCCCTCACCCCCCGGCTGGAGACCAACTTCATCGGTGACTCCGGGCAGAACACCGTGACCATCACCCAGACGTTCCCGGCCGGCACCACCCTGGAGGCGCAGGACGCCGGTGCGCGGCAGGTGGAGGAGGTGCTCGCCGACCTGGCGGAGGTCGAGACGGTGCAGACCACGGTCGGTAGCAGCGGCATCGCGGTGCTCTTCGGGGGCAGCGCGCCCCGGGCCTCGTTCGCGGTCACCCTCGACGGCGACGCGGACACGGTCGCGATCCGGGACGAGCTACGGGATCTCCTGCTCGCGGCGGGAGTACCGGGCGAGATCCGAGTCACCAGCGACGACTCCGGGTTCGGGGGAGCCACCGTGGACCTGCACGTGACCGCTCCCGACGCCGAGTCGCTGGCCAGCGCGGCCGCCGCGGTCGAGGAGGCGGTGCGCGACGTGGACGGCATCGCCGAGGTCACGAACAACCTGGCCACCGCCCAGAGCCGTATCCAGGTGACTGTGGACCGCGCCGCCGCCGCGGCCGCCGGCCTCACCGAGCTCCAGATCTCCCAGTTCATCGCCGGGGCGATGAGCGACCAGACCGTCGGCCGGGTTGATCTCGGCGACGGCCCGGTCGACGTGGTGGTCGCTGCCCTGGCCCCGCCCACCAGCGTGGCGGAGCTGAGCCGGCTCCGCGTGCCGACCCCGGCGGGTGAGGTCCCGGTTACCCGACTAGCCGCCATCGAGGAGGTCGAGGCGCCGGCCGCCCTGACCCGGGTCGACGGCAGACGCTCCGCCACCGTGTCCGTCACCCCGACCAGTCAGGACCTGGGGGCGGTGACCGAAGCGCTCACCGCCGCGGTGCGTGACCTGGACTTGCCGGCGGGCGCGGAGGTCACTGTGGGCGGTCTCGCCGCCGACCAGGCGGAAGCGTTCGCCAACCTGGGGCTGGCGTTGCTGGCCGCCATCGCCATCGTGTACATCGTCATGGTGGCCACGTTCCGGTCCATGATCCAGCCGCTGATCCTGTTGGTGTCGGTACCGTTCGCCGCCACCGGAGCGCTGATCGCGCTGCTGGCTTCCGGCACGCCACTGGGAGTGCCCGCCCTCATCGGGGTGCTGATGCTGGTGGGCATCGTGGTCTCCAACGCGATCGTGCTGATTGACCTGATCAACCAGTACCGCGAACACGGGCGGTCGTTGGCGGACGCGGTGCGGGAAGGGGCCCGGCAGCGCCTGCGGCCGATCGTCATGACGGCCCTGGCGACCATCTTCGCGCTCCTCCCCATGGCCCTCGGGTTCTTGCCGGGCGGCGGGTTCATCAGCCAACCGCTGGCGCTGGTGGTGATCGGCGGCCTCTGCTCCTCCACGCTGCTGACCCTGTACGTGGTGCCGGCGCTCTACCTGCTGATCGAACGGCGGAAGTTGCGGCGGGCAGAGAAGCGGGCGGCGCGGCGAGGCCGGGTGAGCGTGCCCGCGCAGGAGCCCGCGACTCCGCAACCCGCGTAACGGACCGGCCCGGGCCCACCGGTGGTGACCTCCGCGGTCACAGCAGCCCGTGCCGGCGGGCCTGCAGACCGGCCTGGAAACGGGTCCGGGCGCCCAACCGCGCGCAGATCTCCCGGACGCGGCGCTGCACGGTCCGGACGCTGACCCCCAGGTGCCGCGCCATGGCGTCGTCGGTGAGCCCCGCGGCCAGCAGGTTGAGCACCAGCTGCTCGTCGGCGCTTTCGTCCTTGAGCCCGCCGGCGGTCACCCGCAGGGGTATGGCGTGCGCCCACGTCACCTCGAACACCTCGCTCAGCAACTCCAGCAGCGCCCCCGAGTGCACGACCAGCAGCCCGTCGGTGAACAATCCACCCGGCCGCGCCGGCAGGAGCGCCACCCGGTCGTCGATCAGCAGCACCTTCGCGGGCAGCCGGGGCACGACCCGGGCCTGTTCGCCGGCCTCGATGCCGCCGATGATGTCGTTCCACCGGCCCGGCAGGTTGACCGCGTCCTCCTCGTAGATGACCCGGTGCGCCACCCCCTGGGCCAGGAGCTCCATCTCGATCGGGTTCGGCGCGGTGTTGACCTGCACATACGGGGGACGCTCCAGGGAACGTACCTCCCGGCGGGCCCGCCGATGCTCCCCCCGGAGGCGGTCCATGACTTCCCGGGCCCCGACGACCACCTCCACCAGCTCCTGGGGGCGTAGTCGCAACGGTGTCGTCGCCCGTACGTACTGCTGCGCGAGCTCCTCGACCAGCTGCCGAGAGCGTTGCAGTTCCCGCTCCTTGGCGGCGATGTGGTCGGCCAGGGCGACCGCGGGATCCACCGGCCGGTAGCGGGGTGGCTCCTCCGCCACCCGTTCCAGCAGACCCCGCTGGTGCAGCCGCTCCAGGATCTGCGCCAAGTCCACCTGCACCGTTGCGGGTAGCACCTGGGACAACTCGGTCAGGTCGGCGTCGCCCCGCTGCAGGACCGTGAGGTAGACCTGCTCTTCGGCCGCGGAGAGTCCTAGCTGATCACGCATGGCGGATACCTGCCAATGTCCACATCCGGCCAGCCGCTATGCCTTGTCGTCTCCGTACTCCGTCATGATCATGAGCACGGCGGCGCATGGATCGGGGCGCCGTCACCGGCGGGACTGTCAAGGAGGAGAGCTTCTTGCCGAGATTCCACATGCGTCTGCTCGCGGCAGCGTCAGCGGCAATGATCGCGGGTGCCCCTTTCACCACGGCGGCTGGTGCCGCACCACCCCCGACCGGGGGCGATGGCGGCTCCACCATAGTCCAGCTGGGAGAACTCTCGACCGGGGTGGAGCGGTTCGATCTCACGCTCATCACCGGCGACCGGGCCCAGTTGACGGTGACCGAGGACGGTCGACAGCTGGTGGCGATCGACCCGGCGGCTCGGGCCGACGGTGCGGTGCCCGAGTTCCACCAGTATGAAGAGGACGGGCACATCTATCTCATCCCGACCGATGTGGCCCCGCTCGTACCGCACTTCCTCGACCGGGCCCTGTTCGACCTCACCCTGCTGGCGCAGGAGGGGTACGACGACGCCAGCACCGGCCAGATTCCGGTCATCGTCACCTTTGACCGGGATGCGATCACCACGATGAGCAGTGTCCCGGCGGTGACCACCACCGACCTCCTCACCTCCATCGACGGGGCCGCGGCCCAGGTGGACAAGCACGAGGCGCACCTGCTGGCCAACGCCTTGACCGTGCAGACGCGCGCCCAGGGCAGCCGGTCGGTGACCTCGTCCCCGCTGGCGGGTGTGGAGAAGATTTGGTTGGACCGGCAGGTCGTGAGCCTGCTGGACGACAGCGCCCCGCAGATCGGCGCCCCCCGAGGCGTGGCAGTCCGGTTTCACCGGTGAGGGCATCACCATCGCCGTGCTCGACTCCGGCATCGACACCACCCACCCTGACCTGGCCGGAGTCGTGGTGCAGGAAGCCAACTTCACCGACGACCCCACCACGACGGACGAAGCCGGGCACGGCACCCATGTCGCGGCGACCATCGCCGGCACCGGCGCCGCCTCGGACGGGCAGTACCGGGGAATCGCGTACGGGGCCGAACTGCTCAACGGCAAGGTGCTCAATGCGGCCGGATCCGGCACCCTGTCCGGGGTCATTCAGGCTATGGAATGGGCGGTGGCGCAAGGCGCCGACATCGTGAACCTGAGCCTGGGGGTGCGTGGCAGCTACACCGACGGCACCGACCCGGCCAGCCAGGCGGTCAACAGGCTCACCGAGGAGCACGGTGTCCTATTCGTCATCTCCGCGGGGAACGAAAGCGGGGAAGGGACGATCACCACTCCCGCCGCGGCGGACAAGGCGCTCACGGTGGGGGCGGTGGACAAGTCCAACCGGCTGGCCGGGTTCTCCAGTCGAGGCCCGCGGGCCGGCGACTTCGCGCTCAAACCGGACCTGACCGCCCCGGGGTCGGGATCGTCGCCGCCCGGGCCGACGGCAGCGACCTGGGCGTCATCGTGGACGAGTACTACCTGGCGATGAACGGCACGTCCATGGCCGCCCCGCACGTGGCCGGCGCGGCCGCTCTGCTGATGCAGCGGTACCCGGCCTGGACCCCGGAGGAGATCACCGCGGCGCTGATGTCGACCGCGGTGCCCAGCGCCAACTACAGCGTCTACCAGCAGGGTACCGGCCGGGTGGCGATCGACCGGGCGCTGACGCACCAGGTGTTCGCCCTCACCGACTCGGTGAGCCTGGGCCACTTCCCGTATCCGCACGACGAGACGGACCCGGTCACCGAGGTCATCACGTACCATAATCTCTCCGATGCGGACGTCGCGCTGTCGCTGTCGGCCACCGTCACCGACGAGCGGGGCCGGGCACCGGCGGCGGGCATGTTCACACTGGCCGCCGACCAG
>Ga0079224_100002933_pt1 | contig 21172 bp, 14 predicted proteins | sample Stecom2015_FD_80414 | JGI IMG/M metagenome (GOLD analysis project Ga0079224, IMG submission 80414) | Agricultural soil microbial communities from Utah to study Nitrogen management - Steer compost 2015 | ecosystem: Environmental > Terrestrial > Soil > Agricultural land | place: USA: Utah...
CGGCGGCGGCGATCCGGAGCGCGAGGGGCAGCCGGTCGCACAGTTCGGCGAGTTCGGCCAGGTGCTCCTCGTCCTGGCCGGGCGGGAGGATGCCGCTGAGGAGCGAGCGCGCCGACTCGGGCGGCAGCGGCGCGAGGGCGATCCGCTTCGCGCCGTTCAGGACGACCAGGTCGGTGAGCCGATGGCGGCCGGTGACCAGCGTCAGGCAGCCGGCTCCGGCCGGCAGCAGCGGCCTGACCTGGTCGCCGCTTGCGGCATTGTCGAGGACGACGAGCATGCGGCGGTCGCCCACCAGGCTGCGGAAGCGAGCGGCGGCCTGCTCGGCGTCAGGTGGGACCTGTCCGGGAGGGACTCCGAGCGAGCCGAGCATGGCGGTGAGCGCGTCGAGCGGCGACAGCGCCGTGTCGCCGTGCCCGCGCAGGTCGATGTAGAGCTGGCCGTCGGGGAACCGATCGGCGACAGTGTGCCCCCAGTGGACCGACAAGGCGGTCTTGCCGACGCCGCCGGGACCGACGATCAGGATGATCGGTGCGGCCGTGTCGAGCGCGGCCTGGAGAACCTCGAGTTCGTCGCCGCGGCCGGTGAAGTCGTGCGGTGCCGGGGGCAGTTCGCGCGGGACGGGCGGCACGGGTTGCTCGGGGAGTGCCCCCAGTGGCTCCCACTCGCCTTCAAGGCTCGCGGTCGCGACTGCGAACAATCGGTCGTCGGCGCGCAGCACCGCCTCGTGCATGCGCCGCAGCAGCTTTCCGGGCTCGAGCCCGAGATCCTCGACGAGGCGCTCCCTGCCTGCGCGGAAGACCTCCAAGGCGTCCGCCTGGCGGTCGGCGCGGTACAGGGAGAGCATCAGCAGGGCCGCGATCCGCTCGTGGTTCGGATGCGCGCGCACCAGCGCCGCGAGCGGCCCCACGGCCTCCTCATGGCGCCCCAGGTCGAGCCGCAGTTCTTGCAGCTCCAGGCTGGCTGCGAGCCGGAGCTCTTCGAGCCGACGGACTTCGGCGGTGATCCACCTTCCCCCGTCGACACCGCTGTAGGCGTCGCCTCGCCAGAGCTCGAGCGCCTGCCGCAGCGTCTCTGCGGCGGTCTGCGCCGATGCCCGGCGCTCGCCTCCGGCCCGTTCGACGAGGTGCTCGAACCGGGCCGCGTCGAACTCTTCGACGGCCACCTCGATCCGGTAGCCCGATTCACCCCTGAGGATGCGGGAGGGCTCGCCGAGAGCCCGCTTCAGCCGGTGGAGGTGCACCTGCAACGTCCCCTTCGCGCTCGGCGGCGGGGCCCCGGTCCAGGCGGCGTCGGCGAGATCGTCGGAGCTGACCTCCCTCCCGGCCCGGGAGAGCAGCACGGCGAGCAGACGACGCTGCATCGGCGGGACGGCGAGCCCGGCCCCGCCGTCCACGACGACGTCGGGCGGCCCGAGCACCTTGAATTCGAGATTGCCTGCCATGTACTGCGTCGGCTCCTGGATGCAGTGGTCGGGACGAGGTCGGCTGCACGATCGCGAGCGTGGTTCGTGAAAGCTTATCCAACCGGTCGAAGCGGCGAGCGGGCCGCGCGCTTGAGGAGCGGCGATCACGATACGTTCCGCCCCAGGCGAATACCGGCAGTGTTCCCTCTTCTGGCCGCGCGGCGGCGCGTTCATCGGCAACTTGAATGGAAGACGCTTCCAAGGCATGGAGGAGGCAACGGTCCTCGGTTCGCAGGCTCCTCCTCCCCGCGATCCGCTTCGAGGCGCGCGATCTCCGTCCCGCCGTGGAGCGCCGTTGCCGTGGCAGCCCTGCTCGAAGGCCTGAAAACGGCGCATCGCCGCTCAAGGAGAGCCTGGAGCCGACCGCGCGCCACGTCCCGGGGCGCCCGAAGCTTCAGGGGCGAACCGACACGGGCGTGGATTCGGTCGATGCCGATGCGGCGGCCCGGGGCTTCTCCCGGGCCGCCGTGCTCAGCGCTCGAAGGCCGGGCGGCCCATGAACCAGTTGCCCGGCGCGTCCGGGTCGGTGCTCGTGTAGTACTCGATGATCGCGCTGGTGAACTCGTCGGGCGTGAGCCGTCCGCTGCCGTCGCGGTCGAGGTGGGCGAAGGCCTTCTCGATCTCGTCCTGCTCCAGTCCCGGGAAGTGCGAGCGCTGGAACACCGCGAACTCGTCGACGCTCACGTCGCCGCTGCCGTCGGTGTCCGCCACCGACAGGTAGGCCCGCCCCAGCGCGCCCAGCGTGTGCTCGGCGGCCGCCGGGTCCTCGGCGAGCGACCTGGTGGAGGCGATGAAGGTCGCCTTGTCGATGTGCGCTTCACCCTCGGGCAGGTGCGGGCGGTGGAGGTCGTTCCAGATCGTGGTGTACGCGGTGATGATCCGGGCCTCGTCGGGCGAGCCGGGCCGGTGCCCCAGAGCCGCGGCGGCGTGTCGTCCCATCAGGACGTGGTCGTGCTCGGTGAGTCGGCCGTCGCCGTCGGCGTCGAGGTGGTCGAAGGCGTGCGCGATTTTCGCGGACAGGATGTCCTGGGTCATATGATGCCCTTCGTCTTGTCATTGATCGAACGGGTACATATTCCTATAAGACCGTTAGGTCCTCATCATCCGTTTGCGACGCCCTGGCGTGTCGACGAGAGCCGTGTCCGAGGATCTGCGGGGAGATCGGGCGTCGCCGTCGGCAGCGTCTCCGGCCCGCGGGGCGGAGGCCGCCCCTGTCCGCTCACTCCGGCGGCGCGTCCGAGGCCCGCGCTCCGAGGGCGGCCCGGAGTCCCTCGAGCGAGTGGACGACACCCACGCCGGGGTCGGTCGCGGTGCCGCCGCGCGCCCGGTCGAGCCAGAAACCGTGGAGTCCCGCCCGGCACGCCCCCCTCGCGTCGGTCTCGTAGTCGTCGCCGATGTAGGCCACCTCGTGCGGCCGGAGGCCGAGCACGGCGCACCCGGTGAGGAAGATGCTCGCGGCGGGTTTGGCGGCGCCGTGCGGATCCGAGCACACGATCCGGTCGCCGAAATAGGGGAGCAGCCCGATGGACTCGAGTTTGCGGCGCTGGTGATCGGCCGAGGAGTTGGAGACGACGCCGAGGCGGAAGTCAGGCGCGAGCACCTGGAGAGCGGGCTCGGCGTCCGGGAACGCCGCCCTTGTCGCATGGCGGTGGGCCTGGTACCCGGCGAACCACGCGGAGGCCTCCTGGTCGCTCAGATCGGCGTGCGCTCCGAGGCGGGTGAGGAGTTCTCGAGCGCGTTCGCGCTGCTGCCCTGCGAAAGTGAGTTCACCGGCCAGGAAACGCGCGTAGTGCCGCTCCCTGACCTCCCGCCACAACCCGAGCGCCGCGGCGCTGTCGGGGACCTGGTCCGCCAAGCCCTGGGTCCGCAGATAGGCGAGCACGCTCCCGGCCTCCGAGCCTGAGTCGAACAAGGTGTCGTCGACGTCGAAGAGCACACCTCGTATCGGCATGAGGCCGTTCCTTCCGTTCACGGGCTGGAGAGGGCCGAGCGGCCCGGTCGCCGATACCGCCGCGAGGTCCGCCTCCGCCAAGGCATCGCAACGGTACCCGGGCGGGATCACACCGGACCGGCGGCACCGGCTCACCGAGACACCGCCGCCCGGTCTTTCACGAACACGCGACTGCGGGAGGCGGCGATCGCGAGCGACGCGGCCACCAGCGGGGCGCCGACCACCGCCGCGACACGGCGGGAGGCGGCTCCGCCTTCACCGACGCGAGGGGACTGACGCGTGACCGAAAGCCCCCACCCGGTCCGACCTGGACTCGACACGCTCCGCGCGATACGAAACCGGGCTCCTCGCAAACCGATTTCCGTGCCGCGCGCAGTCTGGGACGCACGTGCGCTGACGGCGGTCCGCTCCGCAGCCCCTGTTAGGTTCGGATGCTGTGGAACCTCTTGACATCGAACACGGCGGCCGCACGCTCCGCGGGGTGCTGCACCTCCCCCCGCAGACCGCCTCCCCCGTTCCGGCCCTCGTGCTCTGCCACGGCTTCGGCGGAAACCGCGCCGAATTCGGCTATTCGTTCGTCCGCCTCGCCCACCACATGGTCGAACTCGGCTTCGCGGCCTACCGGTTCGACTTCGCCGGCTGCGGCGACTCCGACGGCGACTTCGCCGAACTCACCGTCTCCGACCAGGTCTCGCAGGTGTTGGCGGTCCTCGACGCCGTCGGCGCCCACCCGGCCGTCGACGCCGAGCGGATCTCCCTGCTCGGGATGAGCCTCGGCGGGTTGACGGCCTCCCTGGCCGCCGCCGAGCGCCCGGTCCGGTCGCTCGCGCTCTGGGCCCCCGCGGCGGTCGCCGTCGACATGGACGAGGCGAGCGCGAAAGCGCGCGCCGACGCGATCGCCGAGCACGGCTACGACGACTTCGGCGGGCTGCCCATCCATCGGCCGTTCATCGACGACGCCGAACGCATCGACCCCTTCGCCGACGCGGCCGCGCACCAGGGGCCGGCGCTCCTGATCGTGGGCTCGGAGGACTTCGTGCTCGCCCCCGACCTGCTCGACCGATACCGCGGGGTCTACGGCGAGCGGCTCGAACTCCACGTGTTCGAGGGCGTGGGCCACGGGTTCGAGACCGTGCCCGCGCGCGAGCGACTCACCGAGCTCACCGGGGCGTTCGTCTCCCGGAACACCTGAAGCGCGGCCCCCGCCCGGGCGCCGCCCCTGGGCCTCAGGCGCGCAGTCCCGCCGCCAGGAAGCCGATCGACTCGTCGATCGGGGCCGGTCGCGGCGGGTGGTTCAGGTGGCCGTGGACCATCCCGGCCGCCAGGTACGAGAGGACCGGGACGCCCGCCTCGTCGAGCTGGCGTTCGAGGAGCTCCGCGGAGGGCCGCAGGTCGTCGTACTCGGAGACGACGATGCGGGTGGGCGGGAGGCCGCCGAGCCGCGCGGCGCCGGGGAGCGCGTCCGCCGGAAGATCGCCGATGCGGCCCACGTAGTTGCGGACCGCTCCCTCCAGGGCCTCGGGGCCGAGCCGGGACGGGATACCGGCCATCGCCGTCGCGAGGTCCGTGTCGAGGGCCGGGTTCGGGAAGTGCGCGAACGGGTAGGCGAGCAGCAGCGCCTCGGGGAGGCGCGGCCCGGTGTCCCTGGCCCGCAGGGCCGCCGAGAGCGCGAGCGCCGCGCCCGCGCTGGCGCCGCCGAGCGCGGCCGGGCCGCTCGCGGCCTCGGGCCGCCCGACGAGCCAGGACCAGGCGGCGTGGACGTCGTCGATCGGCACCGGGTAGCGGATCGTGCCGTCGGCGAGCCGGTAGTCCACGGAGACGACGAAGGCGCTCGCGCGGCGGGCCAGCTCGATGGCGACGATGTGCGCCTCGGGCATGTCGAGATCGCCGTGGAGGAATCCGCCGCCGTGACACCACAGGATCGTGCCCGCCAGGTCGTCCTCGGGCCGGTAGACGCGGACCGGGACCTCGCCGTGCGGGCCGGGGACCGAGCGGTCCTCGATCGCGACGCCTGAGGAGTCCCAGCCTTCGTCGAGGCGCCGGTACCGGTCCAGGAAGCGTTCCTCGGCCTCGCGGCCGCCCGCTGCTCGCGCCTCTTCGGCGCCGCGGAACATCGCGGTGAAGTACTCGTGGACCGGCATGGGGCCTCCTATGGGGGAAGGGGTCTGGGACATCTCTGGTGTACAGGGGTCGCGCCGGTTTCGGAGGGCCGGGCCCGACGGCGAGCCGCTCGCGCCCGGCCCTCCGGCGGCCGATCCGCTCAGGCGGCCTTCGGTGCTTCCTGCAGCGGGACGGCCGGGGGCCGCTTGCAGGTGCTCTCCACGGGGACCGTGGTCCCGGTCTCCGCGGAGGCGAGAAGGGCGGTCATGACCTCGAGCACGTGGAAGGCGAGGTCGCCGTTGGCGCGGCACTGTTCTCCCGCGGGGGTCGCGGCGAGATCGGCGAGACCGTAGCCTCGGGCCGAGTCGAGATATCCGGCGTCGGGTTCCCGGACCTCCCATTCGCCGCCGAGGAGACGGATCCGCACCTCGCCGTCGAAGTGGTTCGGGTCGGGCACGACCATCGACCCCAGCTGCCCGTGGACCTCGATGTTCGACGCCCTGGTGCCGACGGTGTCGAAACTCATGACCAGTGTGGACAGCACTCCGGACTCGTGCCGGAGCACCCCGGTCACGTGGGTGTCGATCTCGACCGGGATCGACTCGCCCTCCCGCGGGCCCGAGCCGATGACGCGGGTCTGGCGGCTGCGGCTGGCGGCGCCGACGACGGAGGCGACCGGCCCGAGCAGCGTCACCAGGGCGGTGATGTAGTACGGGCCCATGTCCAGCAGCGGCCCGCCGCCGGGCTGGTAGTAGAAGTCGGGATTGGGATGCCACAGCTCGTGCCCGGGGGCCGCCATCGTGGCGGTCGCGGCGACGGGGGCACCGATGACGCCCTCGTCGACGGCCTTGCGGGCGGTCTGGACGCCGGTGCCGAGCACGGTGTCGGGGGCGCACCCGACCGACACTCCGGCCGCGCGGCCCGCCTCCACGACGGCGCGGGCGGACTCCAGGTCGGCGGCCAGCGGCTTCTCGTTGTAGACGCCCTTGCCCGCGGCGATCGCCTTGAGCGCCACCTCGGCGTGCGCCGCGGGGACGGTGAGGTTGAGGACGAGATCGACCTCGGGGTGGGCGATGAGCTCGTCGACCGTGAGGGCGTGGACGCCCCGCTCGGCCGCGACCGCTCGGGCGCGCGCCCGGTCGAGGTCGGCGACGGCGATGAGGCGCACCGCCTCGAGCCGCTCGAACGTGTCCAGGTAGACGTTGGAGATCGCGCCGACCCCGACGATCCCGACCCTCAGCGGCTGGCCCACAGGATGCCCCTCTCGATGATGGTGCGCACGTTCGCGTCGGCGAGGACGCCCATGTCGTGCCCGGGTGTGGCGACGAAGATGCGTCCTTCGCCCCACAGCCTGGTCCACACGGCCGGGGAGGTGATGGGCCGGTGCCACGGGTCGAAGTCGCGCGCGGCGATGGTGGTCGTCGCGAGCACCTCGTTGTATTCGTCGGAGAGGACCCAGTACTGCTCGGTGTCGAGCGTGAAGTCCTCGATGCCGGCGACGATCGGGTGGTCGGCCTTCTCGGGGACGATCTCGATCGTGTGGGGCAGGAAGCAGTCGCTCTCCTCACCGGCCAGCTGGTCGCGGGGGGCCTTCGGCGGGTGGGTGGCGAACTGGCCGCCGATGAGCTGGAGGTAGTCCGAGCTCTCGCGGTAGGAGTCGGCGATGCCGCCGTGCCATCCGGCCATGCCGGTGCCGCGCTCGATGGCGGCGGTGAGTCCCGCGAGCTCGTCCTTGCCGATCTTGTTCATGGTGTTCGTCTGGACGATGACGTCGACCGTGGCCATGTACCCGCTGTCCGCGTACACGGCGGTGGAGTCCTCGACGCGGACCTCGTAGCCGTTCTCGTTCAGGAAGGGGATGAACGAGTCGGTCGCCTCGATCGGCCAGTGGCCTTCCCACCCGCCGCGCACGATGAGCGCGTGCTTGGTCGCTGATGCTGACATGTGCTGGCACTACTCCAAATGTTGCGCAAGTTTCACGCCTTTTGACGCGCAGAACTTCATTATTACCTCTATAAACACTGGTTATCAAGAGTCAATATCCGGCGAAGTTGCGCAACTTCGAATCGCTCCGGTACGCTCTCGCCATGCGGAACCGCAAGCGGACCACCCTCGCCGACGTGGCCGGGCTGGCCGGGACCACGGTGCCGACGGCCTCGAAGGTCCTCAGCGGACGCTCCGACGTCTCCTCCGAGACCCGCGCCCGCGTCATGCGCGCGGTGGCCGAGCTCGGCTACCGCGGGCGGTCGGGCCGGGGGCCGGTGCCGCGCGGTGAGGTTCCGGCCCTCGTCGACCTCGTGCTCAGCGGTGTCGAGGGCACGTGGGCCAACCGGGCCCTCAGCGGGGTCGAGCACGCCGCCTCCGCGGCCGGGATCGACATCGTCGTCTCCGTCGCCCGCGGGTCGGACGGGGACTGGCTGACCCGGCTGCTGGACCGGAACCTGCGCGGCGCCGTACTGGCGCTGGTCGACGCCACGGCCGAGCAGTTCGCCACGCTCGACGCGGCGCAGGTGCCGGTGGTGCTGCTCGACCCGGTCACCCAGCCCCCGGAGACCGTGGCGAGCGTCGGGGCGTCGAACTGGGCCGGCGGCCGGGCGGCCGCCGGGCACCTCCTGTCACTGGGGCACCGGCGCCTCGCCGTGATCGGCGGCGATCCCCGCCACCTCTACAGCCAGGCCCGCATCGACGGGTTTCGCTCCGCTGCGGCCCCCGCGGGGGCCGCGCCGCCCGACGGCCGGGTCCTCCACACCGACTGGAGTCGGAGGGCCGCCGCAGAGGCGGCGACCGCGCTGCTCACCGCCCCCGATCCGCCGTCGGCGATCTTCACGTGCGCCGACGTGATGGCGGTCGGCGTGTACGACGCCGCCGAGGCGCTGGGCCTGCGCATCCCCGAAGACTGCAGCGTCGTCGGCTTCGACGACCTGCCGGAGGCCCAGTGGCTCCGGCCCGCACTCACCACTCTCCACCAGCCCATCGCCGAGATGGGCGAGGCCGCCCTGCGGATGCTGCTGCGCGTCATGGCCGACCCCCCGGCCGCAGCGCCGCGCGAGGAGCTGTCCACGCGGCTCGTCGTCCGCGAATCCACCGCGCCCCCGCGGCCCTAGACCCGCCGCAGACCGCTCGGCCAGGCCGGGCGACCCCGCCTCCGCCCTCACTCCGTGCGGACCAGCTCGACCATCGCCGAGGCGTGGTCTCCCGGGGCGAGATCCAGATCGAGGCCGTGGGAGACCAGCACGGCGCCGTGGTGGACCCGACCGGTGCGCTCATCGCGGTACAGGCCGTCGGGATCGAGCCCGGCGAGCTTGAGCAGCGCATCCCGATACCCGAGCAGCCTCGATCGCCGCCACGCCAGCACCACCGTCTTCGCGCCGGCGGTGTACTGCACGCCGACGATCCGACCGGAGCGCAGCGGACGCCTCCGGCCGTGCTGGACCGTCTCCCGCACGCGCTTGTAATCGGCCACCAGTTCGGCGCCGCGCTCGAGCTCGCTCGCGGTCCACTCCCGGAGATCGCCGCCGACGGCGAGCACCCCCGCCATCGCCACATGGAAACGGAAGTCGAGCGGGACCTCCCGGCGGGTGAACGGGTTCGGGGAGTCGGTCACCCACGCGCCCATCACCCGGGCCGGGTAGATCTGCGCGAAGCCCTCCTGGATCTCGATCCGGTCCACGGCGTCGGTGTTGTCCGAGGTCCAGACCTGGTCGGTCCGGCGGAGGATGCCGAAGTCGACTCGGCCCCCGCCCGAGGCGCACGCTTCGATGCGCAGCCTCGGATGGTCGGCCCGGAGACGATCGAGAATGCGGTACAGGTTCCGGGTGTGGTCGAACCAGAGCCGGTCGGTCTCGGGGCCGCCGGGCCACCCGGCCTCGCTGAAGGGCCGGTTCATGTCCCATTTGAGGAAGTCGATCTCATTGGCGCTCAACAGCTCGTCGAGCCAGCGGTGCGTCCATTCGGCCACGTCGGGGCGGGCGAGGTTGAGCACCAGCTGGTGGCGCATCTCGCTGCGCCGCCGATGAGGCTGGTGGTACACCCACTCCGGATGCGCCCGGTACAGATCCGAATCCGGGTTGACCATCTCGGGCTCCACCCACAGCCCGAACCGCATGCCGAGCCCGTGGACCCGCTCGATCAACGGGCCCAGACCCTCGGGGAAGCGCTCGGGGTTGGGCTGCCAGTCGCCGAGGCCCGCGCGGTCGTGCACCCGTGAGCCGAACCATCCGTCGTCCATGACGAACAGCTCGCATCCCATGGCCGCCGCCCGCTCTGCCAGTGCGGCCTGACCCTCGCTCGAGACGTCGAAGCCCGTCGCCTCCCACGAGTTGTAGATGACCGGCCGGACCTCCTCGGGATGCGGCACCACGTGCCGCAGCGAGTACTCGTGCCACGCGGCCGCGGCTGCCGCGAACCCGTCCGGCACGTACAACCCGGCCGCCGTCGGCGTCTCGAGCGATTCCCCGGGCGCGAGCGTGACCGCGACGGGGTCGTGTCCGAAACCGACCGATACCGCGACCCTGTCCGTGGGCGCGCGCTCCACACTCAGGCGCCAGGTGCCGCTCCAGGCCAGCGCGGTCGACCAGACCTGGCCGTGCGCCTCGTCGGCCGTCCCGTCGTCGACGGCGGCCCACGGGTTGGCCTGATGGCCGGTGTGGCCGCGGCGCGATCCCAGGTGCGTCTCGCCGTACGGCAGCGAGCCCCGGTGGAGCCGGGTCTCGGCGCCCCATTCGCCGAACAGCTGCGAGAGCCGGTAGTCCTCCAAATCGGGGATCACCCAGGTGGCGGAGTCGGCGCGGAGGACCGTCATCGGCTCGGCGCCCAGGTTCCGCAACGTCAACGAGCGCTCGATCACGTCGGTGTCGGCATGGGTGCGGTACGTCGTCCGCAGTTCGAGTCCGTAGTGGGCGTCGGCGAACACCAGCGTGAGTGCCCGCTCGGTCTCGATCGCCTCCGTGCAGGCCAGTTCGAGGTCGCGGGTCCCGTCGGCGAACCGCACCTGCACGCCGTTGACGCCGTACCGGAACGCCGAGGCCGGGGTCAGGTCCAGGACGGCGTCGCATCCGTCGGTGACCGATCGCGCCACCGGTTTCGGAAGCTCGGTCAGGGACGCGGCCTGAACCGCGGTGAGCCTCCGGCCCCAGTGGAGTCCGCGGAGTCGGTCCTCGTCGTCGAGCGCCACCACGTAGCTGGTGTTGGGGGTGTCGATGACCCAGAGTCGGGAGTCGAGCGCCGGCATGCGCCGTCCTTTCAGTTCAGTTCGCTTTCGATGCGGTGCCAGGCGGAGGCCCGCCGCGGGACACCGGGCGGGCCTCCTCGGATGCAGCCTTACTGGTACAGCGGCGCCACCTCGAAGCGCTCGAAGTCGGCGGTGCGTCCTTCGCGGTCGCCGATGTCGGTGTGGAGGCCGGGATTGCCGATCTCCACGGTGTTGGCGCCCTCGTCGAGGTCGACGATGATCGGGTAGGACCAGAAGTCGTTCCAGCTCCAGGTGCCTCGCATCGGCACGGTGCGGACCGCCTCGCCGTTGACGGTGAACTGGGCGTAGCGGGAGATGATGTCGATGTTGTAGGCGTGGCCGCCGGTGCGCTCGTCGTTGGCGTAGTGGACCAGGAGCAGGTGCGGTCCCGCCCGGTCGGCCTCGACGGTGAGGGTCGCGGTGTCGCCCTCGCCGCCGCCGACGCCGGTGACGACCTGGCCTCCGGCTGCCCAGGGGTTGTCGGTCAGGACCGCCGTGCCCGAGAGGTCGGCCTCGGCGGCGCCGATCTCGGTGAAGCCGTCCGTGCCGCCCTCCCCGGTGACGGTGAGGGCGTGCACCTCGACCTTGTTCGCGTCTCCGGCGTCGACGGCGATGCGGTTCACGCCGTGGTGGAGCGCCAGAACCTGGTGCTCGGCGAGGTCGAACCGGGCCTCCTCGCCGTGCGGGCCGAGGACGGTGAGCCCGCCCTCCCCCCTGCCCCTGGCCTCGGCCTCGACCGAGACGTCGTAAAGGCCGTCGGCGGGGGCATAGACGTCGAAGACGACCCGTGCCTCGCCCGAGACCGTCACGCCCTCGCGCCTGCCGTAGTCGAATTCGGCCTCGCCCTCGGTGCGGGCGAACACGGCCGGGTAGGTGTGCTCGTGGACGACGGAGGGCGTCAGGTCGATCTTGTCGAGTCCGGCCTCGCCGTATGCGGTCCCGGCTTCGGGGTCGGACTTGGCCAGCGCGATGGTGTTCGGGCCGGCTTCGAGCTCGACCTCGACGGTGACCTGACCTCGCGCCGCCCACTGCATGGTCGAGGGGTAGGTGACCGTCGTCGCGGCGCCGCCGTTCACGGTGAGGAACTGCTCGGTCGGGGAGCCGCCCTCCGGGAGGTCGCGCCCGTAGGCGTTGCCGTAGGTGATGGTGAGGTCGTAGACGGCGGTCTCGGGCACCTCGACGTGGTACTCCACGCGGCTGTCGGTCTGGTGCAGCGAACCGACGGACTGGCCGCCGGAGGCGGGGAAGCCGTTGGCGTCCTCGACGCCGCCCTCGTCGTAGACGACGCCGGCGGTGATCTGAGCGTCCTCGGCCTCCCAGGTGCCGTGCCAGGCGGCTTCGACCGGCTCGACCTCGGGGGTGCCCGGGGTCAGGGTGATCCAGTACGCGGCCATCGGGTCGAGGTCTTCGAGGTCGATGACCGCCTCGCCGCGGTCGGGCCGCAGCGCGATCCGGTCGACGGCCCGCGGCGGACCGGCCGAGCCCTCATTGGCGGTCCAGGCGATCTCGTGGACGGTCGCGGTGACCTTCGGGCCGAGGTCGAGCCCTTCGATGGCGACGACGGCCTCGCCGTCCCCGCCGCCGAGGAGGATCTGCGCCTGGTCCTTGGCCTCGTCGTAGGCGGCGATGCCCTGCAGCGTGTCGACCGCGTTCTCCCGGGGAGGCGTCACCTCCGCGGTCTGGCCGGTCATCTTCGAGTAGGCGTGGAGGAACCACCAGCCGCCGTTGGGGACGTTGGTCTGCGGCGCGTTGCCGGAGAAACCGCCTGCCGCCGTCCAGTAGGCCATGTCCGCGTAGGCGTCGGTGTCCTCGAACATCGAGGCCCACTGGACCATCTGCCCGGGCACGCCGAAATCGCGGTTGTTGCCGTACTCGTTGATGTTGATCGGCCGGGGTTCGACGCCGAACTCGGTCTCGAGCGCGCGGTAGTGCTCGTAGTGGTCCTCGTAGTCGCGCAGCGAGTTCGGTGAGAGCTCATGCCAGGTGACCACGTCGGGCACGGTGCCCGCCTCGGAGACGTGGGCCATGAAGTCGCGCATGAACCGGGTGTCGTAGTGCGATTCGTTGGGGCCGGCGATCGGGGTGTCGGGGGCGATGTCCCTCAGGTGCCCGTAGACCAGGTCCCAGTCGTGAAGGTAGCGCTCCAGGGCGCCTTCGTAGTCGCCGCCGCGGCTGTACCAGATCCAGTCGGGCTCGTTGAACGGCACGTACACCAGCCGGTCGGCGTGCTCATCGGCCTCCATGAGCGGCACGATCAGGTCGATCTCGGCGAGGTAGGCCTCGATGCCGTCGTCCTGGTAGGGCCAGTCGGGGTACCAGTCCTGCAAGTTGATGTAGGCATCGCCCTCGTCGTGCCGGGCCAGGGCCTCCAGGACGGCGGCGGCGTCGCCGTTGGGGTGCTGGGCGCCCAGAGTGGGCTTGCCCGCCATGGTGGGGATGCGGAGCCCCGCGAGCAGGTTGTCTCCGGGGACTCCGACGTCGGAAATGCCGTAGAGGGAGCCGATGGCGCCGTAGGTCGGTTCGCCGGTGAGCGTGGTGAAGTCCACTTCGAGGGTGGGGGCCTCCTGCGCGGTGGCGGGCGGTGCGGCGGTCAGACCGCCGAGCAGCCCGATCACCGCCGCGGCCGTCAGGCCGCGTCGTTGGATCGGTCTCATCATTGTCCTTTCGGGATTCGCCTCGGGGCGGGTCCGGTGGTCTCACGGACGATCAGCTCGGGTGAACGCCAGGTGGGCCGGGGCCGGCCGCCGCCTTCGAGCTTCTGCCGCAGCAGTTCGAACGCGCCGCGGCCCACACCGCGGAAATCGAGGTCGACGGTGGTCAAGGGGGGCACGTGGTAGGCGGCCAGGGGGCTGTCGTCGAAGCCGATGACGCTGAGGTCGTCGGGAACGGCCCGGCCGGTGCGGTGCGCGGCGTACAGGACGCCGAACGCCAGGTCGTCGTTGCCGCACAGGATCGCGGTGACGTCAGGGTCGGCGACCAGATCGAGCGCGGTCTCATAGGCCGAGCCGATCGTCCAGCCCGAGTGGACGACCGGGGGCGGTTCGATTCCGGCCTCCTCGAGCGCGGCGGCCCAGCCGACCTGCCGGCTGGCCTTGGACGGGATGGCGAGGTAGCGCACCGTGGCGTGGCCCATGTCCAGCAGGTACTTCGTGGCCCTCGCCGCGACGGTGCGGTCGTCGAGCGAGACGAGCCAGTCGGCTCTGTCGAGTTCGACGCCGAGGTGCTCGCCGCCGGTGGCGACGGTGGCGCGGGCCTGGGTCTTCTGGAGCATCCGCATGGCGCGGGTGGTGGTCTCGTCGTGGGCGATGACGATGGCGGGGGCGCCGTCGTGGGGGAGCCGGGAGAGGACGTCGTCCTCGCTGTAGGTCTGCTCGGGGTCGAGGACCGAGATCAGGACGGTGAATCCGGCGGCGCGGGCGGCGTCCTCGACACCGCGGAGCGTCTCCGCCGTCCCGTACAGGGAGGTGTCGGTGGTGAGGACGGTGACCGACCGCACGGCGCCGCCCGCGAGGGCGCGGGCCGAACGGTTGGGGCGGTAACCCAGTTCGGCGATCGCGGCGTGCACTCTGGCGCGGGTCGCGTCCGCGACCTGGGGCGAGTCGTTGATCACCCGTGAGACGGTCTGGTGCGACACGCCCGCCAGCTTCGCCACGTCGAAGATGCTCACGGCTCTGGGTTCGGATGCGCTCATGTCGGTCGGTCACCTTTCGGTTTCGGATGCGGCTACTGATCGGCGTTGGCGATCTCCGCGACCGCCTCGGCCGCGGAGCGGGCGTCCTTCTGGCCGAGCCACACCTGGTTGAACTCGTCGAGCGCGGCCGTGGAGAAGGCGGCGTCGCTCATCGACAGCGGATAGCCGACGGTGGTGCCCTCCGCAGCGGTCTGGAAACCGCTGACGTCGACGCCTTGGCCGCTCCAGTATTCAGCGAACACGTCGTTCAGCGACGACACGCCCGGCCATACCGATCCGGTCTCGGCGGCGATCCGCTGCGCCTCCTCCGAGCCGAGGAACTTCACCAGTTCCCATGCCTCCTCGGGATGCTCGGTGCCGGCGTAGATCGCGTTGGACAGGCCGTTGATGACCGTGCCCGAACCGGCGGGACCGGACGGGTTGTCGGCCACGGCCCAGGTGCCGGGCTCGAGCCCGTCCCGGTCGAAGCCGAGCATCCAGGAGCCGTCCATGACGGCGGCCGCGTTGCCCGCCACCATCCGCTCGGCGGCCTCGCCGCCGTTGGGCGGGTTGGTGATCTCGGCCGGGACGGCGACGCCCCAGCGGTTGTACAGGTCGGCGGTGAACTGGATGGCCTCGACGCATTCGGGGGAGTCGATCGTGTAGTCGCCCCACGGTTCGGACTGCAGCGAGCAGCCGTTCTGGACGGCGAAGTTCCACCAGTCGGTCTGGCCGGTCGCCGAGGTCTGCGCTATCCCGTACTGCACGACGTCGTCGGGGTCGAAGTCGGGTGAGCGCGCGTCGTTCCCCGCCGAGTCGAGGGTCAGCCTCTGGAGGAGCTCGACGAAGGTGCCGCCGTCGACCGGGTTCCACTCGAGCTCGTCGAGCGAGGCCGGGTCGATGCCGGCCGCTTCGAGCATGTCGGTGCGGTAGACCAGCGCGATCGAGTCCCAGTCCTTCGGGAGACCGTACTGCTCGTCCTCGTACCGCCAGGAGTCGTAGAGGTCCTCGGGGTAGACCGAGACGTCGAGGCCGTCCTCCTCGATCTGCTCGGTTATGGGGAGGAGGACGCCGGAGTCGGCGTAGGTCGGGAACCGGGAGACGTGGTTCCAGAAGACGTCGGGAGCGCTCTCGGCCGCGAACCGGGTGTCCAGGCCGGGCCAGTAGTCGTCCCAGGGGTTCTGCTCCAGTTCGATCTCGATGTCGGGGTGCCGCTCGCTGAAGACCTCGAGCATCGCCTCGATGGCGGGGCGCTGGTTGTCGTCCCAGAAGGCGTATCGGAGCGTGACGGCTCCGTCGTCGCCGCCGCAGGCGGCCAGTCCGGCCGGTGCGGCGATCGCCGCGGCGGCCAGCGCCGCCAGACGATTCTTGTTCATCGTGGTGCCTTTCTCTTCGAGAGGTGGTCGTCGTGGCCGGGGGTCACTTCATGCCGCTGAGGGCGATGGAGCGGACGATGTGCCGCTGGAAGGTCAGGAAGACCACCACCAGCGGGAGGAGCGCCATCGCCGAGGCCGCGAGCACGAGGTGGTACTCCTGGTTGAACTGGCTCTGCATCTGCGCGATCCCCCGCGTGATGACCCGGGTGGCCTCGGAATGGGTGATGATCAGCGGCCACAGCAGGTTGTTCCAGGTGTTGACGAAGCTGATGATCGCCAGAGTCCCGAGGATCGGCTTGGACATGGGGACCATGACCCGCCACAGGATCGTGAAGGTCCCCGCGCCGTCGATGCGGGCGGCGTGCTCGATGGACACCGGGATGGTCTTGAAGTACTGGCGCACCAGGAAGATCCCGTAGGGCATCAGGAAGCCGAACACGAACGGCAGCACCAGCCCCAGGTGCGTGTCGACCAGGCCGAGCTCGCGGATGATGACGAACGTCGGCACCAGGGTGACGATCTGCGGCACCATCAGCGTCGCGATATAGGCCCAGAACAGCATGTCGCGGCCGGGGAACTCCAGCCTCGCGAAGGCGTAGGCGGCGAGGGTGGAGAAGACGAGCTGGCCGAGCGTCACGGCCACGGCCACGATCACCGAGTTGAGGACGAACGTGGCGAAGTCGTATCGGCCCCACACGTCGGCGAAGTTGCTCAGCACCGGGTTCTCCGGTGGCGCCCACGGCGCGGAGGTGAGGATCTCCTGCTTGGATTTGAAGGCGGCGTTCAGCGTCAGCAGGTAGGGGCCGACCGAGACCACGGCTCCGGCCACGAGCAGGAGGTAGAGGAGGATCCTTTTGACCATGGTCGGCTCCTAGCTGAAGTCGTAGACGGTGCGCTTGCGGAAGAACAGGGCCTGTAGCAGCGTGATCGCGGCGATGACGGCGAACAGGACCACCGCGAGCATCGAGGCGTATCCGGCGTTGCGCTGGGTGAACGACTCCAGGTAGATCTGGTAGTTGAGGGTGGCGGTGGAGCCCGCCGGCCCGCCGGCGGTCATGACGTGGATGGTGTCGAAGACCTGGAAGGAGCCGATGACGCTGGTGATGAGCACGAAGAGCATCGCGGGTTTGAGCAGCGGCAGGGTGATCTTGAAGAACTGGTAGGGCTTGGACGCGCCGTCGACTCCCGCCGCCTCGTAGAGCTGCCCGGGGATGGCCTGGAGGCCGGCGAGGAAGAACAGCATGGTGTAACCGGTGTACTGCCAGATGTTGACCGACGCGACCACGGGCATGGCCCAGGTCGAGTCGGTCAGCCAGGCGGCGCCGTCGACGCCGAACAGGTCCAGGAAGCGGTTGAGCGCCCCGTTGGCGGGGTCGAAGACCCATCGCCAGATGACGCCGAGCGCGACCGGCATCGCCATCCACGGCAGCACGTAGATGACCCTGAACGCATTGCGCGCTTTGATCTTCGCGTTCACCGCAAGGGCAAGCAGGAGGGCCAGCACCGTCTGGATCGGGATGTTGAGCAGTACGTAGTAGAAGGTGTTGCCGATGGACCGCATCGCCCGCTCGTCGCCGCCGAGGTCGCGGTAGTTCTGGAGGCCGACGAACTCGGGGTCGGACAGGAAGTTCCATTCGTGGAAGCTCAGGACGACGACCACCACGAGGGGCGCGATGAGGAAGAGCGCGCAGCCGAGGACGCTCGGGGCGAGCATGCCGTAGGCCTCGAGCGTCGAGCGCAGGCGCCTGCGTCGAGCGGCCTGCCGCCGCGAGAGATTGTGAGCGCTCACGGTATTGCGCTCCGTCGGTGTTCCTTGAAGGGTTTGCATGGTTCCCCGCTGGTCACCTAGGGGTCGGTTCGATGGTTTTGAATGTTAGCGCTCACGATAAGCGGGTGTCAAGATGGGATTCGGAGTTTTCCTGTGGGCTGTCGTCAGGCCCTGTCGGAGGCGGATCGACCCAGTCGGCTTCCATGCTGCCGCTGTTCGCGGATGCCCAAGCGCCCCTGGCGTTGAGGGCTGTGCTAGTTCACTGTGGATGAATTCTGTCGCGCGCCGCCGAAATCGGCGCCCTCGGGCCCGCAACGGCTCGGCGTCCGGGCGAGGGAGCCCTCGCCCGGACGCCGACGACGCCGGTCCGGGCGCCTCAGCCGAGCTTCCAGCGCTGGTTGGCACCGCCGTTGCAGGTCCACAGGATCACCGCGGTGCCGTCGGCGGTGGCGGCGCCCTCCACGTCCAGGCACAGGCCCGACTGGAGGCCGGTGACGGTGCCGTCGGGGTTGAGTTCCCAGCGCTGGTTGGCGCCGCCGTGGCATTCCCACAGGATCGCCGCGGTGCCGTCGCTCACGCCGTTGTCCTCGGCGTCAAGGCACCTGCGCGTGCCGCCGGAGTAGACGCTCAGCTCTCCCGACGGGGTGTGCGTCCACCGCTGGTTCTCGCCGCCGTGGCATGCCCAGATCTGCAGCCGCGTTCCCGGTTCGGTGGCCGCCCCCGGCACGTCCAGGCACCGGTCCGAGCCCACCGACCGCAGTTCCCCCGAAGCGGGGGCGGCGTCCCCGCGCGGCCCCGCGTTCGCCACGATCTCGGCGGCCTCGGAGGGAAGGTCTCCGGCGGGGAAGACGACGTTCTCCCGGACCGTGTTGCCCCGCTCGCCGTCGGGGAGGCCGGTGATGTCGGGACTGGTCGAGTAGTTCCCGGTCAGGGTGAGGTCGCCGGTGTTGTGGCCTCCGACGATGTTGGCGTGCGCCCACTGGGCGGCGGTGTTCATCATGACGTTGCCGGTCGCCTCGAAGTAGCGGGAGCCCTCGTCGAAGTACAGCCCGAGCTGGCCGGTGCCGTCGCAGACGTTCCCCTTGATCGTGCTGCCGGGGTGGGCCGAGAGCGAGTAGATGCAGCCCGCGTCCCACAGCGTGTTCACGGTGTCCACCAGGAGGTTGCCCACCACGTGGACGTCGGTGTGCGTGGTGGGCGTGTCGTAGATCGGCTGGAAGTCGTAGAGGCCGCGGTCGATGTACTCCTGGCTGCCTCCGGCGTCGTTGGCGCCCCATCCGTACCCGATGCCGATGCCGCTGTAAGGCATGTCGGCGATGTAGTTGTGCGCGATCGTGAGCCGGGTGACGTAGGTGGCCAGGACCGCGTCGTTGTCGAGGTACTCCAGCGCCGTGGAGTAGATGCGGTTGTCGCTGATCAGGATGTCGCTGTTGACCATGCGGGGGTCGGAGGGGTGGTGCGCGTCCGGGCGCACCCCGCCGACCGCGATGCCGCCCCCGGCGCTCTCGGTGAAGGTGTTGCCGACCACGGACACGTCATGCGCGCCCAGGCCGACGCCGGTCGCGTGGGCGTTCGCGTCGTTGCCGATGCCGAGCGCGACCGAGCCGAGGTTCACGAAGGTGTTGTTCTCGAAGACGATGCGTTCCGCCGCCGAGACCTGCACCGCCGCGGGGGTCTGCGACCAGCTGTTGCGCGTGGCCTCGAACTCGTAGCAGCCCCGCGAGCAGGAGTCGAAGGCGTCGGCGGGCCGGTGCTCGTGCTCGGCGCCGGTGAGGAACGTGCCGGTCTGCTGGTTCGCGTAGCCGTCGGAGGAGTTGGGGTGCAGCCAGGAGGTGCCGGTGAAGGACAGGCCCTGGAACCGCAGATCCGTGACCGGCTGATCGTAGGTCCCCCCGATCTCGATCAGCGATTCGAGCCGTGGCATCTCGATGTCCGAGTCCGCCGGGTCCCGGCCTTCCAACGGCTTGTAGTACAGCGTCCCCGCGCTGGCGTCGAGGTACCACTCGCCGGGCTCGTCCAGGAACTCCTTGGCGCCGACCAGGAAGAACCGGGGGCCCACGTACGGGTTCTGGACCGTGTCGTAGCCGTAGGTGTTGTTGTCCCAGGCGGGCTGCCGCAGGGCGACCCTCGATCCGGAGATGTGGTCCACCGGCGTGATGCGGGTGGTCCACGTCAGGTGCGCCAGGAACTCGACGCGCCGCTGGTCGGGCAGCGACGAGAGCCAGCCGAGATCCGGGTTCGACAGGGTGAACCCCTCAGCGTCGAGGGAGAGGTCCGAAGGGGAGAGGCCGAGGCGGGCGCGCTGCGCCAGGACGCCGTCGACGTAGAGCTGCCGGGTGTCGAAGCCGGCGTCCACCTCCGCCCGGTAGACGCCGGCGTCGGCGTCGTCGAGCACCCAGCCGGTGACCGGCCTCGCGCCGGTCACGACGGGCTCGGCGCCGGGGGCCGCCCGCCAGATCACGGTGTGGCCGTTGCGGCCGGAGTCGGCGGCCTCGAACCGCAGCGGCGAGTCGAGCCGGAAGACGCCGTCCATGAGGTTCACGGCCACGTCGCCGTCGCCGGCTGCGGCGGCCTGCCTGGCCCGCTGCTGCGCCTCCTCCAGGGAGCCGAGCGGCCGGTCCGCGGTGCCGGGGCCGTCGTCGTCGCCGGTGGGGGCGACGAAGTACTCGTATTCGGGGACCTGCTGGGCGTGTGCGGGGGTCGCCGTCAGACCGGCGAGCGCTCCGGCGGCCGCGAGGGCGCCCGCGGAGGCGAGCGCCACGGCGCGGGTTCGGAGCGGGAGGGAATACCCCATGATCGTTCTCCTTCTCAGTTGCGGTGAGCGGGTCCGGTCCGGGAGGCGGGACCGAGGGCGGCGGGGACGAGCCGCAGTCCGGCGCGTTCGGGACGGACCGCCGGGCCGCCGGGGTCGGGGGCGCTCGGCGGCGGTGCGGCCGCGGCGATCGCGGACTCGTCGACGGCGACGCCCAGGCCGGGCGAGTCGCCGAGCACGAAGACGCCGTCCTCCACGCTGAGATCGAGGGCGAGGCCGATCGGCGGTCGCAGGTCCTGCAGCTCGGCGGCGAGGTGGTTGGGCACGGCGGTCGCGGCGTGGAGCAGCCCGACCGGGGTGCTGCCGATCGGGCTGACGGGCAGGTCGTGGGCGTGGGCGAGCGCGGCGACGCGCAGGAAGTGGGTGACCCCGCCGATCGCCGAGGTCTGGACGACGTCGAGCCCGCCCTCCCGCAGCAGCGGGCGGTACTGCTCGAGGCCGGTGAGGTTCTCGCCGCCGGCGATCGAGGCGCGCACGCCCCGCCCCACGGCGGCCAGTCCTTCGGCGTCCCAGCGGCGCACGGGCTCCTCCACCCAGGCGAGGTCCAAGGTGCGTTCGAGCTCGCTGACGTGCCGGACGGCCTCCTTGCGCGTCCAGGCCTCGTTCGCGTCGAGCATCAGTCCGGGCCGCGCCGCGCCACCGGCTTCGGCGAGCACCTCCCGCACCAGGGCCAGCCGGTGCCGGTCCCGTTCGACGTCGAGGCCGCCCTTGATCTTGGCGGCCCGCAGGCCCCGCTCGGCGTAGCCGCGGTAGACCGCGGCCAGCGTCTCGTCGTCCAGCGCGATGTCGAGCCCCGAGGCGTA
>Ga0079224_100002935_pt1 | contig 21166 bp, 19 predicted proteins | sample Stecom2015_FD_80414 | JGI IMG/M metagenome (GOLD analysis project Ga0079224, IMG submission 80414) | Agricultural soil microbial communities from Utah to study Nitrogen management - Steer compost 2015 | ecosystem: Environmental > Terrestrial > Soil > Agricultural land | place: USA: Utah...
CGAGCAAAACCACGACGACCGCGGCATTATCTGGCCGCGTGCAATTGCCCCCTTCGAAGCGGTCATCTGCCCCATGGGTTATCACAAGAGTGAAACAGTTCGCAACGCGGCAGATCAGCTTTACCAGCAGTTGCGCGACGCCGGCGTCGATGTGATCCTGGATGATCGGGACACTCGCCCCGGCATCATGTTCGCAGATTGGGAATTGATTGGCGTTCCCCTGCGGATCACAATCGGCGATCGCGGCTTGAAGGAAGGCCTCGTCGAGATCCAGTCCCGCCGTCAAGAGGAAGCGGACAAAATTTCACTAGACCAAGCCCTGAACCACGCCTTGAGCACGCTTGAAACCCTTTGATTGCAATAAAGCTCCGGTCCCCTTCAAGGGGCCGGAGCTTTTTGCCATGAGCCGCCCAGATATGGGGCCTGCACTGCAGTTACAAATTTGGACAAAGCATGCCATCAGAACCCCGGCAAGTAACAGCGCCACCGTTACGTATTCGCGTATATTATGAGGATACTGACGCGGGCGGCGTGGTTTATTACGCCAACTATCTTCGATACTTCGAGCGTGCCCGCACCGAATGGCTGCGCCATCTTGGTATAGGCCAGACTCAGCTCGCAGAAACCGAAAGACGCCTGTTCGTCGTAAAAAACGTTGAAATACAATACCGCAGGCCAGCCAGGCTCGATGACGAGCTCACCATACTCACGGAAGTCTCCAGACTCGGGCGCGCATCGATTCATTTCGAGCAGCGTGCTGAATGTCGTGGCGAACTTCTATGCGAGGCCTCGGTCACAGTATGCTGCGTCGACGCTGACAGCTTTCGTCCGGTCGACGTGGGCCCCACAGTCACCACTTTGTTGAGAAACGCGGACTAACTATGCAATCCACGAGCGACATGTCGCTGATATCCCTGCTGGTGCAAGCCAGCGTTCCAGTGCAACTGGTCATGCTGATTCTGGTGGGTATCTCCATCCTGTCCTGGACATACATTTTCAGCAAGCGCGCCGCCCTCAAACGGGCTACGGAACAGACGCAGCGCTTCGAGGACGACTTCTGGGCGGGCGGCGACCTGGCGGTACTGCAGCAGTCGATTGCGACACGACGCGACGAGCACGGCGCCCTGGCTCGCATCTTCGACGCCGGCATGACGGAATTCCTCAAGGCGCGTCGCGTCAGCACAAACCCGGACGCTTTGCTTGACGGCCCCCGTCGCGCCATGCGGGCAACTTATCAGCGGGAAATGGATAATCTTGAGTCGCATCTCAATTTCCTCGCCTCGGCCGGTTCAGTAAGCCCATACATCGGTCTACTGGGAACGGTTTGGGGGATCATGCATGCGTTCATGGGCCTGTCGTCAATGCAGCAGGCCACCCTGGCCGCTGTTGCGCCGGGTATTGCCGAAGCGCTGATCGCCACGGCGATTGGTCTCTTCGCCGCGATTCCTGCTGTGGTGGCGTACAACCGCTACACCAACGAGATCGACCGCCTGTCGATCCGTTTCGACTCTTTCATTGATGAGTTCCTGAACATTCTCCAACGCCAGGTGCGCTAATGCCTTCCATTCGGAACAGCAGGGGCCGCTCTAGGCGGCTGAAGAATGAAATCAACGTCGTTCCCTACATCGACGTAATGCTGGTGCTGCTCGTCATCTTCATGGTGACCGCTCCCATGATCACCCCCGGCGTCATCGAATTGCCGTCGGTCGGGCGTGCTTCCGATGTGCCGGTCAAACCGGTAGAAGTCCAGGTTGATGAGAAAGGGGCTGTCTCTTTGCGCCTGCGTGATTCGGGACAGGAACTCGAGCCCGTATCCGAAGACAACCTGGTCAATCGAGTGCAGTCCATGATCACGCCAGAGACTCCGGTCGTCATTTCCGCTGACGGTCGAGTTCCCTATGAAACGGTCATGAAGATCATGGACCAGCTCCGCAGCAACGGAGTCACCCGCCTTGGGCTGCTGGTCGATCAGCACGGCGGCGTAGAAACTGAGCAACGGTAGGCCAGAGCGCATTCCTTTCGATGTCAGTTTTCAAACGTAATACTTCCGGTAGAACCACTCACCTCACGCCCGAGCAACGTGAGGAACGCAAGGCGTTCAGTCTGGCCGTGGGCATCCACGCCCTGCTGTTCGTCTTCATGCTTGTCGGTTTCGTGTCCACCCCTAGCACGCCCCAACCTGTTCAGATCGAACTCTGGACAGACGGGGTCTCACCCGACGCTCAACCGGAAGAGCCCATAGAGGAAGAAGAGGCGGCGGTGGAACCGGAGCAGCAACCCGAGCCTGAGCCGCAACCCGAGCCAGAGCCAGAGCCCGCTCCGGAGCCTGAGCCACTTCCAGAACCTGAGCCTGCTCCCGAACCTGCGCCGGAGCCTGAACCCGCTCCCGTGGTTACCCCGCTCGTCCCCGAGGCAGAGCCAGAGGTGGATCCCGAGATCGCGCTTGAAGAAGCGCGCAAGCGCAAGCTGGAAGAAGAAGAGCGGGAGCGCAAGGCCAAGGCTGAAGCCGAACGCAAAGCCAAAGAAGAGGCGGAGCTGAAAGCTAAGGAAGAGGCTGAACGTAAAGCTAAGGAAGAGGCTGAGCGCAAGGCCAAAGAAGAAGTTGAATTGAAGGCTAAGGCAGAGGCCGAACGCAAGGCCAAGGAAGAAGCCGAACGTAAGGCCAAGGCTGAGGCCGAGCGCAAAGCTAAGGAAGAAGCTGAACGCAAGGCGAAGGAAGAGGCTGAACGTAAAGCCAAGGCTGAGGCCGAGCGTAAGGCCAAGGAAGAGGCTGAGCGAAAAGAGAAGGAAGAAGCGCAGCGTAAAGCGAAGGCTGAGGCGCAGCGCAAGGCTAAGGAAGAAGCTGCCGCGAAGGCTGCTGCTGAGAAGAAATCCAAGGAAGAGGCTGCCGCGAAAGCCGCTGCCGAGAAGAAAGCCAAGGAAGAAGCCGCTCGGAAAGCCGCGGCTGAGAAGAAGGCCAAGGAAGAGGCCGCTGCCAAGGCTGCCGCGGAGAAAAAGGCCAAAGAGGACGCTGCCAAACGCGAGGCCCTCCGGGCCGCCATGCGCGGCGACGCCTTGGGCGCCGCCGGTATTCCAGGAGGCGCAGCCGACCGTAATCAGGCCGGCGGCGGTGGTGGCGCAGACGGCTACGCAGCGAAGGTCGTTGCTTGTATCCGGCCGCGCGTGATCTATAACGTCCCGCCCCGCAAGGGCACGAATCCGACAGTACAATTCCGGGCAAGCCTCACCCCTGATGGCAAGGTCCAGGACGTGCTGATCAACCGCTCATCCGGAGTGCCCGGCTTTGACGAAGCCGTACGAAAAGGTGTGATGGCATGTTCGCCCTTCCCCAGTCCTCCCGGCGGTAAGTTCCCGCGCCAGGTTGACGGCATATACAGAATGTACGACTGACAGGAGAACCAGTATGACCACGCGATCTGACGCGAGCGTCGCCAATTACGGCGAGGTCAAGCAAGGCAATCTCGATTCTTCGCTTGAGGCATCCATTCGATACGGCGCAGAAATCTCAACCAGCATGTATGGAAAAGCTGCCGGTTACGCTGCGTCATGGCGCGGCTGGGCGGCTGCCATGTTTGCCGCAGCAGCTACCATGGTCGCTCCCATCGCTCACGCCCAGCTGAAAGTAGACATCTCCGGCGTCGGAGCAACCCAATATCCGATTGCGATTGCAGATTTCGCTGGTGACGCACAAGGCAGCAATGTATCGGAAATCATTCGGGCAGACCTCTCCCGTTCTGGACAGTTCCGCCTGATTAACGCTACCGGTTCCAATCTGAATGTAGACAGCCAGATTACATATTCGGAATGGAGTGGGCGCGGGGCCGACTACCTGGCTTATGGAAGCGTGACTCAGGCGGGTGGGCAATACAACATCAGCTATCGTCTGGTCGACAACGTTCGCCAGACTCAACTCGACGCTGTCGCCTTTGCAGGAAGCGAGAAGGAATTGCGGCGTCTGTCGCATCGAATCGCCGACCGCATCTATGAACAGATCACAGGGGTGCGTGGTGTGTTCTCAACACGTATCGCTTATGTGTTGCAGCGGGGCGACACGCATGAGTTACAAATTGCTGACGCGGACGGCCAAAATCCTCAGGTGATGCTGCGTTCGAAACACTCGATTATTTCTCCCGCATGGTCGCCGGACGGTAAGCGTTTGGCTTATGTGAGTTTCGAACTGGGTAAACCGGTGGTGTACGTGCAAACGCTCGCAACGGGTCAACGTACTCCGGTCGCCAACTTCAAGGGGAATAACAGTGCTCCGGCCTGGTCACCGAACGGACAGCAGCTTGCAGTCGTGCTCTCCCGAGATGGCATCTCCCAGATCTACACCATGGGGCTTGACGGCTCGGACTTGCGCCGGGTCATGCGTTCACCTTTGATCGATACCGAACCGCAGTACACCCCGGACGGCAATTCGCTGGTGTTTACCAGCGACCGTGGCGGCAGCCCGCAAATTTACCGCGTCCCTGTTTCAGGCGGGGAAGCACAGAGAGTCACCTTCCAGGGTAGTTACAATATTTCACCGTCCCTGTCGCCCGACGGGAACAACCTGGTGTACGTTACACGAAGAAACGGCGCTTTCAGACTGGCACTGCTGGACATGGCCAGCGGCTCGGAACAGTTGCTGACGGCCGGACCGGACGACGAATCGCCGAGCTTTGCTCCCAACGGGATGCAGGTTCTCTACAGTTCTGTCCAGAATGGTCGCAGCGTACTTGCCGTCACATCAGTGGATGGCCGCGTGCGTCAGACACTTTCGGCACTCAACGGCAAGGTTCGCGAACCTGTCTGGGGCCCGTTTACCGAATGATTTACGTGTGACTCTCTCTTTGAAAGGAAATTAAATGAGCTCGCGCATTGCAAGAAGCCTCACTATCGCCGCTTTGACCGCTGCCCTGGCAGCTTGCAGCTCGGTGCCCCTTGATGAATCGGGCACCTCCACGGCTGGCGGCGCAGGAGTAGACGGTACCAGCACGGGCCAGATCATGGACCCGTTCAACCCGCAAAGCCCATTGGCGCAGCAGCGTTCGGTGTACTTCGAATTCGATAGCTACACCGTTCCTGAGCAATATCGCAACGTGGTCGAAATGCATTCCAACTACCTGCGTGGCAACACACAGCAACGGATCCGCATTGAAGGCCACGCGGACGCGCGCGGTGGTTCGGAATACAACCTGGCGTTGGGTCAACGCCGTTCAGAAGCCGTTTCGCGCATGATGAGCCTGCTGGGCGTCAGCTCCAGTCAGATCGAAGCCATCAGCTTCGGTAAGGAACGTCCTCGCGCTACCGGCAACACCGAAGCAGATTACGCAGAGAACCGCCGCGCAGATATCGTTTATCAGCAATAATATCGGCACCATTGTCTGCTGCAACGCCGTGGCGGCCTTCCGCCGCGGCGTTTTCATTTGAACGGATACGACAACATGAGCCTGAATACCTCCATTTTTCGAAGCACTGTGCTGGCCACCGCGCTATCCATGGGTCTGTTCAGCGGAACCGCCCACGCCTTTGCCGACGATCAGGCACGGCGAGCAATTCTGGATCTTCGTGAACAGCTTCAAACTCTGGTGGATCAAAGCCGTCAGATTCGTGTCCGGCAAGCTGATCAGATCGACACCCTGCAGCAAGAAGTGGCGCGTCTGCGCGGTGAAGTGGAACGTCTCAGCCATATGGCGGAGCGTAATCAACAGCAGCAACAGCAGCAGGCCTCGAGCAACGAGTCCACCATACAAGTGGCGGATCCGGTGGAACAGGCAGCGTATGAACAGGCTATGATGAGCTTCCGCGCAGGCCAGTATCAAGTGGCGTCCAAGGAACTGACTCAGTTCATTCAAACGTATCCGCAGAGTGCTTTAGTCCATGAAGCACGCTTCTATCGCGGCAGCAGCCTATACGCCATCAAAGATTTCAAGGGCTCGATCGCGGGTTTGCAAACCATGCTTACGGCCGCGCCCAATGACCCACGTGCACCAGACGCGCTGCTAGTTATCGCAGCAAGCCAGGTCGAACTCAACGACTTGGACGGTGCTCGGGCTAGCCTGCAACGCATTGTCAGCGAGTATCCGAACACCAGCGCAGCAGAAACGGCCAAAAGCAGGCTGACGCTTCTGCAGTGACGTCCCGGGTGGGCTCCCCTCCTCCAGGTGCCGCCCGGACGGCGGCCCGTGTGCGACTACTGGGAGCCTGCACCGTCGTCATCCTGTGTCTGTTAATCACTGACATCGCCAGTGGCGCTGCACCCATCGCCGTAGCTGACATCTGGGCGGTGGTATCCGGCGCCGCCGACTTCAGCGATCCGGAATATTTCATTGTTTGGGAGCTACGGCTTCCGCAAGCGCTTATGGCCATCAGCGCGGGCGCAGCATTGGGCTTGGCAGGCGCTGAAATGCAGACCGTGCTGGACAACCCGCTGGCCAGCCCATTTACCCTGGGCGTCTCATCCGCCGCCGCGCTGGGTGCCGCGCTTTCGCTGCTGCTAGGCATACAAATCCCCGGCCTCCCACAACATTACGCCACGGCAGCGAATGCCTTTGTATTTGCACTGTTGTGCAGCTTCATGCTGGACCTGGCGGCCAAACGCCTGCAGATGGCTCAACAAGGCATAGTGCTTTTAGGCATTGCACTGGTGTTCGGTTTCAACGCCTTGCTTGCCCTGCTTCAACTGTTGTCGGATGCTGCCGCGTTACAGAGCCTGCTGTATTGGATGATGGGTAGCCTTGGTGGAAGCCGTTGGCCTGACGTCGCGGCGCTTTCCGCGGTGCTTGCAGTGACACTGACTGCCTCCATGCAGCAGGCATGGCCTCTGACCGCCCTGCGGTTTGGCGATGAACGCGCCGGAACTATGGGGGTGGACACTCGCCGGGTGCGCCGCTATGCCCTCTTGCGCGTCAGTCTGCTTGCCGCCTTATCCGTTGCGCTAATCGGGGTGGTCGGATTTATCGGACTGATCGCCCCTCACATCGCACGAAGATTGGTCGGCCAGGATCATCGCTGGTACTTGCCGACCAGTGCCTGCGTCGGCGCGCTCATCCTGCTGGGAGCCTCAGTTGCTGCCAAGCATTTGAGCGCGCATGTGGAAATTCCCGTCGGTATCGTGACGACTCTGGTCGGCATCCCCTTCTTCATATTGATACTCGCTCGGCGACGTCGCTCATGAAAATGGCTTCAGACGCTATAACCGGTGCAGCATTGAGTGGAAGGGCCACCCTCAACATAGGAGGACTCAGCTGCCGTCTGGGATCGCGCCAGGTATTACGAGGTGTTGACTGCGGTCCCATGCACACGGGCGATGTCATCGCTATCGTGGGTCCGAACGGCGCGGGGAAGTCGACACTGCTGCGCTGCGTAGCCGGATTCCTTTCTTGTCAGGCTGACACCCTCAGCATGGGTTCTACCGATCTGCGTCCGCTAAAGCCGGCGAATCGAGCCCGCTTGCTGCGCTACCTTCCTCAGGCAGCGCCCGGCCCCTTGCAACTGACTGTTGAAGAATGTTTGATGGTCGCCCTACATGCCCAGCGCGTCGGCGTCAGGGCGCCGCGTGAAGTGCGCCTGATGCATGTAGCTACGCAACTGGGCATCAGTGATTGGCTGGACCGCCCTGTTGACGATCTATCTGGCGGTCAGAAACAGCTGGTTTGGCTGGCGCAGGCGCTTTTACATCAGCCGCAACTGCTTCTGCTTGATGAACCCTTGGCGGCCCTCGATCCCAACCATCAGCACCATGTCATGCGCTTGCTGCGCCACCTTGCACATGAGCAAGGTCTTCTGGTGCTGGTGGTACTGCACGATCTCAACATCGCCGCCCGCTATACGGATCAAATTCTGGTGCTGCGCGATGGAGAAGTTATTGCTCAGGGGCCGGCCGCTCAAGCCTTGACGCCGGCAGTGCTTGCCCACGCGTTCCGCGTACGCGCCCGCGTCGAGGCGTGCGCAATGGGCACCCCTTTGATCATCATCGACGAACCCCTGGAAACCTGACACTGAAATGCAAGCAGCAACCCCTCTTCATGAACATAGCGCACCCGTGGCGGGCACCGAAATTCATTGGGTAGAGATCGGGCAAGGCGAACCCGTGATGCTTATCCACGGATCCTTGTGTGATTACCGCTATTGGCGTTGGCAAATGTCGGCGCTGTCACAGGGTTTCCGTGTCGTCGCGCCCAGCCTGCCAGGCTGTTGGCCGGATGCAGTCGGCGCGAGTTCCGCCAGCCAAAACCTCACCGGACAAAGAGAGGATGCGCTTGCCGACACGCGATACAGCATCGCCCGTCATGTGCAAGCAGTCGTGGAACTGTGCATTCAGATTTGTGGCAAACAGGGAGTGCATCTGATCGGGCATTCTCGAGGTGCCCAGGTTGCTGTGGAAGCCGCGCTTGCAATGTCCGGACGCGTGCGCAGCCTGGTCCTGGCAGACCCGGGTTTCCAGTTCACCGGAGAGCCACAAACAAGGGCCGTGCACAATATGGTGGCCCAGAAGTTGGGGCTTGCCCCTCTAGACGACGTCATCAGCGAGTTCGTGGACAGCGTGAACGGCTCCGACACCTGGCGCAAAACCGTGCCTTGGTTCAAAGAGATGGTGCGTTCCAATGCCTGGACACTGCTGCCGCAAACAAAAGACATGGAACGATGCGTGGATGCCGACCAGTTGGGCCGCGCGGTGGATTGCCCGGTACTACTGGTGGGTGGAGAACACAGCCCTTCGCGCTATGGCAGCCGCATTCAGCGGCTCTTGGAAGTGTGGCCCCACGCTCATCATGAAGTGGTGCCGCGTGCGGCCCATGGGATGAATCTTGCAAATGCCCGTCACTTCAATGGCGTCGTTCTGAGGTTCTTGCGAGACGCCCAGGAAACCTCCTGGTAGCAGTGCAAGCGCCCGCGGGCCCCTCCATTAGCAGGGGGCCCGGCCAGGCTCGAGGTTAGCGAGTCGGCAACTTGCCTGCGACGCCTTCAACGTAGTAATTCATACGGTTCAGAGCGTCGTCGTCCAACGAACCGGTTTCCAGAATAACCTTGCCGGTGTTGTCTTTCAGCGGCGCATCAAATGGCGTCAGCTTCCCGGCAATGATTTCCTGCTTCTTCTCTTCGACCAGGGCACGGACATCCTCGGGCACTGCGGGGCCGAAACCTTCAACCCGCGCCATATCTTCCTTCAGGCCGCCCCACACCATATTGGATTTCCAGGTACCGTCCAGGACTTTGCGAGCGACATCGGTGAAATAATCGCCCCAGTGGTGAGTCACGGCGACCAATTGTGCTTTGGGTGCGAAGCGGCTCATGTCGGAGTGGTAGGCCACAGCATACTTGCCGCGCTCTTCAGCCACCTGAACGGTTGCGGTTGAATCAGTGTGGTGGGTGAGGACGTCAGCGCCCTGCCCCATCAGCGCCAGGGCGGCATCACGCTCCTTGCCCGGGTCATACCAGCTGTTCGCCCAGATCACGCGGACTTCTGCATCGGGGTTCACACTACGGATCCCGCGCGTGAAGGCGTTGATACCTTGCAGGACTTCAGGGATGGGGAATGCGCCCACGTAGCCGATGATGTTGCTCTGGGTCATCTTGCCCGCAACAATACCCGACAGGTAGCGTGCCTCGTAGAAACGGGCGTTCGTCACCGAAACGTTGTCCGCCGTTTTGTAACCGGTGGAATGCACGAAGGTAACGTCGGGGAACTGCTTTGCGACTTTCAGCGTCGGGTTCATGTAACCGAAGGAAGTCGTGAAGATCAGCTTGTTGCCTTGCTGCGCGAGATCGCGAATGACGCGTTCGGCATCAGCGCCTTCTGGAACGTCTTCAACATATTGAGTGGCCACTTTGTCACCCAGCGCCTCGACCATTTCACGGCGGCCGACCTCTTGCTGCCAGCTCCAGCCGGCTTCACCGATAGGGCTGACGTAAACAAAACCGACCTTGAGCGGCTGATCCGCCTGCGCAAGCGCAGGAGCGGCAACGCCCACGGAGAGTGCCACCGCAGCGGCGCTCAATGCATTGCGAACGAAGTTTCCAGACATGATGTCCTTCCTTAACTGTTGGGATTGAAGGTCTTGCCAAGCGACGCCGGCATATTGAGGCGGATCCAGGTCGAGTTGCGGGAAATCAGCACCAACACGACGATGGTCGCGATATAGGGCAACATGGATAGGAGCTGGGAGGCGATCGGCACCCCAAGAGCCTGCATATGATAGGTGAGAATGGTGATGCCGCCGAACAAGTAGGCACCTGCCATAAGACGATAAGGACGCCAGGTAGCGAATGCGACCAGAGCCAAAGCAATCCACCCTCGGCCGGCAACCATGCCTTCCACCCAAAGCGGGGTGTAAACCAGCGACATGAAGGCCCCCGCCAGACCGCAACAGCTTCCGCCGAAGAGTACCGCCGCGAGACGAATCCGGCGCACGTTGTAGCCAAGAGAATGCGCTGATGTGGGAGACTCCCCCACCGCCCGTAAGATTAGCCCTGCGCGGGTACGGCCGAGAAACCAGGCAATGGCCACGCAAAGAATCAAAGATCCATAGACCATGGGATGGTGGCTGAACAGGGCTTGTCCAAGCACGGGGATGTCTTGCAGCAGCGGTACGCCAAATTGAGGCGGCAGCAGGCTTTCCCCGGCATACGGCAGACCAAGATAAGCAGAGGCACCCACGCCGAAAAGGGATAGCGCCAAGCCTGTCGCGACCTGGTTCGCCCCCAGCCAAATGGTGAGCCATGCAAAAAAGCCCGACATCAACATGGAGACCAGGGCACCTGCGACAAAACCGAAGAAGAAATTGCCCGTGGCCACGACAACGGCAAAGGCGCTGATCGCGCCCATAAGCATCATGCCTTCAGAACCGAGATTAATGACGCCACTGCGTTCATTGATCAGGAGGCCAAGCCCGGCAAGCATGAGCGGCGTGCCTGCAACAATGGCAGAAGCGATCAAAGGAGCCAGAGAATCCATTAGCGCCTCCACCTCACACGGTTATAAATCAGGACGTCGCAGGCCAGCAGGGCGAACAGCAGAATGCCCTGGAAAATGCCTGTGATGGCGCTGGGCATGCCAAGACGGCTCTGCGAAAGCTCACCGCCAATATAGAGCAAGGCCATGATGAAACTGGAGAAAATCACCCCGAGCGGGTGCAGGCGGCCCACAAAGGCAACAATGATGGCCGCGAACCCGTATCCGGGAGAAATCGATGGAGTCAGCTGGCCGATCGGCCCCATGGCTTCAAGAGCGCCTGCCAGACCGGCCAGGCCGCCAGACACCAGCAGACAGATCCATAAGGAGTTGCGGGACGAGAACCCTGCGTAGCGCGCTGCCATGGGCGCGATTCCGCCCACCTGGAGCTTGAATCCGGAAAAACTGCGGGACAGGTAGAGCCAGCCAATGACCGCCGCAAGCAGTGCCAGGATAATGCCCAGGTGCAGCCGCGTACCGGACAACACAGTGGGAATCAGCCAACCATCGGAAAAGAGCTTGGATTGCGGAAACCCGAAGCCGTCGGGATCCATGAGCGCACCGTGCATCAGATAGCTGAGCAACAGTTCCGCGACGTAAACCAGCATCAACGAGACGAGGATCTCGTTCGCGTTGAAGCGGTCGCGCAAAAATGCCGTGATGGCGGCCCAGGCCATGCCGCCTAAAGCCCCGGCCAGGAGCGCCAGGGAGATGAGCCAGAACCCGCCATTGGAGTCGTCATCCAGATAGAGGACGAGTGCGCCTGCCGTAATGGCCCCGACGACAAGCTGCCCTTCAGCACCAATATTGAAGACATTGGCCCGAAAGCATATGGACAGCCCCACGGCAATCATGAGCAGGGGGGCCACTTTGACGCCCACCTCGGCCCAACCGTGGCGGTCCTTGATGGGCTCAAGAAAGAAGACTTCCAGGCTGGCGACGGGATCCTTGCCCACGGCCATGAACAGAATGCTGCCGCACAAGGCGGTAAGAATCACCGCCATCAAAGGCGACGTCCAGGCCATCACCCTGGATGGTTGTGCCCGGCGCTCAAGTACCAGCATGCCCGGCCTCCTCGTCCCACAAACCGCTCATCCAGCGACCAATCAAATCCAACGACGTCTCGCGCGCGGGCAGCGAGGGTGACACCCTGCCTTTGGCCATGACCACAAGGCGGTCGGAAATTTCAAACAACTCGTCAAGCTCTTCGGAAATTACCAAGACTGCGCAACCTGCGTCGCGCAGAGCCAGCAGCTCACTACGGATCTGTGCGGCAGCACCCACATCGACGCCCCAGGTAGGTTGGGCGACCAACAGGACCCGCGGCTGACGCGTGACTTCCCGCCCGATGATGTACTTCTGCAGATTGCCACCGGACAGACTGGACGCGGCCGCTTGCGGACCATGCGCACGCACCTTGAAGCGGTTGATGATGCCACCGGCGAGGGATCGCAGTACGGGGCGCCGAATAAAGCCACGCCGGACCGTGTGAGGATTTTGATGCGACAAAAGCATATTTTGCGCCAGCGAAAGATCCGGCACAGCACCTCGACCGAGACGTTCCTCTGGGACAAACCCCAGCCCTTGAGCACGACGCCAAGCCGCCGAGGTATGGCCTATTGGCTTGCCTTCAAAAATCAAAGCGTCGCCAGGCGCCCGCCGATCTTCCCCGGCCAGTACAGCAAGCAACTCTTGCTGACCATTGCCCGAGACGCCGGCCACCCCGAGGATTTCGCCTTCGCGCAAGTCCAGACTTATGTCGGATAAGGGCGTGGCAAAGGGATGAGCGCGCGGAAGTGTCAGGCCTTTCACCTGCAATATGACCTTCCCCCCTTCGCGCTCATCATGGCGAATGGCGGGAGGCTCGCTGCCGATCATGAGGCGAGAAAGGCTGGCCTCAGTTTCTTGGCGCGGATCACACACTCCGGTGACGCGACCCGCGCGCATGACCGTACAGCGGTGGCAAAGCTGGCGGATCTCGTCCAGCTTGTGGCTGATGTAGAGAATGCTGCAGCCTTCGGACGCGAGCTGCCGCAGCGTCGTGAACAGGGCCTGCACGGCTTGAGGAGTGAGAACCGAAGTCGGCTCATCCAGAATCAGCAGTTGGGGTTCGCCCAGTAGCGCACGGACAATTTCCACGCGCTGACGCTCTCGGACCGAAAGCGTATGCACATGCCGCTGAGGCTCAAGATCAAGGCCATATTGGGCGGCCTTCTGGGCGATACGCTGTTCAAGCTCGGCCATCTTGTGGCGCCCTGGCAGGCCTAAGGAAATATTTTCCGCGACCGTCAGGGTGTCAAACAAGGAGAAATGCTGGAACACCATGCCCAAGCCAAGCTCTCGGGCCGAAGCCGGGTTATGGATTTCCACTTCCTTGCCATTCCAGCGGATCACACCGGCGTCCGGCCGTGTCACTCCATAGATGATTTTCATCAATGTGGACTTGCCAGCGCCGTTTTCGCCTAGGATGGCATGAATTTCGCCTGGCATGACGGTGAGGTCCACCTCGTCGTTGGCGACAACCGCAGGATAGCGCTTGCTAATCCCTCGTAGTGCCAGCCGTGGGGGTATCTCGGCAACCATGCTATCTGCGCCCAAGCGCCTTTTCTATCTTCTTGTCGGTCTTGTACTGCCCAAGAGCATAGACCGCCCAGATCGCAGCCGGCAGCCAGCCAATGAGAGTGATTTGGAGGATAAGACAAATGATGCCCGCCAATGGCCTTCCAATCGTAAAGAAGGTGAGCCAGGGCAACAAAAGGGCGATTAGCAATCGCATGGCCGTATATGTGTAGGGGGAGAAAAGACAGCTATTCTAACCCGTACCGATAACCAGTACCTTCAGGACAACAACCATGTCAAGTATTTGGGCAGCGTTTTATCAGGAGTTCTCGGACGTCGGGGATCTCACCGAGGCGACAGTCATCGTCATTCGTCTTACCATGGCCGCCCTGCTGGGGGCATTCATTGGGTATGACCGTGAACGCCGGGGCAAGGAAGCAGGTCTTCGCACACATATGATGGTGTCGTTGGGCGCAGCCCTGTTCATTCTGGTTCCCCTGATGGGAGGTATGGAAATCGCGGACTCCAGTCGTGTCCTTCAGGGCATCATCACCGGAATCGGCTTTCTGGGAGCGGGCGCCATATTGAAGCAGGACAAGAGCACATCCATCAAGGGACTGACCACCGCTTCAAGCATCTGGGTCGCCGCTGCGATCGGGATTGCCGCGGGCATGGGCAGAGAAGCGACCGCCATCATGGGTACACTGGCCGCCCTGTTCATTCTGGTCGTGGTTCGGCGACTGGAACGCCATATCGTTCCTGACACCGACTAATGAGGAGGGTCTTCCGGAAAAGGAGCCGTCATCTCTTTTTCAGCTTGAACTTGCTTGGCCGGCTTTGACGCCTTCTGAGGCGCGGCCGGTTTTCCGGTTTTTTTACCGCCCAGCGATGAACAATTGTTGTCATCATCCGTGCCGACATTCAGCAGCGGTACCAGCGCGGCAAGTGGGGCAGCAACAACGCCAAGCAACACTGCCGCACCGGCTTTGGCGGCGACCGGGGCTGCCTGAACGCCCACATCAACGTCGCGAAATGTTCCCTTTGCGTATAAGGGCGAACGCAGTGTGAAGATACGTAGTGTCTTGTTCTGAGGATGGATGTCCAGATTCAGGGTCTCCTCTTTGAGGCTGATTGAACCTTCAACTGTGACAACAGCATCCTCCGTTTCCAACACGAATGTTCGGGTTTGGAGGAGACCGTTTTTCACGCCGAAATCGGCTACCATGCACTCCAGCATGACCTGTTCGTCCCCGAAGAGTTTGACGAATATGACGTTGGCGACATTGAGCCCCGCCGCCTCCATCAAGAAGCGGCTGATCGTGCCACGGCTCAATGCGAGGCTCAGCTCCCCATTTGAAGCGCCCAGCAATGAGGCAATGGAATCACCGCTGGATTTCAACTGGGCATCGCCGAACAACTCACCAAAACTGGCTTCCATGGATTCGGCTCCGGGGAAAAGCTGCTGAAGCTTAAGACCACGAGCACGCGTCTTCATGTCTGCCTGCAGGACCGGCTGCCGCCCGTCCACATGCAAAGTATTGGAAAGTGTGCCTCCGGCCACCCCGAAATTAAGCGGTTCGAAGGACAGGACCCTGTCATTCAGGATCACATGCGCCTCGATGTTGTCCAAAGGCAGGTTTTCGTTCTGTACGATACGCCGGCCCTTGAAGTGAACGTCCGCATCCATGAGATCCCAGGTCTCGCTGCCGATTTTAGCCACAGGGAGTACCTTGCCCTTGGGCTGTACACGAGGCGCTTCTTTGTTTGGATCATCCTTTTTCTTTTCAGATTGGATTTCCTCCTCAGCCTTACTGCGAGCGGTCTCCATGCCTATGAGCGGACCCAGATCCCGGAAATGCAGCAGATCGGATTCAAGAGTACCGGTCAATAGCGGCCGGGGCTCTTTCTGATGGTACTCAACCGTACCGCGCAGGTCGCTGTCCCCCACAACGCCAGTGAAGGATTCGTAGCGCCACTTGTCGACCTCGCCTTCCAGCATTCCGATCAGCCGACCTTCTGTTGCGTAGGGAGGCGTGCCGGGCAAGGCCAGACCAAATAATGAGTTCAGATCGGCCAGACTGGAACCGGCCAACTTGAGTTGCACATCCAGAGAAGCCAGCCCTTTAGGCGCGGTCATCGAGCCTTCGACTGCGATACGGGTTTCTCCAAAACTGACTTCACCTTGCATGGGAAAGGGGGTACTCCCTTCCCTCAACGACAGCAGGCTGCCAACTTTACCGGAGCCGCCGACCTTGGTGTCGTTATAACTACCGGACGATTCCCAGTCCATTCCATAGCCTTTCTCGTCGTCCGTATCCAGGCTGTTGAAACGCGTCGTCATATCCAGCTTACGTGCTTCGTCCAGCACCTGGAGATCCACCCGCTGCACGGCCACACTCTGCAGATCGAAGGTCCAGCCCTTCTCACTATCCTGCTCTTTTTGCTTACGCTCGTAGGCCCAGTTGTGTTGCTCCTCGAGATTACGTTCCAGATGAATGCTGCTGTCTCCAATCTCGAGCCTCGGAATCTCTACATGCCGTTTGAACAAGGGCAAAGGATTCAGACTCAGGGCCAGGTAGTCTATCTTCGCCATATGCTCGCCTTTGCCGGCGAAGCCTTCTGGATGGCCCACCACGACCTGATTGGCGGTGATATGGGGCCAAGGCAGCCAGCCGTCGCGCCACTCCCAATCCACGTCCAGATCTCCCTGGATGGACACAGGTCTCTGCAAAGCTATAGAAGCCCGTTCCTCCACCTTAGGGCGAAGATAGTTCCAGTCAAACAGTGCGACCACTGCAAACGCCAGGATCAGCAGGCCGGCCACGCCGGCAGCGGCCCATAAAATCCATCGAACAGGTTGCCGCATTATTATTCTCCCCCGGGGTATCTCGGTGTTGCAGGCATGTTCTGTCAGACGGCTGTTAGAAAAAGAAAAAGCCCGCTGCAGCGGGCTTGCAAATTTGATGCCTGAGGGAGTCAGGCCATTTCCGTGAGACGCTCTTGCATGGATCCGGTTGCGGCATAGCGCTGATGCCAGGCAAACGCCTCTGCCAGCAGATGAGGAGTATGACCGCCCGCGGCACAGGCGCGCGCGTAATAGCTGTGGAGCATCTCGCGGTAGTCCGGATGAACACAACGCTCGATGATGAGCGCGGCTCTCTCCCTGGGAGCAAGGCCCCGCAGGTCGGCTAGGCCCCACTCTGTGGCCACCACATCCACATCGTGCTCTGTATGGTCCACATGAGTCACCATGGGGACGATACTGGAGATGGCGCCGCCCTTAGCCACGGATTTGCTCACGAAGATGGACAGATGCGCATTCCGAGCAAAGTCCCCGGAGCCGCCAATGCCGTTCATCATATGAGAACCGCCCACATGCGTGGAGTTCACATTCCCGTAGATGTCGAATTCCAGCGCAGTGTTGATCCCTATGATGCCCAGGCGACGAACAATCTCAGGGTGATTACTGATTTCCTGCGGACGCAGGAGCAGACGTGAGGCATAGCGATCGACATTGTCGAGAAACTTGCGACTCATCTCGGCGGACAAGGTAATGGAGGAGGCAGACGCAAAGGTGAACTGCCCTGAATCCAGCAACTCAAAAGAGCTGTCCTGCAGCACTTCCGAATACATCGTCATGCCGCTGAAGGACGATTCCAGCAGGCCGTGCAACACGGCGTTAGCGATTGTGCCGATGCCTGCCTGAAGAGGCAGCAAGGCCGGTGTCAGGCGGCCCGCAGCCACTTCAGCGGAGAAAAAATCCACCACATGGCGAGCGATAGCCTGTGTCTCCGCATCCGGTGGCAAGTTAGCCGACGGGCTGTCATCGCTATCAGTGATAACGATGGCCGCGATCCGTTCCGGGTCGACCGGAATGGAAGTCGTGCCTATGCGCTGCGCTACCGAAGTCAGCGGGATGGGTTCGCGATTGGGGCGGTCACCGGGCAGATAAATATCGTGCAGACCTTCCAGTTCCAATGGCATGGCCAGGTTCAGCTCAATGATCACCTGTTTGGCTTGCTGAACAAAGCTGGCTGTATTGCCAACGGAAGTAGTAGGCACAATGCTGCCGTCTTCCTTGATCGCGACCGCTTCCACCACAGCGACATCCACGCCCGCGAGGCTGCCGCAACGCAGCTGCTCCACCGTTTCGGACAGGTGCTGATCCATGAACATGACCCGGCCGGCGTTAATCTCACGACGCAGCACGGCATCAGCCTGGAACGGCATACGACGCGCAATCAGGCCGGCTTCAGCCATCATCCCGTCGTTATCATTGCCGAGTGAAGCGCCTGTAATGATGGACAGCCGCAGACCTTCCTCACGCGCACGTTGCGCCAAAGCCGCGGGCAGAGCCTTGCAATCGCCGGCCTTGGTAAAGCCGCGCATCCCAACCGTCATGCCATTGCGGAACAAGGACGCTGCCTGATCGGCCGACATTATGCGACTCTCCAGCGCCGCGTGGCGGATTCTGTCTCTATGCATGATCTTCTCTGAGTTCTGATTGAGTGATTTACTGGCTCAGGTTAGCATCGACCTCATGAATAAATATCTCCATAGCCATTCATAATTTTCATAGGATTATCAGGTGGATATCCGGTCTTTGCGCTACTTCACGGAAACCGTCCGGTTAGGGAGTTTCACAGAGGCTGCCCGGGCTCTGGGTGTCACTCAATCCACCGTGAGCAAGATGATCCGCCAGCTCGAGGATGAGCTTGGCGAGACGCTGATTACAAGAGATGGACGCGGGCTTTCGCTCACCGATATCGGAGAAGTGGTCTACACACGCGGGCGCGAAATTCTTATCGCCATGCAACAACTGGAACAGGAACTGCGGGAGACTCAGTCGCTGTCTCGCGGCAGCCTGACGTTGGGCATGCCGCCCATGATCAATCTGCTGTTCACTGAGGTCCTAAAAGCGTTTCGCCGCCAGTACCCGCAAATTGATTTGAAACTGCTCGAATGTACTGGCCAGGAGGTGGAGCAGTTGGTAAGCACGGGGGAGCTGGCTGCCGGAATGACGGTGCTGCCGGTGGACCCTCAGACCGATATTGCGATTGCCAAAGTGGCCCGCCACCGTGTTAGCGCCATCGCCGCTGAAGGTATGCTGAAGAGCCAGGCGGACACCATTGCTCTGCGTTCCTTGGCCAGCCACCCATTGGTGCTGCTCAATGATGACTTCGCGCTGACCAGGCTGCTGCGCCGCCAAATGGCCCGCGCCGACATCGAGCCGCGAGTCGAGGCACAGAGCGGCCAATGGGACTGGACGGTGGCCATGGCCCGCGCAGGGATGGGCGTCGCGCTGTTGCCGGAACCCTTTGTCAGCCGTATCAATCTTCAGGGTCTGGACTACAAGCCCGTCGTACAGCCCGAAATCCTTTGGGAAATCGGGTTGCTGTGGCATGAGAAACGGGCTTCCCACGCGCTGAATGCCTGGCTGGAAATGTGCCAGTCCATGTTGGGCGGGGATTGGCCCGAGCGCGTGGAAGTCTGAACCTGAAAACGTCCCTCGAGTCTTTCAGACGAAAAAAAGCCCGGCATGAAGCCGGGCTGGATACTCAGGGAGTTGCCCAGACGATCAGGCCGAGGCAGCGACCGTCGCAGCAACGTCTTCCTCTTCATCCATGGAAGATCGGATGAGATGGTCAAACGCGCTCAGCGCGGCCTTCGCACCCTCGCCTGCAGCAATGATGATCTGCTTGTAGGGAACGGTGGTGACGTCACCTGCGGCAAACACGCCTGGCAAGGAAGTCTGACCCTTGGCGTCGATTTCGATCTCGCCGAAACGGGAAAGCGCCACGGTATCCTTCAGCCATTCGGTGTTGGGCACCAGACCGATCTGCACAAACACGCCTTCGAGATCGATGCGGTGATTCTCGCCGCTGACGCGGTCCTTATACGACAGCCCATTGACCTTCTTACCGTCGCCGTGGATTTCCGTCGTCTGAGCCGATGTGATGATATTCACATTGGGCAGGCTGCGCAGCTTGCGTTGCAGGACTTCATCAGCACGCAGCGATTCATTGAACTCAATGAGCGTCACGTGCTTGACCAGACCGGCCAAGTCGATGGCAGCTTCAACACCGGAGTTGCCCCCGCCGATTACAGCCACATCCTTGCCCTTGAAAAGCGGGCCGTCGCAGTGCGGGCAGTAAGCCACACCGGCGTTGCGATATTCGCGTTCTCCAGGAACGTTGACCTCACGCCAGCGGGCACCCGTAGCGAGAATCACGGAACGGCTCTTGAGCACGCCACCATTTTCAAGTTCGACTTCCACGACCTTGCCGGGCTTGAGCTTGATTGCGCGTTGCAGATTCATGATGTCGACATCGTATGCCTTCACATGCTCTTCAAGCGCCGTGGCAAAACGGGGACCTTCAGTTTCCTTCACCGAAATGAAGTTCTCGATGGACATGGTGTCCAGAACCTGACCGCCGAAGCGTTCGGCAACCACACCCGTACGGATACCCTTGCGTGCAGCATACACAGCCGCAGCAGCACCAGCCGGGCCGCCGCCGACGACCAGCACGTCAAACACGTCCTTGGCACTGATTTCTTCGGCCTTGCGAGACGCGGCCGAAGTGTCCAGCTTGGCGAGAATTTCCTCGACACTGGAACGACCCTGCCCAAATACTTCACCGTTCATGAATACCGTCGGTACAGCCATGATCTGGCGGTCTTCAACTTCCTTCTGGAACAGTGCACCATCAATGCTGGTGTGCTTGATACGCGGATTGATGACCGACATGGTGTTCAGAGCCTGAACCACGTCTGGGCAGTTCTGGCATGAGAGCGAGAAATAGGTCTCGAACTCGTAATCGCCCGGAAGATTGCGGATCTGTTCAATGACAGTTTCTTCCAGCTTGATGGGATGGCCACCCACCTGCAGCAAGGCCAGAACCAGCGAGGTGAACTCATGGCCCAGGGGAATACCGGCAAAGGTGACGCCGATATCGGTTCCCACTCGGCCGATGCGAAAGGAGGGTTTGCGATCGGACAGGTCGCTGCGCTCAGTCAGCGTGATCTTGTCCGACATGCCGGCGATTTCTGTGAGCAGGGCCCGCAGTTCGCCCGACTTGGGCGAATCGTCGAGACTCGCGACGAGCTCGATAGGCTCGCGGAGCATTTCCATGTAGGACTTCAGCTGACTTTTGACATTTGCGTCTAACATAACGTAGCGACCTCTCAAATCGATTTGGTGGAGCCACGCCCGGCTTGTGGCCGGACGTGGGAATTTAGCAGGACCTCCGAATCTTCGATTTCATTCAGAGGCCCTTCAGGCTTTTACCCCCGTAAGAGGCGTTGCCCTTCTTAGATCTTGCCGACCAGGTCCAGGGACGGCTTCAGGGTTTCAGCACCCTCTTCCCACTTGGCGGGGCAGACTTCACCGGGGTGAGCGGCGATGTACTGAGCCGCCTTAACCTTGCGCAGCAACTCGGAAGCCACGCGGCCGATGCCGTTGTCATGCACTTCCATGACCTTGATGACGCCTTCCGGGTTGACCACGAAGGTACCGCGCAGTGCGACGCCTTCTTCTTCGATCAGCACTTCGAAGTTGCGGGACAGGACGTGGGTGGGGTCAGCGATCATCGGGTAGTTCACCTTGCCGATGGCCGGGGACGAGTCGTGCCATGCCTTGTGCGAGAAGTGCGTGTCGGTGGAAACAGCGTA
>Ga0079224_100002937_pt1 | contig 21163 bp, 17 predicted proteins | sample Stecom2015_FD_80414 | JGI IMG/M metagenome (GOLD analysis project Ga0079224, IMG submission 80414) | Agricultural soil microbial communities from Utah to study Nitrogen management - Steer compost 2015 | ecosystem: Environmental > Terrestrial > Soil > Agricultural land | place: USA: Utah...
CAAAATGAGTGTACAATCAATGGAAGTAACCTACGGCACTGTTTGGAATGACTGTCTGGAAGTTATTCGTGAACAGGTCGAAGCAGAAAATTTCAACACCTGGTTCAAACCCATTGTTCCTTTACGCGTTGATGGTGATGTTCTCACCATTCAGGTTCCTTCACAGTTCTTTTATGAATGGCTTGAAGAGAACTATGTTCCAGTATTGAGAAAGGCAATACACACAGTACTTGGTCCAACGGGACGTCTTGAGTATTCTGTGATTGTGGACAGCGGCAATCAAACACACCCGCCTGTTGCGGTGAATTATCCCAACACGCTTCGCAGAAGCGCAGTCAATGATGTTTCATCTTCCGATGATTACTCGCCTTTTACTTATAAGGCGGTTAATCCGCAAAAGATCAATTCGAGGCTAAACCCGAATTACACATTTGACAACTTTGTTGAAGGAGATTGCAACCGACTAGCGCGATCGGCCGGCGTTGCGGTAGCGAAGAAACCCGGTGTAACATCGTTCAACCCGCTGATGCTGTATGGCGGTGTTGGTGTTGGAAAGACACACCTGGTTCAGGCGATCGGAAACGAAATCAAGAACAACCTTCCTGATAAGGTTGTCCTCTACGTCGACCAAAACGACTTTACCAATCAATTCCTCGACGCGCTGCAGAACAACAAGTTGCAGGAGTTTCAGAACTTCTATCTGCAGGTCGACCTGCTTATTCTTGATGACGTGCAATTCCTCGCTGGTCGCGAGAAGACGCAGGAGATGTTCTTCCACATCTTCAATCAACTGCATCAAAACGGGAAGCAGATCATCATGACCAGCGACTGTCCTCCGCGCGACATGAAAGGCTTCCAGGAGCGCTTGCTGTCGCGATTCAAGTGGGGGCTGACAGCAGACCTGCAAGAACCGGATTTCGAAACCAAGCTGGTGATCATCAACCGCAAGATGAAAGCGGATGGTATCGAAATACCGACCGAAGTAGCTGAATATCTTGCTTACTCCGTAGACACTAATCTTCGCGACATGGAAGGAGTGCTTAACTCACTCATTTTCCATGCAACACTGCTGAAGAAAGAAATTGACCTCGAGCTGGCCAAGGAGGTGATGAAAAACATCATCAAGGAAATCCAGACCGACGTCAGCGTCGATTTCATTCAAAAGACGGTGTCGGAGTACTTTAAAGTCGAGCTCGAAGCGCTTAAGGGAAAACTCAAGAAACGCGAGTTTGTCATCCCGCGTCAGGTCGCGATGTACTTCTGCAAGCGTTACACACAGCTTACGCTGGCGCTTATCGGTGAAAACTTCGGCGGTCGCGATCACAGCACGGTGATCCACGCGCTTGAGTCCGTAGAAGACATGATGAAAACGGACATGAACTTCAGGGCCACTGTTGAAGAACTTGGCAAGAAGCTGAAAATGCGGATGTAGTTCTTACCGCAGCGCGAAGTTCAACTCAACTTGCTGACCCTGGCTGTTGATGCCGTAGATGTATCCGCGGCCTCTGTAGCGTTCGAAAAAGTCAATCACTTCCTTTGGTTCTTTCACCCGTACCCTGTTGATGGCGACGATGGTGAAGTTTTCAGGAACGCCGATGCGCTTCAGGATGCTGTTGTCTTTCATTTGAAAGACCTTCACGCCGTATTCGGTGGCTTCGAGTTTGGCGCCAAGCTCATCCGAGGCCACAATGTGTCGACGGATCAGATCGGTGGTGCCGTTCTTGTTGACCAGCGTTACGGTCGTGCGTTGCGGTTTACCGTCGCGTATGTAGTGCACGGTAATCTTGTCGCCCGGGTAGTGATAGCTTAGTTTTTCTTCAAACGCGCTTTGCGTGTTGATTGGTGTGTTGTCAATGCGTGTGATGATGTCGCCAGGCTTCAGGCCTGCATGAATAGCTGGGCCATCGCGATCAACGCTTTCCAGCAACACGCCATCGAAGGGAATGTCGCCACTCCTGATATTGTATTTCCTTGCATTTTCGTAGTTGTACTCAATGGCCCGCGCCCCGAAGATCGCGCGTTGTACAACGCCATATCTCACAAGGTCGCTATATACTTTCTTGACAATATCGACCGGGATAGCAAAAGCATAGCCTGTATACGAACCGGTTCTTGAAAGAATAGCGGAGTTAATGCCAACCAATTCGCCGGCTTTATTCACGAGCGCACCACCTGAATTCCCGGGATTGATGGCCGCGTCAGTTTGGATAAACGATTCAATCGGGAAACGGTCTTCCAGTATCCCAATCCGTCGGCCCTTTGCACTGACAATCCCTGCAGTTACCGTCGATGAAAGGCTGAACGGATTTCCGACGGCTATGACCCACTCACCAACCTGGAGCGTTTCGGAACTTCCCAGCGTAATGGCAGGAAGATTTTGCGCATCGATCTTGAGTACGGCCAGATCCGTCGAGGGATCGGTTCCGATGAGGGTGGCAGGATACGCCCGCTTGTTGTAAATAACTTCCAGGCGTTCGGCAGATTCAACAACGTGATTGTTGGTGATGATGTAGCCATCGGAGGTGAAGATTACTCCTGAACCGGTGCTCACCTGGGTGCGGCTCGATTGCCCGTCGCCAAAAAACCAATCCCAGTACGAATATGAGATTCCTTTCGAAATACTGTTGATGTACACCACACTTGACACGGCGCGCGCCGCCGCTTCGCTGAAGTCGACCGGCTCTGCGGCGGGTAGTACCGAGGGAGACGCGGTTCCCGTAGTGGGAGGCGTCTCCGGCAAAGTCATGGCCGAAGTCGTGTTGCTGGTTCGGGATGCGTACATCCGTATGGAGTCGAGGGAGGATTCTACGGTGTTGTCGAAATAGAATCTGCAATATGTATAGGCACCTGCCAGGCCGGCGCCAAATGCGACGATAACAACCAGGATGAAGTGTCTCATAACATGAAAATTAGTGCAAAGGATGTACCACCCGTATTACGTAATGGCACGGACAAAAGTATGACTTCGTAGGCGCTTTCGTGAGAAAAAGTTGCGTATTGCTAAATTGCGCCCTTATGGGAATCCGTTCTTTCCTTGCCAGGCCGTTCGCCGCCTTTGTTGCTTCGCAAACGAAGCGGTGGTCTGAGCGGCCCGGACATTATCAAAGACTAACGTTCGAGCGCCTGATCCGGGACGCTAAGCATACCGCGTTCGGGAAGGACCACGGCTTTGACGCCATACGTACGTACGAGGAATTCCGGCAACAGGTACCGATTCGCGACTATGAGGGTTTGCGTCCGTATATCGACCGGGTTGTCCGCGGGGAGTCGGATGTCCTGTGGAAAGGGAAGCCACTGTATTTTGCAAAAACGTCCGGTACTACGTCGGGCACAAAATATATTCCCATAACGAAGGAATCCATTCCCAACCACATCGACAGCGCGCGTAATGCCCTGCTCAGCTATGTACATGAGACGGGCAAGGCATCGTTTCTCGATGGCGGACTGATCTTCCTTTCAGGCAGTCCTGAGCTCACGGAAACGTCAGGTATTAAAACGGGGCGCCTTTCTGGCATTGTCAACCATCATGTGCCGGGATATTTGCGCAGCAATCAGTACCCCTCATATGAAACGAACTGTATTGAAGACTGGGAAGAAAAACTGGAACGCATCATCGATGAAACCATCAATGCCAACATGACGCTCATCTCGGGGATTCCTCCCTGGGTGCAGATGTACTTTGATCGAATCCGCGAACGTACAGGCAAGCGCATTCGAGAGGTGTTTCCAGAGTTCTCGATGTTCGTCTATGGTGGCGTCAACTTCGAACCGTATCGGGCCAAGCTCTTTGACACGATAGGAGGGAGCGTCGACTCCATCGAAACATATCCTGCTTCAGAAGGCTTTATCGCATACCAGGATTCGCAGCACGCTGAAGGATTACTACTTCTCCTCAACAGCGGAATATTCTTTGAATTCATTCCCCTTGATGAATACTTCAGCGATAACCCAAGACGGCTGACGATCGAGGAAGTAGAGCTCGACAAACAGTACGCGGTTATCATCAACAGCAACGCGGGACTGTGGGGCTATTCGATTGGAGACACCGTTCGGTTCGTTTCAAAAAATCCGTATCGCATACGGGTTACAGGTCGGATCAAACACTTTATCTCAGCTTTTGGGGAACACGTGATTGGTGAAGAGATTGAAAAGGCAATGCAGAAGGCGATGGAAAAATTTCCTGGTGTATCTGTTGTCGAGTACACGGTAGCGCCAATGGTTACGCCTGCTGAAGGATTACCGCACCATGAATGGCTCGTTGAGTTTGCAAATCCTCCGTCAGACCCCGAGGCTTTCGCACTGGAGCTCGATAATCAACTGCGCGATCTCAATACGTACTATGACGACCTGATCAGCGGAAGTATACTCCGTACTTTAAGACTTGTACAACTCCCGAGGAATGCTTTTATTGATTATATGCGATCGAAGGGTAAACTGGGGGGACAGAATAAGGTGCCACGATTGGCTAATGACAGAGCCATTGCCGATGAATTGTTGAAGATCGTATCGAATTGAGCGCCTCTATGAACACCCCGTACAGTCATACACAGGATGTCCCAAGGAAACGTATTGCCATTTTGGGGTCCACCGGATCTATCGGAACACAGGCCCTCGAAGTCATTGCGCTGCATGAAGAACATTTCGAGGTGGAAGTTCTTACAGCGAACCGCAATGCGGATTTGCTCATTCAACAGGCGATGCGATTCAAGCCCAACGCGGTCGTTATCGCAGAACGCAGCCTGGCCCCCCAGGTAAAAGCGGCACTGGAACCACTTCACATAAAAGTGTACTCCGGAGAGGCCGCGGTAGCATCGATCGTCGAAATGGAAACCATCGACCTGGTGCTGACCGCCCTGGTAGGATACAGTGGTCTGCACCCGACCATCAGGGCCATTGAAGCTGGCAAGACCATAGCCCTCGCAAACAAAGAAACGCTGGTAGTGGCTGGAGATTTGGTGACACGACTGGCGCGGGAGAAGGGAGTCAATATCTTCCCAATCGACTCTGAGCATTCTGCAATATTCCAATGCATTACGGGTGAGTTCCACAATCGAATTGAAAAGGTGATCCTGACCGCCTCAGGTGGACCTTTCCGGGGCAAGACGCGCGAAGAACTTGAAAGCGTTACCTGCGCGGAGGCGCTAAAGCATCCGAACTGGAACATGGGATCCAAAGTGACGATCGACTCGGCCACGCTGATGAATAAGGGGCTGGAAGCGATCGAAGCCAAGTGGCTTTTTGGCCTGGAGCCGTCGCAGGTGGAAGTGGTAGTACATCCCCAATCCATCATTCATTCCATGGTACAGTTCGAGGATGGGTCAATCAAAGCCCAGATGAGCCTGCCGGATATGCGACTCCCCATCCAATTCGCCCTGGCATATCCTGTACGCCTGAAGGCGGATTTTCCACGTTTTGATATTTCGAGGTACCCCTCCCTGACATTTGAACAACCGGATACGAAAACTTTCCGTAATCTTGCATTAGCCTTTGAAGCCCTTAACCGGGGCGGCAATATGCCTTGTGTTCTCAACGCGGCCAACGAAGTGGCCGTACGGTGTTTTCTGGAACAGAAGATCGGTTTCCTGCGAATGCCTGATGTTGTGGAACAATGTTTGACGAAAATGGATTATATCAAAAATCCGCGGTTTGAAGACTATATGGAGACGGACCGGAAAACGCGGATTAAAGCGCTAGAACTAATTAACTGATGGAAATTTTGATTTCGGTGGGCCAGCTTTTGCTGAGCCTGTCTTTCCTGGTAGCGGTACACGAATTGGGGCACCTGCTCGCGGCAAAGTATTTTGGCATGCGGGTAGAACAGTTCTCTATCGGTTTCCCACCTAAACTTTGGTCATTCAGAAAGGGCGAAACGGAATATGCTGTAAGCGCAATTCCTCTGGGGGGTTACGTGAAAATTTCAGGGATGATCGACGAGTCGCTCGACACCGAAGCCATGAAGGAGCCACCGAAACCCTGGGAATTCCGAAGCAAGCCAGCATGGCAACGGCTGATCGTGATGCTGGGAGGAATAACGGTCAACGTCCTCGTTGGTATCGTCATCTTCATCGGCCTTACATATTTCATGGGCGATAGAATTCTCTCCAAAGATGAAATCAATCGCGCGGGAAAGTTGAAATTCGGTGCCCTCGCGAAGGAAATCGGATTCCAGGAGGGCGATAAGATTGTAAAGATTAACGGCAAAGATTTTTCCGATTACCTCGATGTCCTCCGGCCAGCTAACCTGATTGCTTCGAATGCTTCTTTCACGGTCGACCGTGGAGGGCAACTCGTGGAAATACCTCTGCCTCAAAACTTCATTGAGAAGCTGAAGGACGACGAGGAATTTATTGACTTCGTTCTTCCGGCAGAAGTAGGCACCGTTGCTCCTGGATCTATCGCTGAAAAAGTAGGCCTTCAGTACGGCGACAAGATCATTGAGGTACAGGGAAAAAAAATTGAATACTGGGATGACATTACGCGCGCGATAAAAGAATCCCAGGGTAACAAAGTGACTTTCGCCGTAATGCGCGACAATGAAGTACTTCGCTTTGAAGAGGAATTTGGTGAACACCGCATCATCGGATTCACGCCGAAAGCCCACGTCACCGTTGAGTACAGCTTGCTTCAGTCTATCAGCGTTGGGACACGCGAAGCCTTCACTACGTTGTACACACAGGTGATGGCATTCGGAAAAATTATCCGCCGTGAATTATCCTTTCGAAAAAATATTTCCGGACCTATCGGCATGGCGCAGTTCTTTGGGCCGAGTTGGGATTGGGCTCGCTTCTGGACAATCACCGGCCTGCTGTCGCTCGTGCTTGCATTTATGAACTTGTTGCCCATACCTGCGCTGGACGGAGGTCATGTCATGTTCCTCACGTTCGAAATGATTTCGGGTCGAAAACCGTCCGACAAATTCATGGAGACTGCTCAAAAAGTCGGTATGGTCTTCCTGCTCGCCCTTATGGTGTTCATTTTTGCCAACGATATCATTAAGATCTTCACGGATGTGAAGAATTGACGTTTCTTACTTCCGTATTATCTCGAACTCCACGCGGCGATTCAACCGTCGGTCTTCCTCGGTTTTTTCCTCCACGATGGGCATTGAACTTCCGTAACCGTGTGCTTCAATGCGATCAGGATTGATCTTGAACGTGTATGTCAGGTAGGCCTTGATGGCGTCGGCCCGTGCCTGTGACAGCCTGAGATTAGATTCGCGGTTGCCTTGAGAGTCGGTGTGTCCGGAAATCTTGATGTTGAAGTTGGGGTTGTCGATCATGAAGTTCGCTACTTTCGTCAGGTCGGGTTCCATCTCGGGCAGAATGTTCGCCTTTCCATTCTCGAATTCGAGCGACTGAAACGCGATCTTGCTTTCGATGGGTTCCGTTTCGCGATGCATCTCCATGTCGCCATCCATGAAGAACAATTCCTCAATCCGGAAGAAGTCGTCACCCTGAATGATAAGCAGGTAGTTTCTCTTATTGATCAGTCGAAAATCGAATGAGCCATCTGGTCTGAGGAATTTTGGCTCTACCTCAACGCCCTTGTCAAGATCGATGACCGTGACAATACCCCGCATGGGTTCTTTTGTGTGTACGTTTACCAGCGATCCCTTTAGTTTTGCCACGGCCTCGGGTTGGGCGCCCATGGGTACAGGGAACGAGTAGATGTCGAGATTTTCGATGTCGTCGCTCGTGGATCGCGCGTAGAACAGGTCTTTTGATTCTGAATCGATGGTGAAATAATATTCACTCCCCGCGCCGTTCACGAGAGGGCCCACATTGAGGGGTTCACTCCATCCATTGCCTTGGCGATACGACTTGTATATGTCGAAGTCGCCAAAGTTGAGGGGATGACCATTCGAACTGAAATAGAGGACGTTGAACTTGTGATGGAAGAAGGGGCTCACTTCGAAGCCCTGGGTGTTGATGATCGGTCCTGCGTTGACGGCCTGTTGCCATTCTCCGTTCGCGTCGCGCACGGAATAGTAAATATCCGACAAGCCGAAGCCCCCGAGCCGGTCGGACGCGAAGAAGAGTGTGTCGCCATTGTGTGACAGCGAGGGATGGGAATCCCATGCGGGTGAATTGACTTTAGGCCCCAGGTTTCGCGTATTCCCCCAGGTGCCGTCGGAAAGAAGATACGCCACGAACAGGTCGCAGTTTCCTTGTGAATCCGGTGAATTGCACCGCGCAAAAAACAGCATCTTGCCATCGTTGCTCAGGCACGCCGATCCTTCGTTGTAAACCGTATTGATCGTGGAGAATTCGCGGGCTTCCGACCACCCATCTCCTGAGCGCACCGTATAGAACAAATCCTCATCGTATCCCTGACTCGTATACTGGAGGTTCCGGTTCCTTTTTGAGGTGAAGAGGAGCACGGTATCTATAGGACCAATAGTCGGACCGTAATCTGCTTTTGGTGAGTTCACCCACTCGCCGATGTTCAGCAGTACGCCCTGCGGTGGACGAAGCGTGTCGATTTCCTTTCGGTATTGCACCAATTCATAGTAATAGTCGAGAGGTACGAAGTAGTCTCGTTCATTCACCGTTAATGAGTCCAATTCCCGGGCAATTTGCTCCCGGTTGGGTTGGCGGTGATGTTTAAGGGCAAGCTTGTACAGTAGTATAGCCTCGCCTGGCGGTCCATGCTTTTCGGCAAGGCGCGCAAGCTTCCAGATCATCCGCGTGTCCGTGACAAAATTGTCAATGCCGAATTTGCGTACATACGCCCGTAATGCGGCGTACGCCCTGGCGCTGTCACCAGCCGCCTCGAGCTTGCGGATGTTGTTAAGCTCGGCCTCGTTGTGATAGCGCTTTACCCGGTTGACATTCGGGAAATCAAAAATGTCAGATTGACTGTAGTTTGTCAGACTATCGTCAAGCTGAACCACCCCCCCTTTTTTGTAATTCGTCTTAGGTCTTTGTGCATTAAGGGGAGTTATGGCCAGCAGGTAAAAACCCGCAATCCAGATTAAAAAATAAGGTTTCACGAGCCTGCGTTTGGTAAAAAGTCGGGCCGTCGATAATAAAGTTGGCACAAATTTGCTTCTTTTACAACTCCCTTGGCATTACTATTGCCACTAGAGACGGTCAAGTCCACACGCAGATCGAATTGTGGGGAATGTGTGCCAAAGTGGCAACCTGACTTATGTATAAAACTTTTCCCATTCAACTTGTTCAAGACGATTCGGATGATTTGATCCAGATGATCAATCCCGAACAGGAGTCAGACCTCAGACCTGAGGATCTCCCTGAAGAGTTGTCCATTCTTCCCATAAAAAATACGGTCCTGTTTCCCGGTGTAGTGCTGCCCATCACGGTCGGGCGGCAGAAGTCGATACGACTCGTCAAAAAAGCCTATCAGGGCAGCCGGATTATAGGTGTGGTGGCGCAAAAGAATTCCCAGGCAGAGGAGCCGCTCACCGAGGATCTGTACCGGGTAGGAACAGTGGCCCGCATCATAAAGATGTTGGTGTTGCCGGATGGCAACACGACGATCATCATCCAGGGCAAAAACCGTTTTAACATCAGCGATTTCCTGACGGAAGATCCCTTCCTCACAGCGAGGGTAACGCTGCTTCCCGAGCGGCCCATCAACATGAACAGCCGCGAGATCAAGGCGCTGATACAATCCCTGAAGGAGGCGGCGTCAAAGATACTCCGACTCAATCCTGAAATTCCGCAGGAGGCTCAGGTGGCGCTGGATAACATCCAGAGCATGCCGTTCCTGATCCATTTCCTCGCATCTAACCTCAATGTCGATGTAGTCGACAAGCAGAAGATACTGGAGACGGAGAACCTGGTGGAACGCGGCACGGTGCTGCTCCAATACATGTCGCGGGAAATCCAGATGCTGGAGATCAAACAGGAGATCCAGAAGAAGGTGCATACCGATATCGATCAGCAGCAGCGCGATTACTTCCTTCGCCAGCAGATCAAGGTGCTGCAGGATGAGCTGGGCTTTGACGGTCCGGACAAGGAAGTGGAGAACCTGCGCAAGAAGGGTGAATCGAAGAAATGGCCCAAGGAAGTCGCTGAACACTTCAATCGCGAACTTGACAAGCTGCTGCGGATCAATCCCGCCGCGGCAGAGTATCCCGTAGCAATGAATTATGTCGAGTTTCTCCTCGACCTTCCCTGGGGCGAGTACTCGACCGACAACTTCGACCTGAAGCGCGCCCGCAAAATCCTTGATGCCGATCACTTCGGCCTGGAGAAGGTGAAAAACCGGATTCTGGAATACCTTGCCGTGCTGAAGCTCAAGCAAGACATGAAGGGGCCGATCCTTTGCCTGTATGGGCCCCCCGGCGTTGGCAAGACGTCGCTCGGTAAGTCCATTGCCAAGGCTCTGGATCGCAAATACGTTCGCATGTCGTTGGGTGGCGTGCACGACGAGGCCGAAATCAGAGGGCACCGGAAGACCTATGTCGGCGCCATGCCGGGCAAGATTCTGCAAAACATCAGGAAGGCGCGGACATCCAATCCGGTGTTCATCCTGGACGAGATTGACAAAGTAAGGGCAGACTTTCGCGGAGATCCGTCGTCAGCGCTGCTGGAAGTTCTTGATCCGGAGCAGAACAATGCCTTCACCGATAACTTCCTTGAGGTTGAATACGACCTTTCGAAAGTGCTTTTCATAGCGACGGCCAACACGCTGGATTCTATCCATCCTGCTTTGCGCGACCGGATGGAGATCATCGAGATCACGGGTTATACGCAGGAAGAGAAGGTGGAGATTGCTATGCGGCACCTCGTGCCGAAGCAGTTGAAGGAACACGGACTGAAATCCTCTCAGGCCAAGTTCACGCGGAAGATCATCGCTAAGGTTATCGAAAACTACACCCGCGAGTCAGGCGTCCGCAACCTCGAACGAAAGATCGGGGCACTTGCGCGGCACATTGCCAAGTCCGTTGCCCTGGAAGAAGGCTACGATCCTGTGATCTCGGAAGAGATGCTGCGCAAAGTGCTTGGAGTAGAGATCTACAATGAAGAACTCTATCAGAACAACGAGACTGCGGGCGTTGTGACCGGGCTGGCGTGGACGCAGACCGGCGGTGAAATACTTTACGTTGAATCGAGCCTCAGTCGCGGTAAAGGTAATCTCACGCTCTCCGGTCAGCTCGGCGATGTGATGAAGGAATCCGCGATGGCCGCGTTGTCATATGTTAAGTCAAATGCAGAGCCTCTGGGAATTGACCACAGAGTGTTTCAGCAATACGACCTTCACATTCACGTTCCGGCTGGTGCCGTTCCTAAAGATGGACCCTCGGCTGGAATTACCATGTTTACATCGCTGGCTTCGATCTACACGCAGCGCAAGGTGAAGTCGCGGCTGGCCATGACAGGAGAAATCACGCTTCGCGGAAAAGTGCTGCCGGTAGGAGGTATCAAAGAGAAGATTCTGGCTGCGCGGCGAAGCGGGATCAAAGAAGTGATTTTGAGTTCGAAGAACAAGAGTGATGTCAGCGAGATTGAGAGCCACTACCTGAAGGGATTGACGTTCCACTATGTCGATACCGTCGACGAAGTTTTGAAAGTGGCGTTGCTGAAGGAGAAAGTGAAGAACCCGCTGAAGTTCACTTTTACTGATGACAAGAAACTCAACCGCGTATACGACAACTGACACGGCGGCTTCGGCGAGATAAAAACGAACAAACGTGGGTAACAATCTCCTGGTGTATGTGCTTTGTGTCGCTTCATTTGCTGCGCATGCCCAGACGAGTGGCAGTTCTTCTTACACATTTCTTGATGTTCCCGGCAATGCGCGCCTCGCGGCTCTCGGAGGCGTGAATGTTTCGCTTGCTGATCGCGACGTGAACTTCTTTTTTTCCAATCCTGCTTTGGTGGGTGACAGCCTCGCGGGATGGGGCTCGGCCGGCTATCGGTTTTTTGCCGGAGATATGGGCCAGACTTCGATAGCCTACTCGGCGAATTTCGATCGGATCGGTGCATTGCAGTTCGGTGTACAGCACATGGACTACGGTACGTTCGAAGGGTACGATCCGTCGGGAATGGAGTTGGGTGAATTCAGTGCCCGTGAGACTGCCCTTGTAGTGAGTAGAAGTCACGCGATTTCGCATTACAGGTTAGGCGTGACAATGAAAGGCGTGTTCTCGTCGTTTGCCGGATTCCGATCGAGCGCCCTGTTATTTGATATTGGCGGGGTTTTCATTCATCCCGACAAAGACTTGAGTGTAGGCATCGTAATTCGGAATGCCGGATTCGTATTGTCGGAATATTCGGAGTCGAGCATGACGTCCCCTCCTTTTGATGTGCAGATGGGCGTCACGTTCAAACCGGAGCACATGCCGATTCGTTTTTCGGTAACGGTGCACGACCTTGCCGACGTGGACGATGGATACTATGATCCTCTGGACGAGGATGTCTCTGCGTTGAACAAAGTCCTGCGTCACGTTAATTTTGGTGCGGAAGTGTTGCTACACCGGAACGTATCCCTACTGGCGGGTTACAATGTGAGGTTGCACCGCGAATTGCGCATGGAGGAGTATGGTGGAGGAGCCGGGGTAACACTGGGTTTTTCGGCAAGGGTTAAAACATTTGAATTTACTTTCGGCCGATCTGGTTATATAGCAGGCGTGGCTTCATACAATCTCACCCTCGCTGCCGATATTAACGGGATGTTGAAGAGAAGAACAATACTATGATGGATAGCAAATATCTGACACCGCAACAAATCGTTGAGGAGCTTGACAAATACATTATCGGGCAATACGATGCCAAGCGCAACGTCGCGATAGCGCTTCGTAACCGGTGGCGGCGGATGAGTGTTGAACCCGATATGCAGCGGGAGATTGTGCCCAACAACATCCTGATGATCGGAGCTACCGGTGTTGGTAATACGGAAATTGCACGCCGCCTGGCACGCATTGCGGATGCTCCTCTTGTTAAGGTGGAGGCGTCAAAGTTTACAGAGGTGGGTTACGTGGGGCGTGACGTGGAAAGCATGGTACGCGATCTCGTAGACCAGGCTGTGAACCTCGTCAAGGCGCAAAAGAAAGAGCAGGTGAAAGAGAAGGCCGCCCTTGCCGTCGAAGAAATTATTCTTGATGCGTTGATCCCGCCGCTAAAGCCCCAGGCAGCTCCCAAGGCGCCGGGCTTTCAACCGTCTATGCAGGAGGCAACGGCTGCGGACTCTGATGTTGAGTTGAATGAACGTACCCGAAACCTGTTCAGGGAAAAGATTCGCAATGGCGAACTCGATGACCGGCGTATAGACATCAGCATTAAGGCACCAGCTACGCCCGGCATTGGTATGGTTGGCGCGGGCGTGATGGACGAGGTGTCGATGATGAACCTGCAGGAAATGTTGAATGGCATGCTACCCAAGAAAACGCGGAAGCGCAGGGTGACTGTAGCTGAAGCGCGCAGGATACTCCTGGAAGAGGAAGCTGCCAAACTCATCGACATGGATGAAGTGAAGGAGGAGGCGATACGAAAAGCTGAAAACTCAGGCATCATATTCATCGATGAGATCGACAAGATTGCATCAACAGGTCAAAAGGGCGGTGGACCCGATGTGAGCAGGGAAGGGGTGCAACGCGACCTGCTTCCTATCGTGGAGGGAAGCACCGTGAATACAAAGCACGGTATTATCAAAACCGATCATATTCTCTTCATCGCGGCGGGAGCATTCCATGTTGCAAAACCATCAGATCTCATCCCGGAATTGCAGGGCAGGTTCCCCATCCGCGTTGAACTGGAAAACCTCACCCGCGAGGACTTTATCAGGATTCTCACCGAACCAAAGAACGCTTTAACGAAGCAATACGAAGCGCTTTTTGCCGCCGAAGGCGTGAAAATTACCTTTACCAGGGACGCGATCGAAGAAATAGCGGGTACAGCCTTCGCAATAAACTCCGAAATCGAAAATATCGGTGCACGTCGTTTGCATACCGTGATGAGCAGGCTGTTGAACGAATTTCTTTTCGACGTGCCGGATAAGATTGGCGCCAATGCGGTCATTACCATCAATGCCGAAATGGTAAGGGAAAAACTACAGGGGCTGATCAAAAACAAAGACCTGAGTGAATACATTCTTTAGGCATGCGGTTAAGGGCCATCGTGTTTGGTTTGTGCCTGGGCATCGTTCCCTCTTTTGCGCAGGAGCAGGACACGCTGAGCCATAACGCCATCAAGTCGTATTCCGACTATTTCCTCGTTTGGCCCGTTCTTAAGCAACGCAGCCTCCACTTTGCCGCAAGAAATCCGGCGAATAACCAACTGCTTGAGTACAGACCGAACAACGCCTACACACTGGGATTGGGTGCACATGTTTTCGACGTCACGCTTGAATTCACCGTCGCTGTTCCGCTAAAGGAAAAGGATCCCTCAATTTTCGGTCACTCGCGTGTTCGGGATTTCCAGGTCAATGCTCTGGGGCGCTCCTGGGGTGCGGACCTTTTCGTCCAGCGGTATACAGGATTTTATACCAGGGATGAAAATGCGATTGCTTTTCATTCGTATATGGTACGACCAGACATGAATGCACGCAACGTAGGTGTCACTGGAACCTACGTGGTTCAACCTCATAAATACTCACTGCGGTCTGCCTTTAATTTTTCTGAGCGGCAACTGGTGAGCGGGGGATCGGTGATGATTTCGGGAACGCTCAACGGTTTCAAGCTGGCGGGTGATTCTGCCTTGTTCAACGTACGCGATGGTGACGCCGGATTCCGAAAGCTGCGGTACACTACGCTAAGCCTGGCTCCTGGATATGCGTACACCTTTGTGCGGAATCATTTTTTTGCAAGTGGCGTGCTGACTGTCGGTCCGGCGCACAACTGGACCTACTATCTCGATGAAAATGGAAAGGTGAAACACGACATTCGCTTTGATGTATTTGCCTCTGTGAGAGTGGGAGCGGGCTACAGCACGGATACCTTTTTCGCGGGCTTTAATTTTTCACAACAGTCGCGCACCGTCAGGTTTGACGACGTCCGCTTTGCAAACAACAGCAGCACGTTCCGCTTGGTGGTGGGCTTTCGCTTCCGCGAATTTGGAATTCTCAGGAAGTCAGCTACGGATCTTCCGCGCGCACTGATGCGACTGTAACCCTACTTTCTTTTCTTGCTTTTTGGATAGTCGTAGTATTCCAATGTCCCTTTTCCCCAGGTGACATCTTCCCAGCGATTGACAGGGAATGAGAGTCCTGCAATGCCACAGGTTGGTACATTGGTCAGGGTTTGCGACGCGAGAGAGTTGACAAAGTCGGTAAGTCCAGGATTGTGACCGAATATCATCACATGGTCCAACGTGTCGCTGATTCCGCGTACCACTTCCAGCATGCCATCCTCGCTGGCGTGATAGAGGGCTCGTTCGACCCGTATTTCCTTTTCCGGGTATGCCAGGATGCTGGCGAATATTTTGCAGGTTTCCAACGTGCGTACTGCCGGACTCGAGATCATCTGTCCTACAGCCACACCCCGTTCCTTGAAGCGCTTGGCCATCCGTGGCGCGTCTCTCAGTCCCCTTTCACTGAGCGGACGCTGCGCGTCCTGCAGTGACAGGTCGTCCCAACTGGACTTGGCGTGTCGCACGATATAGAGATGTTTCATCACGTTCAACTAAAAATAAGCAAAGCCTGGCGAATTATTATCTTCGCGAACTATGTCCGCGCTTAGAAAGTTCAGGAAGAAGCTAAAGTATGATGCGCTTTACGGTCTTGTCAAAACGCTGATCACGGTGTCCACGCTGGTGCCACGACGCCTCTGGCTGTCGTTCTGTGGTGGACTCGGGTTGTTGGCGCACGCGTTGTCAGGCAAGACGAAAAAGCTGATGCGGAAACATCTTTCCATCGCATTTCCGGAATTTCCCGACAGCAAGATCCGGTCTCTGGCACGGGAAACCTTTCGAATGCTGGGCAAAAATGCTGGGGAGATTCTCCGCGCCTCAAAAATATCCACGCTGGAGCAGCTCAACCGCATTCTCGTAACCCACAATTACGAAAACTTTGAAAAGGCAAACCGCAAGGGTAAAGGCGTAATCTTCCTTACGTGTCATCTTGGAGCTTTTGATTTGCAGGTCACCAACATGGCGCTCCGCGGGCTTCGTCCCAACATTATCGGGACGCCACTGAAGGATCCGCGGTTGAATGATCTTTTGTGGAACTACAGAAACAAACACGGCGCTGTTGCAATTGAGCGTGGCCGCGAGACTTTCAGAATGATCAAGGTCCTTAAGTCAGGTGGGTCCGTGGCGTTGCTCATCGATCAGGATACGAAGGTCAAGAGTGTCTTCGTGGATTTCTTTGGCCGGAAGGCATACACGCCCGTCGGTGCCACCGTGTTGGCGCTGAAGACGGGAGCGGCGATTGTCCCAACGTATGTTCACCTTGGCGACGATGGTATGCATCATATGCACATACTTCCCGAAGTTGAGATGCGAATTACCGGCGACGAGGATGAAGACGTCGTCTACAACACGCAGGTACTGACGACGATGATCGAAGGATGGATCAGGAAACATCCAACCCAATGGGTGTGGATGCATGAGCGGTGGAAGACCCAGGAAAATACCAATTGAGTGCTGACAACCCCCTATGTTACTTTTTGAAAATGAAGTAGACTGCCAGAATGAGAAACACAAATCCGATCAGGTGATTCATTCGGAAGGTTTCGGTCTTGAATAGCAGCAGCGAGAAAATTACAAAGACAGTTAGGGTAATTACTTCCTGTAAGACCTTGAGTTCAACGAGGCTGAACGGTCCACCGTACGCCTTGTAACCGATGCGGTTGGCCGGAACCTGCAGCACATATTCGAAGAAGGCGATACCCCAGCTGATCAGAATGATCGTAAACAGTGGCAGGTTCTGACTCCACTTCATGTCTTTGAAACGGAGATGACCATACCACGCAAAGGTCATGAACGCGTTGGACAGCGTCAGCATGACAATCGTTATGAGCCCCTTCACGTGCTTACGTGCTTAGATGTTTACGTGTTTGCGTCGACAATCAGCCGACAAGCTTTTTATACCGTATACGGTGGGGCTGGTCATCGCCGAGGCGTTTCTTTTTGTTCTCTTCGTACTCGCTATAGGTACCTTCGAACCAATACACCTGGGAATCGCCTTCGAAGGCGAGGATGTGGGTACAAACGCGGTCGAGGAACCACCGGTCGTGAGAGATGATTACGGCGCAGCCGGCAAAGTTTTCGAGCGCTTCTTCCAGGGCTCGAAGCGTATTAACGTCGAGGTCGTTCGTTGGCTCATCGAGGAGCAGGAGATTTCCGCCTTGCCGGAGTGCGATGGCGAGGTGTACGCGGTTACGCATTCCACCGGACAGTTCGCTGATCTTCTTTTGCTGATCATTTCCGCCGAAGTTGAACTTACCGACGTACGCTCGCGAGTTGATCTGCTTGCCACCCAGTTCGATAAGTTCGTTGCCACCTGAGATAGCTTCCCAAACGGTATGATTAGGATTGAGGTCGTCGTGTTCCTGGTCGACGTATGCGATCTTCACTGTCTCACCAATCGTAAGCGTTCCGCTGTCCGGCTTTTCTTTCCCGAGAATCATTCGGAACAGCGTAGTCTTTCCAGCACCGTTCGGACCAATAACCCCAACGATACCAGCCGGCGGCAGGGAGAAGGTGAGATTCTCGTACAGCAGCTTGTCTCCGAACGCTTTCGAGACGCCCACGGCTTCGATGACCTTGTTTCCAAGGCGGGGACCCGGGGGGATAAAAAGTTCGAGTCTTTCTTCCCGTTCCTTCGCTTCCTGGGTCAATAGTTTTTCGTACGCGCCGAGACGGGCCTTGGCTTTGGCGTGGCGGCCCTTTGGACTCATGCGAACCCATTCGAGTTCTCGTTGCAGGGTCTTTTGTCGTTTCGACTCCTGCTTTTCTTCCATGGCCAGGCGTTTTTGCTTTTGTTCCAGCCACGATGAGTAGTTTCCTTTCCATGGAATCCCTTCGCCCCGGTCGAGTTCCAGGATCCAGCCTGCTACGTTGTCGAGGAAATACCGGTCGTGCGTTACAGCGATCACGGTACCCTTGTATTGCCTGAGGTGTTGTTCAAGCCAGTGGACGGATTCTGCATCGAGGTGGTTGGTAGGCTCATCGAGGAGCAGGACGTCCGGTTGCTGAAGCAGCAGGCGGCACAAGGCCACGCGGCGTTTTTCACCTCCGGACAAAATTGATATTGGTGTTTCCGGCGGAGGGCAACGCAGCGCATCCATAGCGCGCTCAAGCTTGTGATCGAGTTCCCACGCACCGGTGGCATCCAGTTTCTCCTGGATTTCTCCCTGACGGGCGATGAGTTTCTCCATCGCGTCGGGATCTTCCATGATTTTGGGATCGCTGAATTTTTCGTTGACCTGTTCGAATTCTTTCAGGAGGTCTACGATTTCGCGAACGCCTTCTTCAACCACTTCGCGAACGGTCTTGTTCTTGTCGAGCTGAGGTTCCTGTTCAAGCAGACCCACCGAATAACTCACGTCAGACACGACCTCTCCCTGGTAGTCTTTGTCGACACCTGCGATGATCCTCAGCAGGGATGACTTCCCCGACCCGTTAAGACCGAGTACGCCGATCTTGGCCCCATAGAAAAAGGATAGGTAGATATCCTTCAGAACTTGCTTAGCCGGGGGGTATATCTTGGATACCCCGGACATGGAAAATATGATCTTTTCGTCGCTCATCGTCGTCCAGTTGTAACCGATTCCGGGAGGTTTCCGGTTCGTTTTGCCGCAAATATGGCAAAATAAGTTTGCCCTTTCATCCGTTGTCAATTCTTTGTCCCGATGCCGCCAAAACGCAGGTTTTTGCGATCTGTGCAGGCAACCGGAAGGAAAGGTTTTCGTTTGTTTGTTTTGAAGAATTATATTTTATTTTTGCGGAAAATTAGGGGGATAACAGAAAATGTACTGGACACTCGAACTTGCTTCGTATTTGGAAGATGCGCCCTGGCCAGCCACGAAGGATGAGTTGATCGATTATTCGATTCGGTCAGGCGCGCCGCTTGAAGTCGTTGAGAACCTCCAGGAATTGGAGGACGACGGCCAGCCATACGAGAGCATTGAAGAAATCTGGCCGGATTATCCTACCAAGGAAGATTTCTTCTTCAACGAAGACGAGTACTGATCCCGATTGGGAACCAGAAAAAGACAGCAAGAAAGCTGACCTGAGGGTCAGCTTTTTTTTCTTAACAATGCTGCAACTATTTCCAGGTCTTCCGCTGTTGTAATCTTTATGTTGTCGTAATGGCCCTCGACGAGCGTTATCGCGTAGCCATACCGTTCGACGACACTGGCATCGTCAGTAAGGGTGGCATCTTCTTCGAGTTGGTATGCCTTGCGGAGGAGGGAGGCGCGAAACGTTTGCGGTGTCTGCACCATCCAGTACCGCGACCGGTCCACGGCGCGGGTCGTGTTGTCAATATCTTCTCTTAGCGATTCTTTGGGTCTTACAGCGGCAACCGCGGCACCGTGCCTGGCGGCGCTGGAAAATGTCGCAGCGATGAGTTCCTTCCGCACCAAGGGACGGACGCCATCGTGTACAGCCACCAGACCTTCACCCGTGATTTTCTCCAGGCCCCGTTTCACCGATTGAAAGCGCGTCGCTCCTCCCGTTTGCAAGGTGACGTCCACCTTGAAGGAATGCGCGTCACATAACCTCTTCCATGTGGAAATCTCGTCTTCCGGCAGCACCAGAATGATCTGGAGCGACTTTGAGTAGTCGAGGAAAGCGTTGATGGTGTGCATCAGGACCGGCAGTCCGTTCACCTCCAGGAATTGTTTGGGCACTTCGCTGTTGATCCGGGTGCCCTTGCCACCCGCCACGATAATGGCGTACTCGATATTCAATTCTTCAACTCTTCAGGATTCAACTGTTCTCACAGTATCAGCATGGCGTCGCCGTACGTGAGGAACCGGTATTTTTCCTTTTTGGCGATCTTGTAGGCCTCCATGATCAGTTCGTATCCGCCGAAGGCGCACGCCATCATGAGGAGGGTGGACTCCGGCATGTGGAAGTTGGTGATCATGGCGTTGCAGATCTTGAATTCGTAAGGTGGGAAGATGAACTTGTCTGTCCAACCCGACTTCACCTTGAGACGGTTGTTGGCCGACACGGCTGACTCAAGGGCGCGCATGGATGTGGTACCTACAGCGCACACGCGTTTCTTGTTGTCCAGCGCCTTGTTGACAGCGGCGACGGCTTCCGGTCCGACGATAAAGTTTTCGGAATCCATCTTGTGTTTGGTAAGATCTTCCACGTCAACCTGACGGAAAGTACCAAGCCCAATGTGGAGTGTGATGAACACCATTTCCACGCCGTTGATCTGAAGGCGTTTGAGCAGCTGCTTCGTAAAGTGCATGCCTGCGGTAGGAGCGGAGACAGCTCCCTTGTGCCGGGCGTAGATGGTTTGGAACCGTTCCTTGTCTTCCGGCTTTACCTTGCGCTTGATGTATTTGGGCAGCGGTGTTTCGCCAAGGGTTTCCACGACCTTGTCAAAGGCTTCGGAGTCGCCATCAAACAGGAAGCGGATGGTTCGCCCGCGCGATGTCGTGTTGTCGATAACTTCTGCGACCAGGTCGCCGTTGCCGAAGTACAGCTTGTTGCCCACCCGGATTTTGCGTGCCGGGTCGACCAGCACATCCCAGAGGTGCATTTCCGCGTTGAGTTCGCGCAGCAGGAAGACCTCGATTTTGGCGCCTGTTTTCTCTTTCCGGCCGTACAAACGTGCCGGGAACACCATAGTATCATTCCCCACGAGGATGTCGCCTTCCTCGAAATAGTCGACCAGGTCCTTGAATATCCGGTGCTCAATTTCACCGGTATCCCTGTGTACAACCATGAGCCTCGATTCGTCACGGTTAGGAGCAGGTTCAAGGGCGATCAGGTTGTTGGGAAGTTCGAACTTAAATTCGGATAGCTTCATAAAAGACGGCAAAATAAGCCGTGGGATGGCTACTTTTTTAATAAGGTTGCAAAAATAAGCGATTATTCGTGATTTGCGGAAAACAGGGGGATGTTTTTGCCTCCGGAAGAAAAACAGGGATTTACTCTCAAATACCCGTAATTTAGCCCGCCTGTCGCCGACCCATAAGGCGCACTCACCGGACCGGAAGAGAGATGAAGACCGTCCTCCAGATTCTTGAAAGTTTTCGTTTTGCCTGGAAAGCGCTCCGGGCTAACCTGCTGCGCAC
>Ga0079224_100002938_pt1 | contig 21161 bp, 17 predicted proteins | sample Stecom2015_FD_80414 | JGI IMG/M metagenome (GOLD analysis project Ga0079224, IMG submission 80414) | Agricultural soil microbial communities from Utah to study Nitrogen management - Steer compost 2015 | ecosystem: Environmental > Terrestrial > Soil > Agricultural land | place: USA: Utah...
CCTCCGCGCCGCGGAGCGCCGAGGCGGGCCGTCGCGGCGGGCCGTGCTGGCGGCGCTGGCCGCCGGGGCCGCGGGGGCGCTGCTCGGCGGGTGCGGGCTGGAGGAGCGGCGGGAGCTGGTGCTGGCGTCCGGGGAGCCCGGCGGGCTCTATGCCGATTTCGCGGAGCTGCTGGCCGAGGCGGTGAACCGGAGCGAGCGGCGGCTGCGGGTGCGCACCCGGGCGACCGGCGGCAGTCTGGACAACCTGGGGCTGCTCCGGGATGGCGGGGCCGACCTGGCGCTGTCGCTGGCCGACGCCGCCGCCGGCGGGTCGTCTCCGGGCGGGCGGCTGCGCGCGCTGGGCCGGGTCTACGAGAACTACACGCAGCTGGTCACCGCGGCCGACGGCGGGGTGCGCCGCCTCGCCGACCTGGACGGCCGCCGGGTGTCGCTGGGCGACTCCGGGGCGGGGGCGGCGTTCACCGCGGAGCGGATCCTGGCCTCGGCGGGGCTGCGCCCGGGGGAGGATGTGGAGGCGGTGCACCTGCCGCTGGCGGGGGCGGCCCGGGCGCTGGCCGCGGGCGAGGTGGACGCGTTCTTCTGGTCCGGGGGCGTGCCCACGCCGGCGCTGTCCGCGCTGGAGGCGCGCACCGGGATCCGGTTGGTGCCGCTGGACGGGGTCGCCGCGGAGCTGCGGGCCGAGCACGGCCCGGTGTACGCCCCGATCGACGTCCCGGCCGGCGCCTACGGGGCGGTCGCGCCGGTCGCCACCGTGGGGGTGCCGTCGCTGCTGGCCTGCTCGGCCGGCCTGGCCGACGAGGTGGCCGCGGCCCTGGTCCGGGTGCTGGTGGAGGAGGCTCCGTCGCTGATCCCGGGGTACACGCTGGGCACCCAGTTCCTCAGCGCCAGCACGCTGATCGGCACCTCCGGCGTGCCGCTGCACCCCGGCGCCGAACAGGCCTACCGGGAGCTGCACGGCTGATCCCCTCCGCGATGCCCCTGGCGCCGCGGGCCCGGCGGCACGCCGCTTCACTCGGCTGCCGCCACCTGCGGTCCGGCCGGGAAGAGCGGCTCCTCCCCTGTTCTGCGGCGGGCCGGCGCGTCCTGCCCGGCGGCGGGGCCGACGCGGCCGGCTCCGGGCCCCGGTCCACTCTGGAGCCGCTCCTGCCTGCGTCGCGCCTCGGCTCTGTCGTCTTCCCCGGCCGCCCGTGCACCGGTCGGGGGCGCGGATGCCCGCTCGGAGAAGGCGACGGCCTCGGCGACCGGGCGGGAGTGCGACCGCGGAGAGGGGCGTGGGAAGGCAGGGCCGCATGGGGCGCCGTCGCCCCCGGCTCCGGCCGCGCACCGGCCGCGAAATCCGGGGCCCGGGGCAGAGCGGCGCGCTCCGGTGCGACGACCGCGTGAGGCCGCCGCGCGTCGGCAGGGCCGCGGCGCCGGGGCCACCGGGGAAGACGGCGGCGGCCGCCCCCGGGCAGGGGCGGCCGCCGGTGGTCCGGTTCCGCTGGGCGGGCGGGGCCTCAGGCGCCGACGGCGGCCTTGAGGGCCGCGGCGCGCTCGGTGGACTCCCAGGTGAACTCGGGGAGCTCGCGGCCGAAGTGGCCGTAGGCCGCGGTGCCGGAGTAGATCGGGCGGAGCAGGTCGAGGTCGCGCACGATGGCGGCCGGGCGCAGGTCGAAGACCTCCTTGACGGCCTTCTCGATGACGTCCGGGGCGACCTGCTCGGTGCCGAAGGTCTCGATGAAGACGCCCACCGGGTGGGCCTTGCCGATGGCGTAGGCGACCTGGACCTCGGCGCGGTCGGCGAGGCCGGCCGCGACGATGTTCTTGGCCACCCAGCGGGTCGCGTACGCGGCGGAGCGGTCGACCTTGGACGGGTCCTTGCCGGAGAAGGCGCCGCCGCCGTGCCGGGCGTAGCCGCCGTAGGTGTCGACGATGATCTTGCGGCCGGTCAGGCCGGCGTCGCCCATCGGGCCGCCGATCTCGAACCGCCCGGTGGGGTTGACCAGCAGCCGGTAGTCGTCGGCCTCCAGCCCGTAGGAGGCCACCACCGGGGCGATCACGTGCTCCTTGATGTCGGGGGTGAGGAGCTCGTTGATGTCGATGTCCGGGGCGTGCTGGCTGGAGACGACCACGGTGTCCAGCCGGACCGGGGTGGCCCCGTCGTACTCGACGGTGACCTGGGTCTTGCCGTCCGGGCGCAGGTAGGGAACGGTCCCGTCGTGCCGCACCTGGGAGAGGCGCTGGGAGAGCGCGTGCGCGAGCTTGATCGGCAGCGGCATCAGCTCGGGGGTCTCGCGGTTGGCGTAGCCGAACATGAGGCCCTGGTCCCCGGCGCCCTGCCGGTCCAGCGCGTCGTCCTCGCCGTCGACGCGGGCCTCGTAGGCGGTGTCGACGCCCTGGGCGATGTCCGGCGACTGCTGGTCGATGGAGACCGAGACCCCGCAGGAGTCCCCGTCGAAGCCCTTGGCGGAGGAGTCGTACCCGATCTCCAGGATCTTCTTCCGGACGATCGCGGGGATGTCGACGTAGGTCTTGGTGGTGACCTCACCGGCGATGTGCACCTGCCCGGTGGTGATCAGGGTCTCCACGGCGACCCGGCTGGACGGGTCGTCCTTGAGCATCGCGTCGAGGATCGCGTCACTGATCTGGTCGGCCATCTTGTCGGGGTGGCCCTCGGTGACCGACTCGGAGGTGAAAAGGCGACGGGACACGTTGAGTGACTCCTTGCAGCGGCTGCTGGCTGACAGTTGTCTCTGCAGGACGGTGCCGCGCCGGGGAGGTGGGGGTCCACCGGGCTTTACCGACCCGCGGGGTTGGTTTCCTGGTCCACTGTAGTGGTGCCCTGTCCGTCGCGCCCTGGGCGTGCGGCTCTGTCGGGTCCGCTCCAGCTTTTCGTTCGGCGGCGGTCGCCCGTCGCCGGTTCGCGGAACACCACTTCAGGCGCTCGCGAACCAAGTGTGACGCATAACACACGAAAAGTTCCACGGCCGGATCTGATCATGCCCATGCGCTGGGGTTTTCGTAGCGTACAGCGAAACAGGGTCGCCGCACGCGCAACATCGGAGGGGATCTTTTCACACTCGCGGGAGCCGGTCGCGGACGAGGTCCCAGACCCGGTCCGCCAGCGCGCTCTTCGGGCCGTGCGGCACCTCCGCCGAGCCGCCGTCCGCCCCCAGGATCACCGCCTGGTTGTCCTCGGTGCCGAACGCCCTGCCGTCGCCCACCTGGTTGACGACCAGCAGGTCGCAGCCCTTGCGGGCGAGCTTGGCCCGGCCGTTGGCCAGCACGTCGTCGGTCTCCGCGGCGAAGCCGACCACCACCTGCCCGGCGGCGGTCCGCTCCCGGGCGAGCTCGGCGAGGATGTCGGGGTTCTCCACCAGCTCGATCGGCTTGGGGCCGGCGCCGGTCTTCTTGATCTTGCCGGGGGCCTGCTCGGCCGGGCGGAAGTCGGCCACGGCCGCGGCCATCACCACGGCGTCGGCGTCCCGCCGGGCCTCCAGCACGGCCTCGCGCATCTGCACCGCGGACTCGACCGGGAGCACGTCGGCGCCAGCCGGGGCGGTGAGCCCGGTGGCGGCGGTGACCAGGGTGACCCGGGCGCCGCGGGCCAGCGCGGTGGCGGCCAGCGCGTAGCCCTGCCGCCCGGAGGAGCGGTTGCCCAGGTAGCGGACGGGGTCGATGGCCTCGCGGGTGCCGCCGGCCGAGACGACCACCCGCCGTCCGGCCAGGTCGGCGGGGAGGCTCCCGCGGCGCAGCACCGCCCGGCCGGCCTCGAACAGCGCCTCCGGGTCGGGCAGCCGGCCCTTGCCGGTGTCGGCGCCGGTGAGCCGGCCCTCGGCGGGCTCCAGCACGATGGCGCCGCGCTCGCGCAGCGTGGCGACGTTGGCCCGGGTGGCGGGGTGCTCCCACATCTCGGTGTGCATCGCGGGCGCGAAGACGACCGGGCAGCGCGCGGTGAGCAGGGTGTTGGTGAGCAGGTCGCCGGCGAGCCCGTTGGCGGCCCGGGCCAGCAGGTCGGCGGTGGCCGGGGCGACGAAGACCAGGTCGGCGCGCTGGCCGATGCGCACGTGCGGGACCTCGTGCACGGCGTCCCAGACGCCGGTGGCCACCGGGCGCCCGGAGAGCGCGGCCCAGGTGGGCTCGCCCACGAAGCGCAGCGCCTCGGCGGTGGGCACGACCTGCACCTTGTGCCCGGATTCGGTGAAGCGGCGGAGGAGCTCGCAGGCCTTGTAGGCGGCGATGCCCGCGCCGACGCCCAGGACCACCTCGGGCGCGGCGCCGTCGTCGATCGGTGTGTTCACGTTCGGACTCTAGCCGAGGCGGGGGCGGCGGCCGGCGCCGCCCCGGGCGCAGCCCGGGCGCGCACCGCGCCTCCGTCCCTCGGCGCTCAGTTGCCCTCGTAGGGCTCCGCCGTGAGCAGCCCGGCCTTGACCTCGCGCAGCGCGATGGACAGGGCCTTCTCCTGGACCTGGGTCTCGACCAGCGGGCCGACGTACTCCAGCAGGCCCTCGCCCAGCTGGGCGTAGTAGGCGTTGATCTGCCGGGCCCGCTTGGAGGCCATGGTGACCAGGCTGTACTTGCTGTCGACGAGCTCGAGGAGGTCGTCGATGGGCGGGTTGGTGATGCCTTCGGCGACGGGCTCGGTGCCTGCCACGTGCGTCCCCCTGGACGGTCGGCGGCCCCTGCGACGGGGCCTGTTGACGGATGGTGCGGTGGCCGTGCGCCGCACGGCCTGCGCGGAACCCGCGGGGTCCGCGGAACCTCCAGGATATCCGCGCTGCGGGTGCCCGGGTCCGGCACCGGAAGGGCGCCGGCGGTCACACCTTCGGCGCGAGGACCAACGCTAGCAGCTCGTCGCGCACGTTCTCGACGGACGTGTTGACCAGCGTGGCGTCGAACTCCTTCTCCGCGGCCAGTTCGACCCGGGCGGCGTCCAGCCGGCGCTGGACCACCTCGGGGGCCTCGGTCCCGCGGCCGGTAAGCCGGCGCACCAGCTCCTCCCAGGACGGCGGGGCGAGGAAGACGTGGAAGGAGTCGGGCATGGACTCGCGGACCTGGCGGGCGCCCTGCAGGTCGATCTCGAGCAGGACCGGGACGCCGGCCCGCAGCCGCTCCTCGACCGGGGCGCGGGGGGTGCCGTAGCGGTTGCCCGCGAACTCGGCCCACTCCAGCAGGCTGCCCTCGGCGACCATCCGCTCGAACTCGTCGGCGCCGACGAAGAAGTACTCCACCCCGTCGGTCTCCCCGGGGCGCGGGGCGCGGGTGGTGACCGACACCGAGAGCCACACCTCGGGATGGTGGGCGCGGAGCTCCTTGACGACGGTGCTCTTGCCGACCCCGGAGGGGCCGGAGAGGACCGTCAGCCGCCGCTCCGGGGCGCCGGCGTCCTCCGGCCCTGCTGCGGACCGGTCTTCGGGATCGATAGGCACGTGGCGTTCAAACTCTCGGTGCGACGCTGGGGCTGGCTTGGCGCCGGAGGCGCCCGGCTCCGGTCGGTCCGCACGAGGGGACGCTTCCCCGGGCCGGTGATGATTGGTCTTTTATACCACCGCGCCGCGGCCCGGCGGGCCCGTCCGCACGGCCCCTGAGCGGGGTGTGCGGCGGGTCATGCCGGACCGCGGCGCGTACTGCTGCCCCCGGCGCCGCCAGCCGCCGCCGCTGGATGCGGGCGGTCGGGCGGCGCCGGGGCGGCCCCGTTCAGCGCGGGGCCGCCGCGGGCGGATGGATCGGCCGCCTTACTTGGCGCCGCCGAACTCGCGCTCCAGGGAGGCGCGCTGGTTGGCGCCCAGGCCCCGGACTCGGCGCGACTCGGCGATGTTGAGCCGCTCCATGATCTGCTTGGCGCGGACCTTGCCGACGCCGGGGAGCGACTCCAGCAGAGCCGAGACCTTCATCTTGCCGATGACGTCGTCGGTCTGGCCGTCGGCGAGCACCTCCGACAGGGAGACGCCGCCGTGCTTCAGGCGGTTCTTGACTTCCGCGCGCTCTTTTCTGGCCTTAGCGGCCTTCTCCAGAGCCGCGGCGCGCTGCTCGGGTGTGAGGGGAGGAAGGGCCACGCCGGGTCACCTCGGTTTTCTCTCGTTCGTGGAGGGCGGACGCCTGCGCAAGTTAGTAGGTTCCGACCCCGTTCGGCAACGCAAAGTGGCCCTTCGAGCGCTAATAGAGCGGCAATTCATCCAATTAATCACTCTCTGTCTCCGCTCGATTGCGCTGCGCGGTTGAATTCGGGACTTTTGGCCCTCCACTCCGCGGACGCCTCATTCCCGTGAACCGCTCCCCTCCTGGGCCGGAACCGGTCGCGCCCCGCCCGAACCCCCGGATTTCGGACACCTGAATACGGAGGTACCTTGCGTCCGCAATCGGATACTGTGGGGCACGAGAATGCGGTGCGGCCGCTCCCGGACACGGCCGAGGGCGGGTCCCGCGGTGCCCGCGGGAACCCGCCCTCGCTTCTCCTCCCGGCCGGATCAGGCCCGGCCGGCCGCCTCCGCGCGGCGCAGCGCCGCCGCCAGCGAGGCCGCCGCCGCGCCCGGGTCGGCGGCCCGGGTGATCGGCCGGCCGATCACCAGCAGGTCCGCACCGGCCGCCAGGGCCTCCTCCGGCGTCGCGACCCGGGCCTGATCGCCCCGGTCCGCGCCGGCCGGGCGCACGCCCGGCGTGATGAGCTGGACGTCCGGGCCGACCTCGGCGCGCAGCGCCGGCACCTCGTGCGGCGAGCAGACCAGCGCCTGCGCACCGGACACCACCGCGAGCACCGCCAGCCGGCGGGCCGCGTCGGCCGCCGGGCCGCGCATCCCGATGCTCTCCAGCGCCGCGTCGTCCAGCGAGGTCAGCACGGTGACCGCGGCGATGCGAGTGTCCGGTGCCGCCTGCACCGCGGCCTTGATCATGTCCGCCCCGCCGGCCGCGTGCACGGTCAGGATGGACGGCTTCAGCCGAGCGACGTTGCGCGCGGCCCCGGCCACCGTGGCCGGAATGTCGTGCAGCTTCAGGTCGAGGAAGACCGAGACGGGGTTGGCCCCGCGCACCGTGCTGATCACCTCGGGCCCGTAGCGCAGGTAGAGCTCCAGCCCGACCTTGACCGTGCTGACGTGCGGGGCGACCGCCGACGCCCAGCGGGCCGCGGTCTCGATCTCGGGTGCGTCGATGGCTACTGCGATGGGCGCGGCCACGATCCTTCTCCTTCGTGAGCGGAACTGAGCGGGGATCCCCCGCAGCCGGGCGGCTGCGGGAGGGCGAACCGCACGGGCGGCGCGGCGACCTGGTCCACTGCACCGTGCAGGTTCCCTGCATCGGCCGGTTCATGCACGTCGCGCCCGTCGGGGGCACGACGTGCCTGCCCGGCCCTCAAACGGCCCCAGCGGCCTCGGGAGCCGCCGGCGGCACACCTGCGACGCGGACGCGTGTCCGCGCCGCCACAGGCTGTCTCACGGAGTCGGCCGCCCTTCCGTCCGGGCGGGCGAACCCCGTGCTCAGCCGCGCGGGAGCGGTCCCGCGCCGGCCGCCGCGCCGAGCGGGCGGTGCGCGGCGCCGACCACGTCGCGGACCCGGTCCACGCCGTGCTCGGCGAGCGCCTCCTCCAGCTCCCGGACGATGCGCACGCAGGCCGAGGGGTCGTGGAAGGTCACCGTCCCCACCGCGACCGCCGATGCGCCCGCGGCCAGGAATTCCAGGACGTCGCCCCCGGTGCGCACCCCGCCGCTGCCGATGATCGGCAGCTCGGGCAGGGCCGCGTGCACCCGGTGCACGCAGCCCACCGCGATCGGGCGGATCGCCGGGCCGGAGACCCCGCCCATGCCGCCGGCCACCGCCGGGCGGAGCGTGCGCGGGTCGATCGCCATCCCGCGCACCGTGTTGATCAGCGACAGGCCGTCCGCCCGGGCCTGCGCGCAGGCCTCGGCCAGCTCCACCGGGTCGGGCACGTCGGCGGCCAGCTTGGCGAAGACCGGGATGTCGGAGCGGGTGTGCGAGCGGACCGCGTGCACCACCCGGGCGGCCTCCCGCGGGTCGTCGGTGAAGTGCCGGCCCTGGTCGGAGGGGTTCGGGCAGGAGAGGTTGACCTCGACGAAGGAGACCCCGGACGCCTCGGAGAGCCGCCGCGCCAGCTCGCCGTACTCGGCGGCCCCGCCGCCGGCCAGCGAGACGCCGACCCGGGCCCCGCGGGAGAGCAGCCAGGGCAGGTCGCGCTGGAGGAAGACCTCGATCCCCGGCCCCTGCAGGCCGGTGGCGCTGAGCATCCCGCTCGGCGTCTCGGCGATCCGCGGCGCCGGGTGGCCGGCCCGCGGCTCCATCGTCACCGACTTGGTGATCAGCGCGCCGATTCCGGACAGGTCGAAGAACTGGGCCAGCTCCCGGCCGGTCCCGGCGCAGCCCGCCGCGGCGAGCACCGGGTTGGCCAACTCCACGTCCTTGAGCCGGACCCGCAGGTCGGTGCTCATCGGTCCTCCTCGCTATCCCAGCGCCGTCCCGGACCGCCGGGCGGGCGCGCTCATCCGGCCTCGCGGTCGGCCGGGTCCACCACGGCGCTCTCCGCCGCCGGCTTCCACCCCGGGGCGCCCAGCGCGTCGAAGGGGATGGTGCCGACGTCGTCGAAGCGCACCCGCTCGCCGCGGAAGACCGGGCCGTCCACGCAGGCGCGCACCATCCGGGTGATGCCGTCCTCCCCCTCAACCGGGACGACGCAGGCCATGCAGACCCCGGTGCCGCAGGCCATCGTCTCCTCCACCACCGCCTGGATCGGGATGCCGTGCTCGGCGGCGACCGCGGTGGCCTCGCGCAGCATCGGCATCGGACCGCAGGCGTAGACCACGTCGGAGCGGGCCTCCTCGATGACCCGGCCCAGCGGCGCGGTGACCGGGCCGCGCACCCCGAAGGAGCCGTCGTCGGTGGTGAAGGTGGCGGTCTCGGCGATGCGGCGCGCGGTGATCGCGCTGAACACCCGGTCCGCCGAGGCGCCGCCGAGCACCACGTCGACCCGGCAGCCGCGGCGGCGCAGCGCGTGCGCCAGCGGGAACAGCGGGGCGCTTCCCGAGCCGCCGCCCACCAGCACGCAGTTGACCGGGTCGCGGGGCAGCGGGAAGGGCCGGCCCAGCGGGCCGACCAGGTCGAGCAGGTCCCTGGAGCGGCGCTCGGCGAGCCAGGCGGTGCCCGCGCCGCGCACCGAGAACAGGAACTCCACGGTGCCGCCGTAGTCCGGTTTGACGTCGTGCACCGCGAACGGCCGGCGCAGCAGCATGCTGGACTGCTCGCCGCCGACCGCGGCGGCGACGAACTGCCCGGCCCGGAAGCGCTCGGCGATGCCCGGGGCGACCACGGTGATCGCGTAGTAGGCGTCCACCCTCCGCACGGTCAGCACCGGGCAGCGCATCTGCAACGGACCGAAGTCGCTCAACCTTGTCGTCCTGCCTCACTGCAACACTGGGGCGGGCCCGGCGGGCCGGCGGGGATCGGATCCCCGCCGGCCCGCCGGGCCCCTTACCGGCCGGTCAGCGCCGGGCGCCGCGCAGCGACTCGGCGTGCTCCTGGAGGGAGCGGACCCCGATGTCCCCGCGGGCGAGCGCCTCGATGCCCTGCACCGCGGCGGCCAGCCCCTGCACCGTCGTGACGCTGGGGACGCCGCGCACCACCGCGGCGGTGCGGATCTCGTAGCCGTCCAGCCGGGGGCCGGACTGCCCGGCACCGCCGAACGGGGTGTTCACGATGAGGTCCACCGCGCCGTCGTGGATCAGTTGCACGATAGTCGGTTCGCCGTCCGGGCCGGGCCCTTCGCTGTGCTTGCGCACGGCTCGGGCGGGCACCCCGTTGCGTCGCAGCACCCAGGCGGTGCCCTCGGTGGCCAGGATCTCGAAGCCGAGGTCGGCCAGGCGCTTGACCGGGAAGATCATGTGCCGCTTGTCCTGGTTGGCCACCGACACGAAGACCGTGCCCCGGGTGGGCAGCGAGCCGTAGGCGGCCTGCTGCGATTTGGCGTAGGCGGCGCCGAAGTCGGCGTCCAGGCCCATCACCTCGCCGGTGGAGCGCATCTCCGGGCCGAGCACGGTGTCCACGCCCTCGCCCTGGCGGTCGATGAACCGGTTGAACGGCAGCACCGCCTCCTTGACCGCGATCGGCGCGTCCAGCGGCAGGGTCGCCCCGTCCCCGGAGGCCGGGAGCAGCCCTTCGGCGCGCAGCTCGGCGACGGTGGCGCCGAGCATCACCCGGGCCGCGGCCTTGGCCAGCGGCACCGCGGTGGCCTTGGAGACGAACGGCACGGTGCGCGAGGCGCGCGGGTTGGCCTCCAGCACGTAGAGAACGCCCGAGGCGAGCGCGTACTGGACGTTGAGCAGGCCGCGCACCCCGGTGCCGCGGGCGATGCCCTCGGTGGAGTAGCGGATCCGCTCGATGTCCTCGCTGCCCAGGGTGATCGAGGGCAGCGCGCAGGCCGAGTCGCCGGAGTGGATGCCGGCCTCCTCGATGTGCTCCATCACGCCGCCGAGGTAGAGCTCCTCGCCGTCGTAGATCGCGTCCACGTCGATCTCGATGGCGTCGTCGAGGAACCGGTCGATGAGCACCGGGTGGTCCGGGCTGACCTCGGCGTTGCGCTCGATGTAGTCGGCCAGCACGGCCTCGCCGTAGACGATCTCCATGCCGCGGCCGCCCAGCACGTAGGAGGGGCGGACCATCACCGGGTAGCCGATCTCGTCGGCGGCCCGGCGCGCCTCGTCGAAGGAGAACGCGGTGCCGTGCTTGGGCGCGGGCAGCCCGGCCCGGGCCAGCACCTCGCCGAACGCGCCGCGGTCCTCGGCCAGGTCGATCGCCTCGGGGCTGGTGCCGACGATGGGCACCCCGGCCTCCTTGAGCCGGCGCGCCAGGCCCAGCGGGGTCTGCCCGCCCAGCTGCACGATCACGCCGACCACGGTGCCGGTGAGCTGCTCGGCCCGGACGACCTCCAGGACGTCCTCCAGGGTGAGCGGCTCGAAGTAGAGCCGGTCGCTGGTGTCGTAGTCGGTGGAGACCGTCTCCGGGTTGCAGTTGACCATGACGGTCTCGTAGCCGGCCTCGGAGAGCGCGAAGGAGGCGTGCACGCAGCTGTAGTCGAACTCGACGCCCTGGCCGATCCGGTTCGGGCCGGAGCCGAGGATGATCACCTTGGGGCGGGTGCCCTGCGGGACCTCGGTCTCCTCGTCGTAGCTGGAGTACAGGTAGGGCGTCCGGGCGGCGAACTCCGCGGCGCAGGTGTCCACGGTCAGGTAGACCGGGTGCACGTCCAGGGCGTTGCGCAGCTCCCGGACGACCTCCTCGGACTTGCCGGTGATCTCGCCGATCTGCACGTCGGAGAAGCCCAGCCGCTTGGCGCGGCGCAGCGCCTCGGCGTCCAGCTGCGGGGCGGCGGCCAGCTCGCGGGCGGTCTCCTCCAGCAGCAGCATCTGGTCGAGGAACCACGGGTCGATGCCGGTGGCCTCGTAGAGCTCGCGCACGGTGGCGCCGGCGCGCAGCGCCTGCTGCACCTGGCGCAGCCGGTACTCGCCCGGGGTGGTCGCGGCGCGGAGCAGCTCCTCCTTGTCGCCCGGCTCGCCGGCCCAGGTGAGGCCGGTGCCCTTCTTCTCCACCGAGCGCATCGCCTTCTGCAGCGCCTCGGGGAAGGAGCGGCCGATGGCCATGGCCTCGCCCACCGACTTCATGGTGGTGGTCAGGCCGGGGTCGGCGCCGGGGAACTTCTCGAAGGCGAACCGCGGGACCTTGACCACCACGTAGTCGAGGCTGGGCTCGAAGCTGGCCGGGGTCTCCCGGGTGATGTCGTTGGGGATCTCGTCCAGGGTGTAGCCGACCGCCAGCTTCGCGGCGATCTTGGCGATCGGGAAGCCGGTGGCCTTGGAGGCCAGCGCCGAGGAGCGGGAGACCCGCGGGTTCATCTCGATGACGATGAGCCGGCCGTCGGCGGGGTTGACCGCGAACTGGATGTTGCAGCCGCCGGTGTCCACCCCGACCTCGCGGATGACCGCGATGCCCACGTCGCGCATCCGCTGGTACTCGCGGTCGGTGAGGGTCATGGCGGGGGCCACGGTCACCGAGTCGCCGGTGTGCACGCCCATCGGGTCGAAGTTCTCGATGGAGCAGACGACGACCACGTTGTCGTTGCCGTCGCGCATCAGCTCCAGCTCGTACTCCTTCCAGCCGAGGATGGACTCCTCCAGGAGCACCTCGGTGGTCGGCGACAGGGTGAGGCCCTGCCCGGCGATGCGGCGCAGCTCCGCCTCGTCGTGGGCGAAGCCGGAGCCGGAGCCGCCCATGGTGAAGGAGGGCCGGACGACGACCGGGTAGCCCAGCTCCCCGGCGGCCTCCAGGCAGTCCTCGATGGAGTGGCAGATCCGGGAGCGGGCGGACTCGCCGCCGACCCGCTCCACGATGCCCTTGAAGGTCTCCCGGTCCTCGCCGGACTGGATGGCGGCGATGTCGGCGCCGATCAGCTCGACGTTGTACTTCTGCAGCACCCCCGCCTCGTGCAGGGCGACCGCGGTGTTCAGCGCGGTCTGCCCGCCCAGGGTGGGCAGCAGGGCGTCGGGGCGCTCCTTGGCGATGATCTTCTCGACCATCTCCGGGGTGATCGGCTCGACGTAGGTGGCGTCGGCGATCTCCGGGTCGGTCATGATGGTCGCCGGGTTGGAGTTGACCAGGATGACGCGCAGGCCCTCGGCCTTGAGCACGCGGCACGCCTGGGTCCCGGAGTAGTCGAACTCGGCGGCCTGCCCGATCACGATGGGACCGGAGCCGACCACGAGTACGGATGAAAGGTCACTACGGCGCGGCATGGTTCCCTCTACTGATCGTGCCGGTTGGTCTGCGGGGCGCCCGCGGAGGCCCGCTCGGCCTCCATCAGGTCGCAGAACGCGTCGAACAGGTCGGCGGCGTCGTGCGGGCCGGCGGCTGCCTCGGGGTGGTACTGGACGCTGAACGCCGGCCGGTCGAGCAGCCGCAGCCCCTCGACCACCCCGTCGTTGAGGTCGACGTGGCTGACCTCGGCGCGGCCGAACGGGGTGTCGAACGGCCCGTCGGTGGGGGCGTCGACCGCGAAGCCGTGGTTGTGGCTGGTGATGTGGACCCGCTTGGTGTGCACGTCCTGCACCGGCTGGTTCACCCCGCGGTGGCCGAACCGGAGCTTGAAGGTGCCCAGCCCGAGCGCGCGGCCGAGGATCTGGTTGCCGAAGCAGATGCCGAAGAACGGCTTGCGGGCCTCCAGCACGGCGCGCAGCGCCTCGACGCTGGCGTCCGCGGTGGCCGGGTCGCCGGGGCCGTTGCTGAAGAACACCCCGTCGGTGCCGAGCGCCAGGATCTCCTCGGCGGTGGCGGTGCCCGGCAGCACGGTGACCTCGCAGCCCCGCTCGGCCAGCCGCTGCGGGGTCATCGCCTTGATGCCCAGGTCGACCGCTGCGACGGTGAACCGGACCGGCACGCCCTCCGGCGGCCGCACGGTGTACGGCTCGGCGGTGGTGACCTCGCCGGACAGGTCGGCCCCGGTCATCTTCGGCGAGGCGGCGACCTTCTCCAGCAGCCGGGCCGGGTCGTGCTCCTCGGTGCTGATCACCGCGCGCATCGCACCCCGGTCGCGCAGGTGCCGGGTGAGCGCCCGGGTGCCGTCGACGGCGATGCCCACCACGCCCTGGCAGCGCAGCTCCTCGTCGAGGGTGCGCTGGGCGCGCCAGTTGGACGGGACCCGCGCGGGCTCGCGCACCACGTAGCCGGCCACCCAGATGCGGCCGGACTCGGGGTCGTCGTCGTTCACCCCGGTGTTGCCGATGTGCGGCGCCGTCATGGTGACGATCTGGCGGTGGTAGGACGGGTCGGTCAGCGTCTCCTGGTAGCCGGTCATGCCGGTGTTGAAGACGATCTCGCCGAAGGTCTCGCCGCGCGCGCCGAAGGAGCGGCCGCGGAAGACGCGGCCGTCCTCCAGCACCAGCGTGGCCGGGACGGTTTCGGGACCGGTCGGTTGTGCAGTCACTGGATCTTCCCATCGAGGACCGTCGGGACGCCGCGCAGGAACGTGCCGGTGACGCGTCCCGGCAGGCGCATGCCCCGATACGGGCTGTTGGTGCTCTTGGACTCCATGGCCGCGGGGTCGACCACCCGCTCGGCGGAGGCGTCGTAGAGCGCGATGTTGGCGGGCTCGCCGGCGGCCAGCGGCCGGCCGTGCCCGGTGAGGCGGCCGATCCGGGCGGGCGCGGCCGACATCCGGTCGGCGACCGCCGCCCAGTCGAGCAGGCCGGTGTCGACCATGGTGTGCTGGACCACGGAGAGCGCGGTCTCCAGGCCGAGCATGCCCATGGCCGCGTTGGCCCATTCGGTCTCCTTGGCCTCGATCGGGTGCGGGGCGTGGTCGGTGGCCACGCAGTCGATCGTGCCGTCGGCCAGCCCTTCGCGCAGCGCGTGCACGTCGGCGGCGGTGCGCAGCGGCGGGTTGACCTTGTAGATCGGGTCGTACCCCTCCACCAGGTCGTCGGTGAGCAGCAGGTGGTGCGGGGTCACCTCGGCGGTGACGTCGCAGCCGCGCTGCTTGGCCCAGCGGATGATCTCCACCGAGCCCTTGGTGGAGACGTGGCAGACGTGCAGCCGGGAGCCGACGTGCTCGGCGAGCAGGCAGTCCCGGGCGATGACCGCCTCCTCGGCGACCGCGGGCCAGCCGGCCAGGCCGAGCCGGTCGGAGACCTCGCCCTCGTTCATCTGCGCGCCCTGGGTGAGCCGCGGGTCCTGGGCGTGCTGGGCGACCACCCCGGCGAAGGCCATGACGTACTCCAGCGCGCGCCGCATCAGCAGCGGGTCGGAGACGCACATGCCGTCGTCGGAGAAGACCCGCACCCGGGCCACCGAGTCGGCCATCGCGCCCAGCTCGGCGAGGCGCTCGCCGGCCAGGCCGCGGGTGACCGCGCCGACCGGGCGCACGTCGCAGCGGCCGGAGTCGCGGCCCAGCCGCCACACCTGCTCGACCACGCCGGCGGTGTCGGCGACCGGGTCGGTGTTGGCCATGGCGTGCACGGCGGTGAAGCCGCCCATCGCGGCCGAGCGGCAGCCGCTGGCCACCGTCTCGGCGTCCTCCCGGCCGGGCTCGCGCAGGTGGGTGTGCAGGTCGACCAGGCCCGGCAGGGCGATCATGCCGTCCGCGTCCACGGTGCGCGCCGATGCGCCGGCCTGCGCGGCGGCCTGCGGGCCGACGGCGGCGATCTCACCGCCGCGGACCAGGATGTCGGCCGCTTCCCCGCCGAGCGGCCGAGCCCCCCGGATCAGGTGCTCCGTGCCGCCGCTCTCGTTCTCATTGGGCATTGCCCGCTATTTCCCTTCGTCCTTCGGTGCCGTCCGGGCACGCCGACCCGCGGCACCGTGCGGAAGTCTGCTGCGGCCGCGCCCCGGCGGCCGCCTGCGCCCCGTGTCGCGCTAGCGCTGCCCGATGGCCGGCTCGGAGCCGCCGAGGAGCAGGTAGAGCACGGCCATCCGGACGCTGACGCCGTTGGCGACCTGGCGGGTGACGGTGGCCCGCGGGGAGTCGGCGACCTCCGCGGAGATCTCCATCCCGCGGACCATCGGGCCGGGGTGCATCACGACGGCGTCCTCGCCCATCAGCGCGAACCGGTCCCGGTCCAGCCCGTAGCGCCGGCTGTACTCGCGCGCGGTGGGGAAGAACGCCTCGTTCATCCGCTCGGCCTGCACCCGGAGCATCATCACCACGTCGCTCTTGGGCAGCACCTCGTCGAGGTCGTAGGAGACCTGGCAGGGCCAGGTTCCCACGGAGACCGGGACCAGGGTGGGCGGGGCGACCAGGGTGACCTCGGCGCCCAGCGTGTGCAGCAGCAGCACGTTGGACCGGGCCACCCGGCTGTGCAGCACGTCGCCGACGATGGCCACGCGCAGCCCGGCCAGCCGGCCCATCCGCTCGCGCATGGTGTAGGCGTCCAGCAGCGCCTGGGTGGGGTGCTCGTGGGTGCCGTCGCCGGCGTTGACCACCGAGCCGTCGACCCAGTTGGCCAGCCGGTGCGCCGCGCCGGAGGCGCCGTGCCGGACGACGACGCCGTCGGCGCCCATCGCCTGCAGGGTCAGCGCGGTGTCCTTGAGGCTCTCGCCCTTGGCGACGCTGGACCCCTTGGCGGAGAAGTTGATGACGTCGGCGGAGAGCCGCTTGGCGGCCAGCTCGAAGGAGGTCCGGGTGCGGGTGGAGTCCTCGTAGAAGAGGTTGACCACGGTGCGCCCGCGCAGGGTGGGCAGCTTCTTCACGGACCGCTCGCCGATCTGGGCGAGCTCGCGCGCGGTGTCCAGGATCAGGACGGCCTCGTCGTGGCCGAGGTCGGCCGTGGAGAGCAGGTGGCGCATCAGTTCTCCTCCTCGCTGCCGGTGCTCTCGCCGCCGGGGCCGGGGTTGCCGGCGGAGCGGCGGAGGGCCTCCGCCGGGGCGGCCTGGCCGCCCGCGGGGCCCAGCAGCACGGCGTCGCGGCCGTCGGTCTCCTCCAGCTGCACGCGCACCGTCTCGCGCAGCGAGGTGGGCAGGTTCTTGCCGACGTAGTCGGCGCGGATGGGCAGTTCTCGGTGGCCGCGGTCGACCAGGACGGCCAGCTGCACGGCGCGCGGCCGGCCCAGGTCGTTCAGGGCGTCCAGGGCGGCGCGCACGGTGCGCCCGGAGAACAGCACGTCGTCGACGAGGACGACGACGCGCCCGTCGATCCCCTCGGCGGGGATGTCGGTGCGGCCCAGGGCGCGCGCGGGCGCCAGGTGCAGGTCGTCGCGGTACATGGTGATGTCGAGGGCGCCGCAGGGCACGGTCCGCGACTCCACCTGCTCGATGCGCTCGGCCAGCCGGCGGGCGAGCGGGGCGCCGCGCGAGGGGATGCCCAGCAGGGTGACGTCCTCGGCGCCCTTGGTGCGCTCCAGTACCTCGTGCGCGATCCGGGTCAGCGCGCGCCCGATCTCGGGGCCCTCCAGGACGGCCCGCAAGGCGCTCCGCTCGGGTGGACCCGCAGCCGGATCACTTTCCGCGCGTTTTCGTGCACACAAAGTAGTGACCCCCTTCCCTGCCTCACTGAACAGGTCGTTAAAAGGATGTCGATCGGCTTCACGCTACCAGCGGCGCCCCGTCGGGCCGCTCACGCCTCCCCGGCAAACATCGGCTTATTGTGACTCTCGTCATACATTGACCCCTTGACAGCAATCGGGCACACAGCGTCCGGTTCGCCGAGAATCGGAGGGTTCGCCCGGTGGAGAAATGTGAAACTTCCGGCGGTTACGGGCTTTCCGTACCCTCGACCCCCTCGCGCGCGGGCGCGACGGCCCGTAATGAGAGACCTCTCACTTACGCACGGTTTGGCCACTGAATCGTCGCGTTTCCGCCCAACGGCTTGACCTGGCGCGGCCACGGCCTTACGGTCACTGTCCGTAACCAAAATGGGCTGGAGCCGCGCCGTGCCCCCCGTAGCGACGCACGGCGCGGGGCCGCGGCGGCCGGGGTATCGCCCCCGGGGCAGCAGGCCCCGCACCAGCCACCTCACGGCCGGGGAGCGACGAAGAAATGCCATCCGAATACGCGAAGTCCCTCGGCGCGCGACTGCGCGCCATCCGCACCCAGCAGGGGCTCTCCCTGCACGGGGTGGAAGAGAAGTCCCACGGCCGCTGGAAGGCCGTCGTGGTGGGCTCCTACGAACGCGGCGACCGCGCGGTGACCGTCCAGAAGCTCGCCGAGCTGGCGGACTTCTACGGCGTCCCGATGTCGGAGCTGCTGCCCGGGGGCGCCGCCCCGACGCCGCTGGGGCCGACGCCGAAGCTGGTCATCGACCTGGAGCGGATGCAGCAGCTGCCCCAGGAGAAGGCCGGGCCGCTGGCACGCTACGTGGCCACCATCCAGAGCCAGCGCGGCGACTACAACGGGCGAGTGCTCTCCATCCGCCAGGAGGACCTGCGGTCGCTGGCGGTCATCTACGACCGCTCGCCCGGCGACCTCACCGAGGAGCTGATCAACTGGGGCGTGCTCGACCCTGAGGCCCGCCGCGCCGTGGACGCCTTCTAGCAGCGCTCCGCAACACCGGCCCGCGGGGCCCGTCTCCGCCCGCTCCCGGCTCCCCTGCCCCAGGGGCCGGGCGCGCCCGGGAACGACGAGGGGCCCGCCCGCGCTCGCACCGGCGCGCGGTCGCGCGCCCGGCGGTGCGGAGCGGAAGGCCCCGCGCCCGCAGGGCGGCGGGGTGCTCCCGGCTGCGCCGCACAGGGGGGCGGCCGGGCAAGAGGCTTCCCCTCCTCCGCCCGACCGCCGGCATCCGGACGCCACGGGGGCAGCGCCCGGACACGTGTTCCACACCGCCTCGGGACGTTCGGAGACCTCCGCCCACCCGGTTCGAACTGGTGTACGAACAAGGCCCAGTTAACCCCAGCCCGGCACTCTCCGTCAAGGAGGGCGCACAGCGCGCCGGGCCGCGCCGGCCTCCCGCCGGCGGCGCCCCCGGGGCGTAGGGTGACGGAGTGGGCACCGACATCGAGCTGCGGGAGCTGGCCGCTCCCTCCTTCGTCCACGCCCTGCCGGCGCTGCTGGAGGTCTACACCGCGGCGATGGACCCGGCCCCCGGGCAGCTCCCCGGTCGGCGCAGCATCATGGAGCAGCACTCCCGCTACCCGCGGTTCCGGTCGGTGCTGGCCCTCGCCCCCGACGGCGGAGCGGCGGGCTTCGCCTACGGCTTCCAGGGCCGCTCCGGGCAGTGGTGGCACGACGTGGTCACCGCCGAGCTGAAGCGGTCCGACCCCGACGCGCTGCGCCGCTGGTTCACCGACTCCTTCGAGATCGCCGAGGTGCACGTGCACCCGGTCTACCAGGGGCGGGGCGCCGGGCGCAGGCTGCTGGAGCGGTTGGCCCAGGCCCGGCCGGAGCGCACCGCGGTGCTGTCCACTCCGGTCGGGCCGACCGTCGCACGGCGGCTCTACGCCTCGTGCGGGTTCGCCGACGTGCTGCCGGAGTTCGCCTTCCCCGGCAGCCCGGACCGCCCGTTCGCGATCATGGCCGCGCCGCTGCCGCTAGCGGGCGGCGGCCGCCGGCGAGCCGCTGGTAGATCTCGCGGGTGGCGGTGGACTGGTTGAAGGTGATGAAGTGGATGCCCGGCGCGCCCTCGTCGAGCAGCCGCTCGCACATCCGGTGCGCCTGGTCCAGGCCGAGCCGGCGGACCGCCTCGGGGTCGTCGGCCACCTTCTCGAACTCCGCGGCCAGGTGGCGCGGGAACGGGGCGCCGGACAGCTGCTCGGAGCGCTCGATCGTGCTGGTCTTCACCACCGGCATGATCTCCGGGATGATCGGCACGTCGCAGCCCTTGGCGGCGACCCGGTCGCGCAGCCGGAGGTACTCGTCGGCGTCGAAGAACATCTGGGTGATGGCGTAGTCGGCGCCGGCCCGGCACTTGCGCACGAAGTACTCGACGTCGGTGTCGACGTCCGCCGAGCGCGGGTGCTTGTAGGGGAAGGCGGCCACGCCCACCGAGAAGTCGCCGCTCTCCTTGATCAGCCTGACCAGCTCGTCGGCGTACTCCAGGCCCTCGGGGTGCTTGACCCACTCGCCCAGCGGGTCGCCGGGCGGGTCGCCGCGCAGCGCGAGCATGTTGCTCACCCCGGCGGCGGCGAACCGGCCGATGAGGTGGCGCAGCTCGCGCACCGAGTGGTTCACCGCGGTCATGTGGGCGACCGGCAGCAGTGTGGTGTCGGTGGCCATCCGCTCGGTGATCTCCACGGTGCGGTCGCGGGTCCCGCCGCCCGCCCCGTAGGTGACCGAGACGAAGGAGGGCCGCAGCGCCTCGATCTCGCGGATGACCTTCCAGAGGCGCTGCTGGCCCTCGGGGGTCTTGGGCGGGAAGAACTCGAAGGAGAATGTCGGTTCGCCGGCTTTGAGCAGGTCTCCGATGCGCTTGGGCCGCGGGGCGGCCTCGAACGCGGGTCCGGTGCGTGTCGGTGAGCCAAACATGGCCCCCACTCTAAGCCCACCGGTTCGGTGGGCATCGCGCGGAGCCGGGTTCCGCAGGGCCGTTATCCGCCTGCTCACGCGCCCGATACCCTTCCGGTATGACCTCCTCGCTTTCCTCCCCTGTCTCCTATGTCCGACCCGCCGTGGACGCCGCGCTCGCCCGCTTCGTCCAGGAGCACCGGGCCCGGCTGCTGGAGATCGGGGCCGAGCTGGCGCCGGCCGCCGACGCGCTGGAGGCCATGCTCACCGGGGGCAAGCGGCTCCGCCCGGCCTTCTGCTTCTGGGGCTGGCGCGGGGCCGGCGGCACCGACGTGCCGGAGATCTTCACCGCGGCGGCCTCCCTGGAGCTGCTCCAGGCGTGCGCGCTGATCCACGACGACGTCATCGACAACAGCGACACCCGGCGGGGCCTGCCCTCCACCCACCGGCGGATCGCCGGGCTGCACCGCGACTCCGGGTGGAGCGGGGCCGCCGAGGAGTTCGGCCGGGGCGCCGCCATCCTCATCGGCGACCTCTGCCTGGCCTGGTCGGACGAGATGTACCAGGGCAGCGGGCTGCCCGCGGAGGCGCTGGCGGCCGGCCGCCGCCCGTTCGACGCGATGCGCACCGAGGTGATGGCCGGCCAGTACCTGGACACCCTGGAGCAGGTGCGCGACGGGGAGGCGGTGGAGGCCGCGCTGCGGGTGATGGACTACAAGTCCGCCAAGTACACCGTGGAGCGCCCGCTGCACCTGGGCGCGGCGCTGGCCGGCCGCTACGACGACCTGGCCCCCGTCTACACCGCCTACGGCCGCCCGCTGGGCCTGGCCTTCCAGCTCCGCGACGACCTGCTCGGCGTGTTCGGCGACCCGGAGCGGACCGGCAAGCCGGCCGGCGACGACCTGCGCGAGGGCAAGCGCACCGTGCTCGTCGCCGAGACGCTCGCCCGGGCCGGCGCGGCCGACGCCGCCGAGTTCCGCCGCCGACTGGGCGACCCCGACCTGTCCGCCGAGACCATCGCCTGGATGGGCGGCCTCGCCGAGGACTCCGGCGCGCTGGCCGCCTGCGAGCGCCGGATCGACGACCACGTCGCCCAGGCCACCGAGGCCCTGGAGAGCGACCTGATCGCCCCCGAGGCCCGCTCCGCCCTGGCCGACCTGATCGTCGCCGCCACCGCCCGCAAGTTCTGAGGCCGGGCGGCCGGCCCTCCCCGGGCCGGCCCGCGCCCGCCCTCGGTGCAGCGCCCCGCACTGCCGCGCCCC
>Ga0079224_100002939_pt1 | contig 21160 bp, 18 predicted proteins | sample Stecom2015_FD_80414 | JGI IMG/M metagenome (GOLD analysis project Ga0079224, IMG submission 80414) | Agricultural soil microbial communities from Utah to study Nitrogen management - Steer compost 2015 | ecosystem: Environmental > Terrestrial > Soil > Agricultural land | place: USA: Utah...
AGGCCCTGCTCGCAGAGCCCGAGCAGGAGTCCCAGCTCCCAGGCGACGCCGGTGACGCCACCGCCGCCGAGCACCAGCACCCGATCCGTGGGCCGGGGTACCTCCGCCATCACGCTCCCTCCCGCGCGCTTCGCGGGCTCAGCCTAGCGGCGCCTCCACCTCCTTCGGCAGTCCGGCCCGATGGCTTGTGGCGCAAGCGAATCCGGGGCCTCGCGGCTCAGAGGCTCACAGAAGGTCCGTACGCGCTGCGGGTAGGTAGCACCCTGGGCCGCCGACGGCCGACTACACCATAAGAGTCATTATGGTGTACTGACATCGATCTTGAATAAGGTCCGGATTGTCCCGATTTCTTGGATTACCAAATTAGATTAGCCGACAATCTGATAAATGCCGCAAGACTAGCCCCCAACAAGATCGACCCGCGATTCCGGCAAGAACAGCTGAGCCCGGAAAGCCCGACACGTGATGCCGGCGAACTCGATTCGCGGCGCTCCGTGCAAATATTGAAAAATCTGGAGCGACTACAGACCTATAAACCCTTGGGGGTGCTGCGCCTGCGAGAGTTCCGGCGGAGACTGTTACTTGCAGAAAACCTCACGGCAACTTTTTCACAACGCCGTGAACCTCACAGCGAATCGCCGCGTACTTTCTTTACACCTTTCCGGGCTGCGGCGGTGCAGACCGAGAGGAGGCCTGGTGACCGGACGTCCCTCGCCGGCCCATCCAGGCGTGGCCATCTTCTCCGGGCGCCGCCTCTTCCGGGATGCCCTCGCAGCATGGTTGACCGAGCAGTCTGACCTCAGCTTGGTCGGCCATGTGAGCGATGACGGGGACGACCTCCTCGACCTGTGCCGGCTGCGGTCTCCCGCCGTCGTACTCGTTGACGCCGGATCGAACGTCGGCGCGCTCGCGCGCACCCTGTCAGCGCTACGCGGCTCGTTCCCTGCGATACGGGTGGTGGTCGTCTACGAGCGGCTCGGCCCGGACGACCTGAGCCTCGCCTCCAAGTTGGGCGTTGACGCGCTCGTGCCGTACTCGCACGGGCTAGACGCCCTCCTAGTAGTTTTGCTCGACCACATTCGCGGCTTCCAGGCCGGCGGTGACGAGCACGGCAACAGCGACAGCGCGCTCACGGATGAAGAGGTGGAGATTCTCACCCTCATCGGGAGTGGGCACACCATCACCCGCATAGCCGAACTGCTCGATCTGACGCCGTGCGCCGTCGAGAATGCCAAGCGACGCATCTTCGCCAAGCTCCGCGTCGCAAACCAGGCCCGAGCCATTGCCCGAGCGTCGGCGTTGGGCCTGGTCGCCCGGCGGTTACCGGCGCAACCCGCGGCCGACCACGGTGACGGACCCGTACTGGTGCTGCTGCGGGGCCCTGACACCTCGGTGCGACGAGACGCCGTCGTCGCCATGCTCTCCGACGGAATATCGTTCGCCATCGAGAACTCGGGCGACGAAGGGGACGCCGACGCCTGGAATCGCTGGCACAAGGGCCCGGTGCTGCTCGTCCTCGTCGACCCGCACCCCCGCGACTGGGAGGCCACTCGCAACCTGCCCGTGGTACTGGTCCGGTCCAGCCCGGTTCCGCGGGCCGAGGCGCTGAACCTCCTCGCCCGCGGCGTCGTGGGCCTGATTGCCGCCGACCGTGTCAGCGCCGCCTTACCACCGGCTTTGACGCTCACCAGCCAGGGGCACATCATCATCGACCCGGCCGTCGCGCCGTCGCTGGTGGCGGTGCTGAGGATGCCGGGCGAGCCGGACAAACGCCTGCCCGGCCTGACCGTCCGCGAGCACGAGATGCTCGTCTCCATCGCGCAGGGCCATACCATTCGGGAGACCGCCCGGCGGCTCGGCATCGCCGTCAAGACGGTGGAGAACACCCAGGCCCGCCTCTTTCTCAAGCTCGGCACGCACAGCCGGGCCGGTGCCGTGGCGGCGGCCCATCGCCTCGGCCTGCTCGACCTCACCGGCGAACCGGCCGGACCGGTGGCGTCAGCCGGACCAGCCGGACCAGCTGCGACGGCTGGGCCGGCGGGGCCGGCGCCGAAACCCAGCGAACCCGCCGCCGCCCAGCCGGACCCGCGCCAGTCGTAGCCACGCGAGCCAAGAGCCGCGCGCGTCAAGAGCCACGCGAGTCAGAGCCACGCCAGCCGTAGCCCGGCAAGCCAGCGCGGCGGTACGGTGGCGCGGCACACCGCTGCGTGCTGGACTGGCGGCCGGTGCCGACTCACCGCCTCCGGCCCACGAGACACCCTCCGGCCCACGAGACACCCTCCGGTCCACGACACCTCCCGGGAGCCGTAGTCATGCAGGTCGCCGACCAAGCCGTCCCATGGGCGGCGCTCGTCCCGGTCGTCGTGATCCTCCTTGCCTTCGTCGCCTACTGCCTCGTCGACATTGCCCGGTCAGACGTTCGATACCTGCCGAAATGGGCATGGGTCGTGATCTGCCTGATCTCGATTCCGGCCGGCGGCATCATTTATCTGCTCATCGGCAGGGCCCACCGATGATCGTCGAGACGACCGGACTGACCAAGCGCTACGGAGCCCACACCGCCCTCGACAATGTGGACCTCGCGGTACCGGCGGGCTCGGTCTTCGGGCTCGTCGGGCCGAACGGTGCCGGCAAGACGACCCTGCTCGGAGTGCTCGCCGGGCTGCGGCGCCCGACGGCGGGAACGGTTCGGGTCGGGGTGGAGCGCCGGCTGATGGCACTGCTGCCCGACACTCCGCAGTTCGACCCGTGGCTGACCGGACGCGAGGTCGTCGCCTTGGCGGCGTCGCTCGTCGCACCGGACCTCCCGCCGGAACGAGTCGACGAGGTCCTCGAGCAGACCGGGCTCGCCGAGGCGGCGGGGCGTCGGGTTGGCGGCTACTCCCGCGGGATGCTCCAGCGGCTGGGACTCGCTTCGACGATCGTCGCCGAACCGCGGCTGCTCCTGCTGGACGAGCCGGCGTCGGCGCTCGACCCGGCCGGCCGGCGGGAGGTGCTCGACCTCATCACCCGCCTGCGCGGCACCGCGACGGTGATCCTCTCCAGTCACATCCTCGGTGACGTGCAGGAGGTCTGCGACTCGGTCGCCGTGCTGCGGGCCGGGCGACTGCTCTACCAAGGGCCGCTCGCGGAGCTTCTCGTCGGCCGCGCCGTGCCGGCATACCGGATCCACCTCCGACCACCGGTCGGCCCGGTCGCCGAGGCGCTGCGCCAGCATGAATGGGTCAGCGAGGTCGCCGGGGCCGGCCCAGACGTCCTGCGGATAACGGTGCGCTCGCTCCGCCACGCAGAGGAGCACCTGCCCGCGGCCCTCGGGGCGGCCGGCGCCCGGGTCGTGAGCTTCGGACCGCTCGCCCCAGACCTGGAGGACGTCTTCCTGGAGTTGACGTCATGAGCCTGTGGCGCCTCGAGTGGCTGCGGCTGGTACGGACCCGCCGCCTGTTGGCGATCGCCGGCATCTACCTCTTCTTCGGACTCACCGGACCGCTCACCGCCCGCTACCTGAGCGCCAGCCTCGGCCGGGTCGGCACCGAGGGAGTCCGCATCGAGGTCCCGCCGCCCGTGCCGGCCGACGGCATCACCCAGTTCGCCGGTAACGCCAACCAGATCGGTCTGCTGGTGGTGGTCCTCATAGCGGCCTCGGCGCTCGCCTTCGACTCGCGGCGCGAGATGGCCGTGTTCCTGCGGACCCGGGTCGACTCGGTGCGCTCGATCGTGCTGCCCGCGTTCACCGCCACGGCGGCGGCCGCGGCCAGCGGCCTCGTCCTCGGATCGCTCGCGGCCTGGTACGAGACGGCGGTCCTGCTCGGTGGCGTGCCGGCCGGCCGGATGCTGCTCGGCATGGCGTACGGCGCCCTGTTCCTGGTCTTCGCGGTCGCCGTGGTGGCGGCCGTCGCGGGCGTGGTCCGAGGTGTCCTCGCGACCGCCGGGGTGGCGCTCGCCATCTTGGTGCTGCTCGCCATCGCGGGCAGCTTCGGCACCCTCGGTCGATGGCTGCCGACCAGCCTGGCCGGCGCCATGGACCCGCTCGTACGCGGTGCCTCGCTGACCGACCACCTCCCGGCCGCCGCCGTCGCGGCCGCGAGCACCGTGGCCCTGCTCTGGTTCGCGATATCGGCGAGCGCCCGCCGGGAGCTCTAGCACCCGTTCCCCGACGAACAGGTTCGTTCCGTCAGCTTCGCTCCGCCATCGGCTCCCAGCGGGGACCGAGTTCGAGGATCCGCTTGAGCTCGACCAGGTAGCCGGGCCAGCCCTGGCGGAACTGCTCGGCGAGCCGGTCGTCGGCGAACCCGCTGTGCACCAGGGTGAGGTACGTCGAGCCGCGAGAATCCCGCAGGTTCCACCGCACCAGCGTGTCCGGGCTGTTCGGATATCTCCATGTATAGGCGAGCACCCGGTCGGGCTCCATCTCGACGATCTTGGACGGGCCGTGGTCCCAGCCGAAGTCGTACCGACCGCCGACCTGCGGCTCGATGACGGCCTTGCCGCCGGCCCACTTGTCCACCTCGGCCGGGTCGAGCAGCGACGCGTACACCTTCTCGGCCGGCACGTCGATGACGGTGCGGACCAGCGCGTCGCCCTGGGCCGGAACGCTGAAGTCGAACGGCGGCATAGTGGGCAACCCCTCGCAGTGAGCCGCGAGGTTCGCCAGCGACACCGCCCAGAAGCACGACAGCGCGGTCAGGTCGGCCGGACCCTCCGCCGGGATACCGGTTTGCTCGACACTCACCACGGTGCCGCCCTGGTCGTGCGCCGCGATGGTCACCGCGACGCGGGATGGGTCAACGCCGTCGAACTCCCAGTCGAAGGTGAGACTGGCGTTGGTCTCGGCCGCGATCAGGCGCTGGCGGGGCCGGTCACCGTGGGGGACGTAGCGACCCCAGAACTCAAACCGGTTCTCGTCGAGGGCCACCTCGGCGGAGTCGGTGAGCCAGTCGCAGAGCGCGTACGGGTCGGTCAGGGCACTGAAGACGGCTTCGGGCTTGGCATCGATGCGCACACGCAGGCGCAGGGGTTCGCTCGGTGTCGTCACGGGCCCCATCAAACCATCACCGGCGCCAAGACCCGATCATCTGAGTGTCCGTATGTCTTTCGACGCAGACGGCCGGCGGCGACGTGCCGAGCATGTCGTCATGGCCACGCTCACCGCATCGACCCGCCCGCTGATCTTCGTAGTGTCGTTCGCGGCGCTGATGGTGGCCCACCAGCTCGGTGACCACGTCCTCCAGACCGACCGGCAGGCACTGGGCAAGACCGGTCGTGGCCCGACCGCCGTCCTGGCGATGCTCGGTCACCTGCTGAGCTACCACGTGGCCGGCGCGGTGCTGGTGGCCGCCACATTCGCGGCACTCGATCTGCCGCTCCGCCTGGCCGGGGTCGCCGCCGGGCTCGGCTTCTCCGCGCTCACCCACGCCGCGCTCGACCGGCGCCGGCTGGTCCGCGCGATCCTGCACCGCACCGGTGCCCCTCGGTTCGCGGAGGCGACCACACCCGTGAACGGCATGTACGCCGCCGACCAGGCCCTGCATCAGGCCGCGTTGCTCGTCTCCGCCCTGCTCATCGCCGTCGTCTGAGACCTCTGCCGACCAGGTCACATAGCGCGACGGGGCAGTGAACCAATTGGTGATCGCGTAGCGTTGATTGTTGAAGCAAGGTTCGACAGACTCAGCGTGAGACGTTCAACATCACTGCGCATAACCCGCCATCACGGTTGGCCAACTGGACACCCTGTTTCCGGACACCGGTTCTGCTGGGCTGTCCCTGGCCGGAGGAGGTCAGATGCAGGTACCAGCACCGTTTGCGTATGCCAAGGCCACCAGCGTCGACCACGCCCTCGCCCTGCTCGCCGAGCACGGCGAGGAGGCGCGCGTCATCGCCGGCGGTCACAGCCTGCTCCCGATGATGAAGCTGCGGCTCGCCAAGCCCGACGCCCTCATCGACATCAACGGTCTCACCGATCTTGCGTACATCCGAGTCGAGGGAGACGCCCTGGCGATCGGCGCCCTGACCCGGCACGCGGACCTGCTCGCCTCGGCCGTGGTGGGGGAGCACTTCCCCCTGCTGCACGACGCTGAGCGGGTCATCGCCGACCCCATCGTGCGCAACTGGGGGACCATCGGCGGCTCGATCTGCCAGGCCGACCCCGCCGAGGACATGCCGGCCGCCCTCGCCGCCGTCGGCGCCAGCGCGGTCGTGCGCGGCCGGGACGGGTCGCGGACGGTCCCGATCCGGGAGTTCCACGTAGGACCGTACGAGACGGTGGTCGGCCCCGGGGAACTGCTCACCGAGGTGCGGCTGCCGATCCGGCCCGGCGGCAGCAGCGCGTATGAGAAGGTCGAGCGCAAGGCCGGCGACTGGGCGTGTGCGGCGGTCGGTGCCGCGGTGTGGCTGACCAGCGGTGCCGCCGGATGGATCGTCAACGACGTCGGTATCGGGATGACCGCCGTTGGGGCGGAGCACTACTGCGCGCCAGCCGCCGAGGATTTCCTACGGGGGAAGCCCGCGACCGAGGAGAACATCGCCGAGGCGGCCCGGCTCGCCGCCGAGAACACCAACCCAACCTCCGACCAGCGCGGACCCGCCGACTACAAGCGCCACCTCGCGCAGGAACTGACCGCCCGGGCGCTTCGCCGCGCGGTCGCGCGTGCCCAAGGAAACGAGGCCTGATAGATGGAGATCACCGTACGTGTCAACGGCGTGAGCTACACCCGCGACGTCGAACCGCGGTTGCTGCTGGTGCATTTCCTCCGTGACGAACTGGGCCTCACCGGTACCCACTGGGGGTGCGACACCTCCAACTGTGGCGTGTGCACGGTCCAGGTCGACGGCAAGCCGGTCAAGTCGTGCACGATGCTGGCGGTGATGGCCGACGGCCGCGACGTCCTCACCGTCGAGGGCCTGGAGCAGGACGGAAAGTTGGACCCGATCCAGGAGGGCTTCTCCGTCTGCCACGGGCTGCAGTGCGGCTTCTGCACGCCGGGCATGATGCTGACCGCCAAGGCACTGCTGCGCGAGAACCCGAATCCGTCCGAACAGGAGATTCGAGAGGCGATCTCGGGCAACCTCTGCCGGTGCACGGGCTATGAGAACATCGTCCGCTCGGTGCGCTGGGCGGCCGAGCACCAAGCGTCCACAACCGAAGGAGTATCGGCATGACCGTCACCGAGGAAGCTCCGAAGATCGGTTTCGGCAGCCATCGCCGGGTGGAGGACGCCCGGTTCATCCGCGGACGCGGCAACTACGTCGACGACGTCCAGCTGCCCGGCATGCTGCACGGAGCGATCCTGCGCAGCCCGTTCGCGCACGCGAAGATCGTCTCGATCGACACGTCGGCGGCGGAGGCCCACCCGAAGGTGAAGGCCGTCATCACCGGCAAGGTGCTCGAGACCCTCAACCTGGCCTGGATGCCGACCATGTCCTACGACACCCAGGCCGTCCTCGCCACCGACAAGGTCCGGTTCCAGGGCCAAGAGGTCGCCTTCGTCGTCGCCGAGGACCGCTACTCCGCCCGGGACGCTCTCGAGCTCATCGAGGTCGAGTACGAACCGCTGCCCGTGGTCGCCGACGCCAAGCGGGCGCTCGACCCCGACGCCCCGGTGATCCGGGACGACAAGGAGGGCAAGACCGACAACCACATCTTCGACTGGGAGGCCGGCGACAAGGCCAAGACCGACGAGGCCTTCGCCAACGCGGAGGTCGTCGTCGCCGAGGATGTCCTGTACCCGCGCTCGCACCCGGCGCCGCTGGAGACCTGCGGCATCGTCGCCGACATGGACAAGGTCACCGGGAAGCTCACGATCTGGTGCAACACCCAGGCGCCGCATGCGCACCGGACCGTGTACGCGCTCGTGGCCGGCCTGCCGGAACAGAAGCTGCGCATCATCGCACCGGACATCGGCGGCGGCTTCGGCAACAAGGTGCCGGTGTACCCCGGGTACGTCTGCGCGATCGTTGGATCGATCGTCACCGGGAAGCCGGTCAAGTGGGTGGAGGACCGCTCGGAGAACCTCGTCAGCACCGGCTTTGCCCGCGACTACCACATGCACGGCGAGATCGCCGCGACCCGCGACGGCAAGATCCTCGCCACCCGGGTGAACGTCCTCGCCGACCATGGTGCGTTCAACGCCACCGCCCAGCCGAGCAAGTACCCGTCCGGCTTCTTCCACATCTTCACCGGCTCCTACGACTACCCAGCGTCGTACTGCAAGGTCACTGGCGTCTATACGAACAAGGCGCCCGGTGGGGTCGCGTACGCCTGCTCGTTCCGCATCACCGAGGCCGTCTACCTGATCGAGCGCATGATCGACGTGCTCGCTCGCAAGCTCAATATGGACCCGGCCGAGCTGCGGATGAAGAACCTGATCCGGCCCGAGCAGTTCCCGTACCGCACGCCGACCGGCTGGGAGTACGACTCCGGCGACTACCCGCGGGCACTGCGCGAAGCGATGCGGATCGCCGGCTACGAGGACCTGCGCCGCGAGCAGGCGGAGAAGCGGGCCCGCGGCGAGCTGATGGGCATCGGCATCAGCTTCTTCACCGAGGGCGTCGGTGCCGGCCCACGCAAGCACATGGACATCCTGGGCCTCGGCATGGCCGACGGCGCCGAGCTGCGCATCCACCCCACCGGCAAGGCGGTGCTGCGCATCTCGGTGCAGACCCAGGGCCAGGGCCACGAGACGACGTACGCGCAGATCGTCTCGCACGAGCTCGGCATTCCGGTGACGGACATCGAGGTGGTGCACGGCGACACCGACCAGACACCGTTCGGCCTGGGCACGTACGGGTCGCGCTCCACCCCGGTCTCCGGGGCGGCGACGGCGATGGTGGCGCGGAAGGTGCGCGAGCGGGCCCGGATCGTGGCCGCCGCGATGCTCGAGGTCTCCGTTGACGACCTGGAGTGGGAAGCCGGAAGGTTCTACGTCCGCGGTGACGTGGAGAAGGGCAAGACCATCCAGGAGATCGCCCTCGCCGCACACTCCAGTTTGGAGCTGCCTGAGGGCGTGGAGGGCCACCTCGACGCCACCTGCGTCTACAACCCGCCGAACCTCACCTACCCGTTCGGGGCGTACATCGCCGTCGTGGATGTCGACCCCGGAACCGGGGTGGTGAAGGTGCGCCGGTTCATCGCGGTCGACGACTGCGGCACCCGGATCAACCCGATGATCGTCGAGGGCCAGATCCACGGTGGACTCGCCGACGGCGTCGGCATGGCTCTGATGCAGGTGATGGCCTTCGACTCCGAGGGCAACCACCTGGGAGCGTCCTTCATGGACTACCTGCTCCCCACCGCGCTGGAATGCCCGTCCTGGGAGCTGGGCGCGACCGTGACGCCGTCGCCCCACCACCCGCTGGGCGCCAAGGGTGTCGGCGAATCGGCGACGGTCGGGTCCCCGGCCGCCATCGTCAACGCGGTCATCGACGCGCTGGCGCCGTACGGCGTCGAGCACATCGACATGCCGCTTACGCCGGCGAACGTGTGGTCGGCCATCCAGGGCCGGCCGTTGCGGACCGACCTGGCGCTCTGAGCATCCCAATGAGTCTGAGTAACCCGATGAGTCTGAGTACCCGATGAGTACGGACCTGTTGGCGAGGGCGGACCGGCTGCGCGCGGCGCGTACGCCGTTCGTCCTCGCCACGGTCGTCCGAGCCGAGCGGCCCACGTCGGCCAAGGCGGGGGACAAGGCGATCGTGCTCGCCGACGGCACGATCGAAGGCTTCGTGGGAGGCGTCTGCGCCGAGTCCACCGTGCGGCTGGAAGGGCTTCGGCTGCTGGAGGGAGGTCCGTCGGCGCAGCTGGCGAGCCGACCGGGTGGCAGCGCAACGCTGCTGCGAATCACGCCGACCGACGAGGGCGCGGTCTCCACCGAGACGGTTCCCGAGGGTCTGGTGGTGGTGGGCAATCCGTGCCTGTCCGGTGGCACGCTGGACATCTTTCTGGAGGCGTTCCTGCCAGCGACGCTGCTGCACGTCTACGGCGGCGCACCGATCGCCCGGGCGCTCGTCACGGTGGCCGAGGCCGCCGGCTTCGCGGTCACGCATGCGACCGACCCCGCCACCCCGATCGCGGCCGACACGGCGGCGGTTGTGGTGGCCTCCCACGGCCGGGACGAGGAACCGGTGCTGGAGCAGGCTCTCAAGGCGGGTGTCGGGTACGTTGGCCTCATCGCCAGCCGCAAGCGAGCCGCCGCCGTCTTGTCCACGTTGGACGTGCCGGACGACCTGCGCGGCCGGGTCCGCAGCCCGGCGGGCCTGGACATCGGCGCCCGGACACCGCTGGAGATCGCGGTCTCGGTCGTCGCCGAACTGGTGGCGGTGCGCGCCGGCCGCGACCGGCACCCCGGGAAGGCAACGCGGCAACTGCTGCCGATGCTCGACAAGACGAAGGTGGTTGACGATCCGGTCGCTCGTTCCGGTTCGGTGAGCACACCCGACTCCGTTGACCAGTCTGACGCGGCGACCACGGCACCGACCGCGATCGACCCGGTGTGCGGTATGACCGTCGCGGCGGTGCCGGCCACGCTGCACCTGGAGCACAACGGCACCACGTACTACTTCTGCGCTCCCGGCTGCCGCAAGGCCTTCGCCGCTGACCCGGCCAGGTACGGCGCATGACGGCACACACCGACACCGGAATGCCAGCCGACGTGGCGACCCTACAGGCAGGGCTGGAGGAGACCGGATACCTGCCGGACGAGGGTCTTGCCACGGCGATGTTCCTCGCCGTGCGGATGGGGCAGCCGCTGCTGCTCGAGGGTGAACCGGGGGTCGGCAAAACCGAGGCGGCTAAGGCGCTGGCGACCGCCCTGGCGACTCCGCTGCTGCGGCTGCAGTGCTACGAGGGCCTCACCGCCGCCGAAGCGCTGTACGAGTGGAACTACCCGCGGCAACTGCTCGCCATCCGGCTTGCCGAGTCCCGCGGTTCCACACTGGACGAGGCGGACCTGTTCGGACCGGAGTACCTCTTGGCGCGCCCATTGCTCGCGGCGATCGACCACCCTGGGCCTCGCCCGGCCGTCCTGCTCATCGACGAGGTGGACCGGGCCGACGACGAGTTCGAGGCGTTCCTGTTCGAGCTCCTCGCCGAGGGTTCGGTGACGATCCCCGAGCTCGGCACCAGGCGGGCAGCGATCCGCCCGATCGCCATCCTCACCTCCAACCGCACCCGGGACCTGCACGACGCGCTGAAGCGTCGCTGCCTGTATCACTGGATCCGGTACCCCTCGCTGGATCGGGTCGCCGAAATCATCCGGCGGCGCGTGCCCGGCGCGTCGGAGCCCTTGGCGCGGCGCATCGCCACCGCCGTCGGGCGCCTGCGGGACCTGGACCTCTACAAGCCACCGGGCGTCGCGGAGGCGATCAGCTGGGCGGGCGCCCTCGCCGCTCTCGGCCTTGCCGAGTGGGACGCATCGGCGGCCGAGAAGACGCTCGGAGCGGTGCTCAAGTACGACGAAGACTTCACCAAGGCCCGCGACGCCGGGCTCGCGTCAGTACTCGGTGATGGCTGAACTCGCTCACGCTGACCTGGCGGTGCTCGCCTCCCGCTTCGCCGCGCGGCTTCGGGCCGAGGGACTGCCGGTCGGAACTGAACGCTCGGCCCGTTTCGCCGCCGCCGTGACGCTCGCCGATCCCCGTACGGTGCGGGAGCTCTACTGGTGCGGGCTGGCCACCCTGGTCAGCGACCCGGCCGAGATCCCCGCCTATGACCGAGTCTTCGCGCTCGTCTTCGGTGGCCTGCAGGATGTCGCCTCATCCCGCGGCGACGCGAACGCGCCGCCGGTGCGTTCCGGACCTCAGCCGGGTGCACCGGTCGAGTCGCCCCGACCCGGGCAGCCGCAGTCGGTGGCCGGCGCCCAGGTGGGCGATGAATCCAGTGAGGACGGTGGCGACACCGAGCACGAGTCGATGTTCCCGGCGCTGGCTGCCTCGGCCGAACGGCTGGGTCATCGCGACTTCGCCACGCTCTCCCCGGAGGAGCTCGCGCGGCTGGCCGCGGTGATGCAGCAGTTGCGGCTCGCGACACCGTTGCGGCGCTCGCGGCGCTATGAGTCCGCGTCGCGGGGGCGGCGGATCGACCTGCGCCGGACGATGCGGTTGGCCCAGCGCAGTGGCGGCTACCCGGTCCGCCTGGCCCGGCATCGCCTGCGCCAGCGCCCGCGCCGGCTTGTGGTGCTCTGCGACATCTCCGGCTCGATGGAGCCCTACGCCAGGGCGTTGCTGCAGCTCATCTACTGCGCCGCAGCGGTCGGCCGGGGGCGGGCCGAGGTCTTTACCTTCGCGACCCGGCTGACCCGGCTGACCCGCGTGCTCTCCAGGGTCCGGCCGGAGGTCGCGTTGCAGCTGGCCGGCAAGGCGGCGCCGGACTGGTCCGGCGGCACCCGGATCGGCGAGGCGCTCAAGCATTTCCTGGACCGCTATGGCTCGCGTGGGCTGGCCCGCGGCGCGGTCGTGCTGATCATCTCCGACGGCTGGGAGACCGGCGACGCGAAGCTGCTCGGAGAGCAGATGGCCCGGCTGTCGCGACTCGCGCACCGCATCGTGTGGGCGAACCCGCGTACCGCCTCCCCTCGCTACGAGCCGCTGGTCAAGGGCATGGCCGCTGCCTGGCCGTACTGCGACGCCGTCGTCAGCGCCCACACCCTGTCCGCATTGGACGCTTTGCTCGACGCGCTGGCTTCCTGAATCGACAGTGGTACGCCGACCGGCGAGATCAGCGGGAGCGACGGCGACTCGGAACCGAGCTGGCTCGCACGACGAGTTCGGGGGAGAGGGCGATGCGGCCCTGCGGCCGCGTGCCGCCAGCGATCTGGGCAAGGAGGACGTCGATGCTGCGCCGGCCGAGCTCGGCGAAGTCCTGGCGCACGGTGGTCAGCGGTGGGATGTAGTAGGCGGACTCCGGCGAGTCGTCGAAGCCGACGACACTGACCTTGTCCGGAGCCGGCCGGCGGGCTTCATGCAGTGCCAGGAGGCAGCCCAGCGCCATCTGGTCGTTACCGCAGAAGATGGCGGTGACCTCGGGATCGGCCGCGAGCATCCGGCCCTGCTCATAGCCGGACTCCGCGCTCCAGTCCCCCACGCGCACCGGCGGGACGGCCGCGCCTGCCGCGTAGAGCGTGCTGCGCCACCCATCGGTGCGCTCCCGCGCCTCTGGCCAGTCCGGCGGGCCGGAGATGTGGTGCACGGTCGCGTGACCGACGTCCAAGAGGTGTTGCGTCGCCGCGGCGGCGCCCGCGAAGTTGTCGATGCGAATGGTCTGGACGGAGTCCTCATCGGCGCCGCCCACGCTGACCGCGGGCAGGCCCGCCGGCACCTGTACCAGCGCCTGTGCCACGGAGTTCTTCGGCGCGATGGCGACGATGCCCTCCACTGACTGTTCGCACAGTCGGTCGATCGCCTCGAGCACCGACTCGCGGTCGAGCGTGCGATAGCTCGCGATGGTGACGAAGTAGCCCGCCGCGCGGGCCGCCTGCTCGATGCCGTAGAGCATCGACGCGGGACCGAACAGCGTTGTCTCGAAGGCCACGAGGCCCAGCGTGCGTGACCGGCGAGTGACCAGGGTCCGTGCGGCGAGGTTTCGCCGATAGTTCAGGACCCGCATCGCCTCGAGCACCCGGGACCGGGTCTCCGGCCGTACGTTGGGATGGTCGTTGAGGACCCGCGAAACCGTCTGATGGGAGACACCGGCCAGCCGGGCCACGTCGTGCATGACCGAACCGCGGCGCAAGGCCTGGGCCGCGGCATCGGGCGTCCGTCCGACGTCAGCGCGCCGACGGGTGGCGGGCCGCTTGGCCATCCGTCGACCTGCGGTTTCGTCGTCCATGCCGCCCTCCAGTATGGTGCTCGCCCGCTGACGCGGCCGCCATTGGCCAAATGGCAGCTCGCCATCAGCGGCCGAGGTTGATCCCGTGCCGGCGACCCATGTCCTGGGGCCTCCGGCCTCCCTAAGCATGATCGCATTTCAGACGGTCGCCAAGGGCCCCTTGACGAAAGTCTTGAGAACGTTAACACTCACGACTCAAGACTCGCGTCACCCGCGTTCGATAACCGTCTTGAGATCATCCGTCCTGCAGAACGAATGGTTTCTACTACTGAATGTGAACGTTAACCGCACAGACCTACGGTCGGCCGATCAGCGCTGGGCGCCGCGGGTCGCGGCAGGTCGCACGATCGGGGCACAGCCGCGCCAGCGCACCGTGAGGCCCGTGCGGTCACGAGTGAGGAGGAAGCAGTGCTCAGAAGGTTGAGATCCACAGCCTCCGCAGCCCTGGCAGGCCTGCTCGTCGTCGGCGGCCTCGCCGCCTGCGGCGACGAGGAGGAGCCGGGCTCGGGCGGCGGCGACACGATCGTGATGGGCTTCTCGCAGGTCGGTGCCGAGAGTGGCTGGCGAACCGCGAACACCGAGTCCATCAAGGAAGCGGCCGCCGCGGCCGGGATCGAGCTGAAGTTCTCCGACGCCCAGCAGAAGCAAGAGAACCAGATCGCTGCGATCCGTAGCTTCATCTCCCAGCAGGTCGACATCATCGCGTTCTCACCGGTCGTGGAGTCCGGTTGGGACGCGGTGCTCAACGAGGCGAAGGCCGCCAACATCCCCGTCATCCTCACCGACCGCGCCATCGACTCTCCGGACGAATCTCTCTACGTCACCTTCATCGGCTCGGACTTCGTCGAGGAAGGCCGGAAGGCCGGTCAGTGGGTGGTCGAGGAGTTCGCCGACGATCCCGGACCGGTGAACATTGTGGTGCTCGAGGGCACGACGGGTTCCGCACCGGCCAACGACCGCGAAGAAGGCTTCAACGAGGTCGTGACCGATCCCAAGTTCAAGATCATCGCCTCGCAGACGGGCGAGTTCACCCGGGCCAAGGGCAAGGAGGTCATGGAGGCCTTCCTCCAGGCCCACAGCGACATCGACCTGCTCTACGCACACAACGATGACATGGGCTTGGGTGCGATCGAGGCCATCGAGGCGGCCGGCCTCAAGCCGGGCGTCGACATCAAGATCGTCACGGTCGACGCGGTCCGCGACGGCATGCAGGCACTCGCGGACGGGAAGATCAACTTCATCGTCGAGTGCAGCCCTCTGCTCGGTCCACAGCTGATGGATCTGGCCAAGAAGGTTCTGGCCGGTGAGTCGGTGCCGAAGCGAGTGGTGACCGAGGAGACTACCTTCACCCAAGAGCAGGCGCGAGAGGCCCTGCCCAACCGCAAGTACTGAGCCGCCCGCATAGGGGTCGTTCCGGCGCGGTCGTCGCGCCGGAACGACCCTTCCGACCTGGAAGGACTCGCGATGACGGATGCCCGGCCGGTCCTCACGATGCGCGGCATCACCAAGCGCTTCCCAGGCGTCACCGCACTGTCTGAAGTGGACTTCAGGCTCTTCCCCGGCGAGGTCCACGCGCTGATGGGAGAGAACGGCGCGGGAAAGTCCACCCTGCTCAAGGTGCTCACCGGTGCGTACACGGCCGACAGCGGGACGGTCGAGCTGGATGGGGCTCCCGTGCACTTCGCCACGCCCTTGCAGGCGCAGCAGGCGGGGATCAGCACCGTGTACCAAGAGGTCAACCTCTGCACCAATCTCTCCGTCGCGGAGAACATCTTCATCGGGCGGGAGCCGCGCCGGTTCGGCGCGGTGCACTGGCGCGAACTGCGGCGGCGGGCCGCCGAACTGCTAGCCCGCCTGCAGATCGAGATCGATGTGTCGGCCGACCTCGGGACGTACTCCCTCGCCATACAGCAGATGGTGGCCATCGCTCGGGCGCTGGACGTCGACGCCAAGGTGCTCGTGCTCGACGAGCCGACCTCCAGTCTGGACGCGAGCGAGGTGAGCGAGCTGTTCCGCGTTATGCGCCGCGCGCGGGAGGCCGGGGTTGCCATCGCCTTCGTCACCCACTTCCTCGACCAGGTCTACGAGATCTCCGACCGGATCACGGTGCTACGCAACGGGCGCCTGGTCGGGGAGTACCTCACCGCCGACCTGCCGCAGGTACAGCTCGTGAAGGCGATGATCGGCAAGGACCTTGAAGCGCTTGAACGGCTGGAGGAGCCCAAGGAAAAGGCCTCGGCGGCGCGCACGCAGAACCAGCGGCCCGTGGTCGAAGCGGTGGAGCTTGGCCGGCGCGGCTCGGTGGCGCCGTTCAGCATCGCGATCCACGCCGGCGAGGTGGTCGGCTTGGCGGGACTGCTCGGGTCCGGACGGACGGAGGTGGCGCGCCTGCTGTTCGGCGCCGACCGCGCTGACCACGGCAGGATCCTCGTAAACGGCGAGCCCGTCACCGTCCGTACGCCACGCGGCGCGATCGCCCACAACATCGCGTTCTGCTCCGAGAACCGCCGCACCGAAGGGCTGGTGGGCGAGCTCACGGTGCGGGAGAACATCATCCTCGCGTTGCAGGCCGCCCGTGGCTGGGCCCGGCCCATACCGCGGCGACGCCAAGACGAGCTCGTGGCGAAGTACATCTCCGCGCTGCAGATCAACCCGCCGGACCCGAACCTGGCGGTCCGTGACCTATCCGGCGGGAACCAGCAGAAGGTCATGCTGGCGCGGTGGCTCATCACCGAACCGCGGCTGCTGATCCTTGACGAGCCCACCCGAGGCATTGATGTCGGGGCCAAGGCAGAGATCCAGCGCCTCGTCGTGCAGCTCGCCGACGGTGGCATGGCGCTGTTGTTCATCTCCGCCGAGCTCGAAGAGGTGCTGCGACTCAGTCATAAGATCGCCATCCTGCGAGACCGGCGGGTAGTCAGCGAAATCGCCAACAGCGAGGGAGTCGACGCCGATCGCATCATGGCCACGATCGCGAGCGGAGCCCAGGAGTCATGAGCATGAACGAGCTACTGAAGCGGCTGACGGGGCACCGCCTCTTTTGGCCGATCGCGATCCTCGCGTTGCTGCTCATCACGAGTGCCATCGTCTCGGACGACTTCTTCAGCATCACGATTCGCGAGGGGGCGCTCTACGGGCCCCTCATCAACATCCTCCGATACGGCGCGGTGCTGATGCTGGTGGCGGTCGGCATGACACTGGTCATTGCCACCAGCGGCATTGACCTGTCGGTCGGAGCAGTAGTTGCGGTGAGTGGTGCGCTCGCCTGTTTCTGGATCAGTCGGTTGGACGATCAGAACAGCGTCGGTGGCGTCCTCACCGCCGTGGCGTTGGCGCTGGGGCTCTCGGTGGTGCTCGGTGCCTGGAACGGGTTCCTCGTGGCCGGTGTGGGCATCCAGCCCATCGTCGCCACCCTGATCCTGCTTGTCGCCGGGCGAGGGCTCGCGCAGCTCATCACCGAAGGCCAGATCATCACCGTCAACAGCGCGCCATACGCCACCATCGGCACCGGCTACCTGTTCGCGTTCCCGGTTTCGGTCATCATCGCCGCGGCTGTCACTGCCCTGGCGATGCTGCTTACCCGACGCACGGCGCTTGGCATGCTCATCGAAGCCGTCGGCGGCAACGCGGAGGCCAGCCGGCTCGCCGGCATCAGGGCTCGCCGGATCAAAGTGCTTGTCTACACGTTCTCGGGCTTCTGCGCAGGCGTGGCCGGGCTCATCTACAGCAGCAATGTGCGGGGCGCCGACGGCAACAACGCGGGCCTGTTCATCGAGCTCGACGCCATCCTCGCGGTGGTCATCGGTGGCACCTCCCTGGCCGGCGGGAGGTTCACCCTCAGCGGCACGGTCGTCGGAGTCCTCATGATCCAGTCGCTCACCACGTCCATCTACGCGATGGGAGTGCCGCCGGAGACGAGCATGCTGTTCAAGGCACTCGTGGTCACCGCCGTCTGCCTGATCCAATCGCCGGCATTCCGCGCCAAGGTGTTCGGCGGGCGACGGTGGGCCGCCCGTACGCCCCGCGCCGGAGAACCCCCGGGGCCGGGCGCGCGCGAACCGGGTCACAGAGTGGAGGTACGGGCATGACGCTCACCGACTCGACGGTGGCACCGCAGACTCCGAGCGGTCAGCCGCGCAACGGTACCGACTGGTGGCAGCGCGTGCTGCACTACCGGCCGCCGCAGCGCTATGTCCCCCTCCTCGCCACGGCAGGAGTGCTCACCACGCTGTACCTGCTGGGCCGCGCGAACTACCCGCGGTTCGGCCGCCCTCAAGTCGTCCTGAACATCTTCATCGACAACTCCTTCCTGTTCGTCGTGGCGGTCGGGATGACCTTCGTCATCCTGACCGGGGGCATCGATCTGTCGGTCGGGTCGGTGGTTGCCCTGACCACGGTGCTGTCGGCGACCCTGCTTTCGCACGGATGGCCGGCCTATGCCGTCCTTCCGCTGGTGCTCGCGATCGGCGCGACGCTGGGACTCGGCATGGGCTCGATCATCCACTACTTCGACATCCAGCCGTTCATCGTCACGCTTGCGGGCCTGTTCCTCGCCCGAGGACTGACCTACTCCATCAGCACGTCGTCGATTCCGATCCGCGATCCATTCTGGACGTTCATGTCGCAGGAGCGGATCTCCTTTGGGAGGCAGTCCATCACGCTCGGCGTGGTGATCGCTCTTGTCGTGATACTCGTAGGCATCTTCGTGCTCGGCTACACCCGCTTGGGTCGCACGGTGTACGCCATCGGCGGCAACGAACAGTCGGCGCTGCTCATGGGACTGCCGGTGGCGCGCACGAAGGTCGCCGTCTACACCATCAGCGGCTTCTGCTCTGCCCTCGGCGGTGTGCTGTTCACCTTCTACCTGCCGTCGGGCGATCCCCTGCACGCGGTGGGGATGGAGCTGGACGCGATCGCCGCGGTGGTCATCGGCGGCACGCTCCTCACCGGCGGCTCCGGGTATCTCGTCGGCACCGTCCTGGGCGTGCTCACATTGGGCCTCATCAAGACGATCCTGAACTTCGAAGGCACGTTGACCTCGTGGTGGGCAAAGATCGTCATTGGCTTGCTGTTGTTCGCGTTCATCCTGCTGCAGCGGCTCGTCATCGCCCGGCGCCGGTGACCGTTCAGGCGCCGCGCCCAAGCCTTGATGGGGCCTTGATGAGTCGCTCCCGAGCCTTGACGAGCCGGTATGTGAACGCTAACAATTGCTACGCAAACACCGCCTCGTCTATCGCCCGTCGGAGACACCCTTTTTGTCCACATCGTCTGGTGCTTCCTCCGTGGATCCGGGGCGATGACGGCGGTGCGACGGAGAGCGCCGGCGGACCGCGGTCCCGACGTGACGGCGAGGATGGTGCAGATGTCTGTTAACGCTAACATCGATGACCAGTTCGTGATTGGAGTCGACTTCGGCACGCTCTCCGGTCGCGCGCTCGTCGTACGGGTAGCGGACGGCGCCGAGGTCGGCACCGCCGTCTTCGACTATCCGCACGGGGTCATCGACCATGTCCTGCCCGCTACCGGCGCGGAGCTCCCGCCGGATTGGGCGCTGCAGGACCCCAACGACTACCGGGAGGTACTGCGGCACGCGGTGCCCGCCGCGCTCGCCGACGCCGGGGTGCCTGCGGATCGCGTCATCGGCATCGGCATCGATTTCACAGCCTGCACCATCCTGCCAACGCTGAATGACGGCACGCCCTTGTGCGAGCTACCAGACCTTCGGGGCGAGCCACACGCGTACGTCAAGCTGTGGAAGCATCACGCGGCGCAGGCCCAGGCCGACCGCATCAACGCGCTAGCGCACGATCGAGGGGAGCCGTGGATCCGGCGCTACGGCGGGAAGATCTCCTCCGAATGGGCCTTCGCGAAGGCGCTGCAGCTGCTGGAGGAGGCGCCCGACATCTTCCGCCGCACGGAGCGGTGGATCGAAGCGGCGGACTGGATCGTCTGGCAGCTGTGTGGCCGCGAGACGAGAAACCTCTGCACGGCCGGCTACAAGGCAATCTTCCAAGACGGTACCTACCCGTCGTCGTCCTACCTGACCGCGCTGCACCCCGAGTTCGGCGAGATCGTGTCGAAGCTTGGCCAACAGCTCTCACCGATGGGGGAGCGGGCCGGCGGGCTCACGCACGAGGCAGCGGAGTGGACCGGGCTCAACCCCGGCATCGCCGTGGCGATCGCCAACGTGGACGCCCACGTCACTCCGCCCGCGGCCCGGGCCATCGGCGCCGGCCAACTGGTGCTCATCATGGGCACCTCAACGTGCCACGTCATGAACGGTGAGACCCTTGCCGAGGTCCCGGGCATGTGCGGCGTGGTCCGCGGCGGCATCACCCCCGGCATGTGGGGTTACGAGGCGGGACAGAGCGGCGTCGGCGACATCTTCGGCTGGTATGTCGAGCACGGCGTGCCGGACGAGTACCGCGAGGGCGACGGCGGCGCGCACGCCCGGCTCAGCGCCCTCGCCGCGGAGCAGCCAGTGGGTGCGCACGGGCTCATCGCCCTGGACTGGTGGAACGGCAACCGCTCCGTGCTCGTGGACCACGAGCTGAGCGGCGTGCTGCTCGGAATGACGCTCGCGACTCGGCCGCCAGACATCTACCGGGCGCTGCTCGAGTCGACCGCCTTCGGCACGCGGATGATCGTCGAGGCGTTCACCTCCGCCGGCCTTCCGGTCAACGAGCTCGTGGCGGCGGGCGGCCTGATCAGCAACTCGTTCCTGATGCAGATATATGCCGACGTGACACGGCGGCCGCTCGCCCTGATCGGCTCCGCGCAAGGCCCGGCACTCGGCTCGGCAATCCACGCCGCGGTCGCGGCCGGCGCATACCCCAACATCGAGGCCGCCGCTGCGGCGATGGGCAAGCGGAGCCCAGTCGTGTACCAGCCAGACCCGGAACGCGCCGACGCCTACGACGAGCTCTACGCGGAGTACCGGACGCTGCACGACTACTTCGGCCGCGGGCACAACGACGTGTTGCACCGGCTGCGGGCAATCCGCAACCGGGCCCGCAGCGCTGCCGGCCTCGACCTCGTGGAGGTGGCCGAATGACTGGTGGCGGAATGGCTGGTGGTGGCGATGGCGAGGTGATCGCGCAGCTTCGCCAGGTCGTCGCCGACCTGCACCGCGAGCTCGTGCGCTACCGGCTCGTGGCCTGGACCGCGGGCAACGTGTCGGCCCGAGTCCCCGGACGCGACCTCATGGTCATCAAGCCCAGTGGGGTCTCGTACGACGACCTGACTCCCGAGTCAATGGTCGTCTGTGACCTCGACGGCAATCCCGTCATGGGCGAGTTCGCTCCGTCGAGCGACACCGCGGCCCACGCGTACGTGTACCGGGCG
>Ga0079224_100002940_pt1 | contig 21159 bp, 21 predicted proteins | sample Stecom2015_FD_80414 | JGI IMG/M metagenome (GOLD analysis project Ga0079224, IMG submission 80414) | Agricultural soil microbial communities from Utah to study Nitrogen management - Steer compost 2015 | ecosystem: Environmental > Terrestrial > Soil > Agricultural land | place: USA: Utah...
TGCTCAACTATTTAATGAATAAGGTAGGAGGCGAGGATATCGTTTTTGACAACTATCAGGTGGTGATGCAGGCCAAAAAAGGATACGTAATCAAAGGGGAACCCTTTGAAGCGGATTTTTTCCTCAGTACCTCGGCCAGTGGGACATCCAATACCCGTATTGATATTGCCGTGAATGGCTCAGCGGTGCCTGTATCCAATGGCGTAGCTACTTACCGGGAAACACCAAACTCCACAGGGATCAAGCAGGTAGATGCCAGTATTACCGTGACCAATCCGGTCACTGGTGAGAAAAATACCTATTCCAATGTATTTACCTATGAAGTGGGAGAAAGATCCGCTAGTGTATCTGCTGACAAAATGAATGTTTTGTACGTCGGAGTGGATAACCCTTTGTCCATTACCGCAGCAGGAATTTCGTCCAATGATCTGAATGTCTCAGCCAATGGGGCAGGTATTCAAATTGCACGTACAGGTACGGGAAAATACAATGCTACCGTGAGCCAGCAAGGAGAAGCTACTATTACACTGAGTGGTGGAGGTTTGGAACCTACATCCTACAAGTTCAGAACCAAGGTCATTCCCGATCCTATTCCCACTTTGTCTGGTCAGCATGGCGGTGCCATGGGAAATGGGGAGTTTAAGGCACAACGAGCTCTGATTGCGGAGTTGGAGAATTTTGATTTCGATGCACGATGTCAGGTGATTTCATTCAATTTGTTCCGCGTTCCCCGACCTGGAACGGGTGATGCTGTGGCTACCACCAACAATGGAGGCACTTACAGTGCTGAAACCCAAAATCTGGTCAGTAGAGCTAGTCCTCAGGACAGATATTTTTTTGAGGACGTTCGGGTTATGTGCCCCGGTTGGCCGGTAGGTAAAAATATCGGTACAGTGAGTTTTAAAATTCAATAATTTTTATTAAGATGGCGTACTCTCGAATTATTCACATCCTCACCCTTTTACTTTTCTCATTGGGGATTCACGCACAGATTGCGGAAGAGATTATCACCGAATCCACAATCGACGGTGGGGATCCAAATCAGATTATCAGACAACAGCAAGGATCATCTATTGCTCCTATCGACGGTATTACTGAGGCTGAGCTGATGAACAACAGGATGGTTTTGGAGTACCCACATATCCGGGAAGCTGATATTTTTTGGTCAAAATATATCTGGGGAGTCATCGATGTTCGTGAGAAGATCAACCAACCCTTTATGTACCCTACTGCACCGTTTTTTGCCTTGTTGATCGAAGGAATTCAAAGCGGTGCCATTACGGCCTATATGGGTGATTCAGATAATTTTGAAGTACCCATGGAACTCGAATCCATCAATCGGATGCTATTCCAACAAGACACCGTCTATGTTACCAATCCGGAAACATTCCAAAGAGAGCCTCAGGTAGTTCGTAATGATATTGATTATACCACGATCAAAAAATATCGTCTCAAAGAAATTTGGTTTTTTGACAAGCTTCATTCCAGAATGCGTGTTAGAATTCTGGGGGTGAGCCCCATTCAGGACAAGGCTGGTGAAGATGGAACCTTTGCCTATGAACTTCCCCTGTTTTGGATTTACTGGCCGGAAGCACGAAAGTTCTTTGCGACCAAAAAAGTCCATTTACCAGGGAACTCTGCTACTATTTTGTCCTGGGACGATTATATGGAAATGCGTTATTTCAACTATTATGTGATCAAAGAATCCAACGTACGAGATTTTCGTTTGCAGGATTTTCCTTCTATGCAAGGAGATTCACGAGAAGCTCAGTTGAGACGTATGCTGGAATCCAAAAAAATCAAGGAAGCAATATTTAATTACGAAAGTGATCTTTGGTCATATTGACCACGATCTTCTTAAGTCCGAAAGCCGGCTTTGCCTTTGTATTGCCTGGCTTTCTCACACTTTTGTAACCCGTTTTTCGACCCATTCACAGCGCCCAGGGTATAAATCAGGTTCAGGTTCTTATCGTGATTTCCTGATATAGAAGTAGGGTTTCTTTTCGAAAATGAAATGAGCGATTCCAACATTGTCTGCAGCAATATTATCGCAAGTTCAATTTCGTCAGAAACTTTAGAACGCTGCCTTACGAAAGGAAGCTGGAGCGCCCCCGGCTCCCAGGGGCTAGCGTGATCCTATTGACATTCATATTGATATGGCTAGGTGTGACTCAATAGGTAAGTTCTATCATAGTTCTATCATGGTTCTATCATAGATTTATCGTAGTTCAAATATTTTCGGAAGCAGGTACCCGATGGATATCGGGATTTCGAAAAGGCACTGATGTCAAGAATCATAGAGAAATGAATCCACTAACTTAGAATGTGATGCAAAGTGGCAGAAACATATATGGGGTAATATGTACGAGACATTTTGTGCCCCTTAACGACGCTGGAGATAGAATAGAATCCATAAATAGTGACAGGAATTCAGGTTGTTTTGTATTCGAAACTAATCCTACTCCCTTACTTTCACAGCAATGTCATAAGACTTCCCGGTTGCGACAGTGAGTTTGTTGCTTAGCAGCCAGGGATTGTAAACTTTCAACTCACGGTAGGACATCCCGTGTTCATGCGCAAAATCTGCCACACTGGGTATTGACCTGGTTACGGTCACCATTTTCAGATCATCCTCCCAGGGTGCGTATCGTTCGGATTCATTGATGTGAAATCCAAATTTTCCCGGATTCGAAAGTATTTCTTTCAATGCCAGTACACGGAAAAGGTAGCGGTTTGTTTCTGATCCGTAATTCATATTGTAGTAGTAGTCTTCTTTCTGCAATCCGGTTTCTCTTTTAAAATTGCCTTCACCAATGTTATAAGCACCCGCAGCATTGGTCCAGCTCCCAAATTTATCTCTATAATTCCTGATCAGTTTTGTGGCAGCTACGGTAGCCTTCTCCAAATTGTACCTTTCATCGATCTCGCTATTGATCTCCAATCCATAGGACCGGGCCACTGCAGGCATCAATTGCCAAAATCCCCGGGCACCAGCAGGAGAAACTACGTTGTCGAGATTGGATTCTGCAACAGCAATATATTTGAAATCCTGAGGGATGTTGTTTTCGGCAAGAATCCGTTCGATGACGGGGAAAAATCGTCTGCTCCGCTTGATGTTGAGAATGGTACTGCTATGGTAGTACGAATTTACCGTCAACTCACGCTCCAATCGCTCCCGAACATCTTCAATTTCCAGCGGTACACGTTCACCGGCGAAAGTGAAATCATTGTGAAGGTATACTGCTCTGATTTGTTGGGGTAGTGCCTCGGGTCCCAGATACACTTTGATGTTGTCAGGAGACAGCTCACCCACGTCTGATTCTCCATCGGATCCGTTTCCGGCAACGTACCCATACACCAGGCCAAGGGTGAGTAAAACACCTATACTGTACAGAACTGGTTTAGAATAATAGGCCATTATAATCGAGTTTTTGATTTTTTGTAAATGGGTACTGTAGAACATGCCTCGCCAAACATGACGCTCCGAGCCACCGGGACAAGTCGAGCTGTGAGATCTACATAGGCACTTATTGGTACCGTTTTGTCACTGCATCCCTTGATAACGATAAGCTGGTCCTCATATATAGATACGTCCAATGCAGCCAAAATCTCTCTGAAGTATGCTTCGACGAATTCCTCCTTTCTGCCCATGAAAACCCTGGAGGCATACGGAGTGAAGTAAGTGGTAACCAACATGAAGGCCCAGGTGGGTATTATAGCATCGGTAGAACAGTAGATGACCACGATTTTGTCCTGATAAATAGACCAATCGATTTCTTTCAAGGCTGCCCGAAAATCTTTTTCCCTTAAAACAAGACCCTGAAACAGAAAGGGTTTTAGGTCAAAATCCTCGATATCTTCATCGGGATAAAGTTTCTCCAGATTAATGGTTTTAAGCTTGCTATTAGCTACCCGGTTAACAAGTACATTGTCTTTGGTCTTCATGATCATCTAATTTTCACTGGAATTACGTAATGCTTCGCCGGCTACCACGGCTTTATCGCCGATCACATGCTTTTTATCCTCAAAATCCTTGAGCGCAGGCAGATCCCGGATGCTTTTCAGCCCAAAATAATCCATAAACTTGTCGGAAGTTCCATACAGCAGGGGTTTGCCGATGGTATCTGCTCTCCCTGCGATCGTGATTAGTTCCCGATCCAGTAGCCTTTGAATAGTATAATCACAATTGACCCCGCGGATTTGTTCAACCACCGCTTTGGTAACCGGTTGTTTGTAAGCTATGATCGAGAGCGTTTCCATCGCTGTTTTGGAAAGTCGGTTATTCTGAGTTTGCTTGATGTGTGTGCGTATCGTACCTTCGTAGATCGGCTTGGTCATGAATCGGAGTCCGCCATTCATTTCCACGATTTCGAAACTCACGTCCTGATTTTGATAATGGTCTGTGAGCTCATCTATCATTTGAGATATGAGCTCTTCTTCGAATACCGTCTCAAATCGTTCCTGAAGGCAGTCCATGATCTCGATTAGCGTAATAGACGGGTTGGCTACGAAAATCAAGGCTTCGATATGTTGTTTCAAATGCTCTGTACTCATGCTTCGATACTTAAATTTGATGGTCGGTGTGCTGAAGGTTTCCTGGCAATCAGTTTACAACATGAAGATAATAAATTCTCAGAAGGCTTTGCTGTAATGCTAACGAATCAGAATGAAATATCGATCCCCGGGAATTGTTTAAATTGCATAAATTTCAATTGATTATGGCCAAAGATAGAAAGGTCTTTCTCTGTTCAGAATGTGGATTTGAATCGCCAAAATGGGAAGGCAAATGTCCTTCCTGTAAAGAGTGGAATACGATGGTGGAGTATAAAATACCGGCATCTTCCAAAGGCAAATCCATATCGGGTGGCATTCTCCGGCTTGACAATGAACCAGTATTACTGGATGAAGTAGAAGTATCCCGACGGAGAAGATGGCCAATCAGTGATCAGGAGTTGCAAAGATGTCTGGGGGGTGGTATGGTGCCGGGCGGATTGGTCTTGCTAGCGGGAGAGCCAGGTATAGGAAAATCAACACTGCTGCTTCAGGTTGCCGCCCATTTTCCTGCAAAAGTGTTGTACGTGAGTGGAGAGGAGAGCAACGAACAGATCAAGATGCGGGCGGATAGAATGCACAAAAAGACCAATGATCTGTGGTTGGTTAGCGAAGTGGATGTTCGCAAAATCCAGCAACACATCGCCAAAGTAAAACCGGATCTGGTCATTTTAGATAGTATCCAGACGACATAAAATCCCCACCTGGATGAAGAACCGGGTAATATATCCCAGTTGAGGCACTGCACCATGGAGCTTCAGCGGTTGGCTAAGGAAACGGGAACCGCCATATTTATAATAGGCCACGTAAACAAGGATGGCAATATCGCTGGCCCTAAGATTCTGGAACATATCGTGGATACCGTACTTTATTTTGAAGGAGATCAACAGTATAATTACCGGATGCTTCGCGTGCACAAAAACCGGTTTGGAAGCACCGACGAGATCGGGGTATACCGGATGCAACAATCTGGTTTGGAGATCGTGGAGGATCCATCTATGATGTTTGCCAACCGTTCGGCTCAGGATCTGAGTGGGTGTACCACAGCAGTAATGATTGAGGGAGGGAGACCATTTATGGTGGAAGTACAGGCTCTGGTCACACCCACGGTGTATGTTACTCCCCAACGCTCTTCCACTGGATTTGATCTGCGGAGACTATCGATGCTTTTGGCTGTATTGGAAAAACGATGTGGTTTTCCCCTTGGGAAGCAGGATGTGTTTGTCAATATCGCAGGAGGAATTCGAGTGCAGGATCCTGCTGTTGATCTTGCAGTAATAGTGGCTTTGATGAGTTCTTTTCGGAACAAAGCGCTGAGCAGGGGGATTTGTTATTGTGCAGAAGTCGGTCTTACCGGAGAACTGAGGACAGTGCATCGGTTTGAACAGCGCATCAAAGAAGCAGATAGGTTGAAATTTTTCCGAATAGTTTGTTCCTCCAGAAATGAATCGGTGCAGAAATTAAAGAATAATATCAAGGTTAGTCCGGTCGGAAATGTCTCCGAATTGTTGGATATTCTGCTTGGATAGGAATGATATGAATTGGGATGCAGAGAAATGAGGGATCAGGTATCTTGAAGGATGTGCCGTAATTCTGATTTAATTTGTTTTTCACTGCTTGAAGCAGGGAATACGCCAATCAGGGGGTGCGGAAGGTTGGTGTTTTGGAATGCATCGTGTGGGGTTGTTGAAATTGTCTTAATAAAAATTTAATTTTTGCTGCGCTTTCTTAATTATTGCAATTTCTACACCGACGCACAACAGTTTTCTTCACTTTCTGCTTATTTTTACGGATCAAAATTTTTCGACTAGTCCGTAGCGCGTTATCGTTTAAGACCCATAAAACGGCATATTTCAAAGGCCTATTACGCATGATTACAAAGATGTTTTACCACCCCAGAGGAATCATTTTTTCCTTGCATTTCTTGATTTTCGGAATCTTTACATCCTGTCAGGATAAAGCTGATGCCGGAGCTGCTGAAGCGGTCCCGGTTCGTGAATTCCCGGTCATTGCCCTGGAGACCATGGATGTGGTGCATGCTCAACGCTATCCGGCAACGATTGAAGGGATCGAGAACATTGCAATAAGGGCCAAGGTGGACGGATACATACAGCAAATCTATGTAGATGAAGGGCAGTATGTTCGAAAAGGTCAGCCTCTTTTCCAAATTGAAAGTCAGGCGATGTCTCAAAGCGCCAAGGCAGCGGAGTCCAACATCAGGGTTGCAGAGGCTGCAGTGAATGTAGCGCAGGTAGAAGTGGATCGGTTACGTCCTTTGGTAGAAAAAAATATTATCAGCGAAGTACAGTTAAGGACGGCTGTGGCAAACCTGGCATCTGCCAAATCCAGGGTAGCCCAGGCCCAAAGTGAGTACCAAAGTTTGCAGGAGAACATTGGATATACCAGAATTACAAGTCCGGTTTCGGGGTATGTAGGGCGCATCCCCTTCCGTCAGGGAACCCTGGTGGGGCGGAATGAAGCCATGCCACTTACCTATGTTTCCAATATTCAGGAGGTGTATGCTTACTTTGCGTTGAACGAAAAGGATTTTCTCAATTTTACCAAAAATATTGAAGGGTCCACCTTGCAGGAGAAGATCAATTCTATGCCTCCTGTGAATTTTATTATGGCAAATGGCCAGGTATACGAACATCCTGGTAAAATCGAAACCATAGCCGGGCAGATAGATACCCGAACGGGGACCATCAATTTCAGGGCACGTTTTTCTAATCCTGATAATATTCTGATGGACGGAGCAAGTGGCCTGGTATCTATCCCCAATCTGTACGAAGATGTTTTGGTGATCCCTCTCCAGTCAACTTATGAAATGCAGGGAAGAAAGTTTGTATACCAGGTGAATGGTAGCGATACTCTGAAAGCCAAACCCATCGATTATTTTGAAGTGGTGGACAACAAAGTACTGGTTTCAGGTGGGATTGAACCTGGGAATGTTATTTTGGCAGCTGGGGTCGGAAATGTCCGGGATGGCATGATTATCAAACCCCAGCGCGATGAATTTTCAAATTATATTGATAATATAACCCCGGAGTTCAAGTAATCATACATCCATTATGCTAAAACAATTCATCGACAGGCCGGTATTATCCACAGTAATCTCCATCATACTCTTAATACTTGGATTTTTGGGTCTACAGACCCTTCCTGTCACCCAATATCCGGAAATAGCGCCACCCACCGTTCGTGTCCAGGCGAATTTTCCAGGTGCCAACGCGCAGACCATTCTGGAAAGTGTGATCATTCCTCTTGAAGAACAAATCAATGGGGTGGAGGGGATGACTTACATGACCTCCACAGCCAGCAACGAAGGTACCGCATCGATCGAAGTTTATTTTGAACAAACGATTGATCCTGACATTGCTGCGGTGAATGTACAAAACCGTGTTTCCAGGGCCAACGCCCTGCTACCCCGGGAAGTGGTGCAAAGTGGGGTTATCACACAAAAACAGCAGACCAGCTCTCTGATGTTTACCTCCATTTATTCTTCCAACCCCGATTATGATGCCAAGTTTATCCAGAATTACATCAACATCAATATAATTCCAGAACTGCAAAGGATTACGGGGGTTGGAGAAGTGCGGTCATTTGGCGGTAATGTCTATTCAATGCGGGTGTGGTTGATACCCGAACGACTGGCAGCCTATGATTTGATGCCGGCTGATGTCATCGCAGCCATCAACGAGCAAAGCCTCGAAGCGGCAGCAGGAGCTTTGGGAGAAAATGCCGGGAATGCTTTTGAATATATCCTGAGGTATTCGGGTCGGTTCAAAACTGAGATAGAGTACGAAAATATTGTCATAAAATCCATTGGAGACGGACAATTGCTTCGATTAAAAGACGTAGCTGAAATAGAATTTGGGACGCAGGCATACTCAGGAACTGCCCTTGCCAACAATTATCCCGGAGTGAATTTTGGAGTTTATCAAACACCTGGATCCAATGCTCAGGCCATTATACAGGCTGTGGAACAGAGACTTGAAGAACTATCTCAGGATTTCCCGGAAGGCATGCATTATTTGATCAATTTCAATGTGAACGATTTTCTTACAGCTTCGATTGGGAAAGTGACCAGTACTCTGATAGAGGCCTTTATTCTCGTATTTCTTGTTGTATTTATATTCCTTCAGGATTTCAGATCTACTTTGATTCCGGCGATTGCTGTGCCCGTTTCCATCATCGGTACTTTTTTCTTTCTCAATTTATTGGGCTACAGTATCAACCTCCTTACCTTGTTCGCTCTTTTACTCGCCATCGGAATTGTGGTGGATGATGCTATTGTGGTCGTGGAAGCTGTCCACGCCAAGCTCGAAGAAGGAGAGCACAACGCCCGGGTGGCTACGCACAAGGCAATGCAAGAAATCGCCGGGGCTATTATTTCCATTACCCTTGTAATGGCTGCGGTATTTGTACCGGTAACGTTTTTCCAGGGATCTGCCGGGGTGTTTTACAAACAGTTTGGGGTTACTCTGATTATCTCCATTCTGATTTCTGCCGTCAATGCACTTACGCTGAGTCCTGCCTTGTGTGCTATTGCACTCAACAGCCATGCAGCCAAGTTGCACCAGGATCAAAAAAGAAATCCACTGCGAAGATTTTTTTACTACTTCAATATTGGATTCAATGCCACCAGAAGAAGATATGGCCGGGTGCTCTCGGTGATGTTGAAATACAAATGGATCACCGCGATTATTCTAATTGCATCGGTAGGTGGCATTTTATTGATCAACAGGGATATGCCCAAAGGATTTATCCCTTCGGAAGATCGGGGCGCCATATTTATCAATATCGAATTACCGGAAGGGGCATCGTATGACCGAACTATGGAGGTGGTAAGGGCCCTGAACGAAAAACTGGAAAAGTACGATGAAATACGTGGAAAAACCCTCTATGGTGGGCGTAACTTCTTTTCTGGCGGAGGAGCTTCGTATGGGATGGGTTTCATGCTTTTGAAAAACTGGGATGATCGTAAGTCGGAGGAAAGTTCAGTGGCAGGGTTGATCAAAAGATTATCTGCCGATGCTCAATCTATTCCTGATGCCAACATTATTTTCTTTTCTCCTCCAAGTGTACGGGGTTTTGGTTCCGCTGATGGTTTTAGTCTTGAACTTCTGGACAGACGAGGCGGTGATTTCAAAGAACTCGATGAGGTAGCTACCAATTTTGTCCAGGCACTTCTCGAAGATCCGTCAATTGGATTTGCCTCCAATTCATTCAGTACCAATTTCCCACAGTATGAATTGGAAATCAATGTTCCCAAAGCAAAGGAAGCAGGTGTGACCGTGAACAGTATTCTCAGTACCCTTCAGGGGTATATAGGGGGATTTTATGCAGCTGATTTCAGTCGGTTTGGTAAGCAATACCGGGTTTATGTTCAGGCCTTACCCGAGGACCGTCGTGATTTGGCCGACCTGGACAGGATTATGGTTCGTAACGATATGGGCCAAATGACCCCTGTAACACAGTTTGTGAATTTCGAAAGAGTATATGGCCCACAGACAGTAAATCGCTTCAACCTGTTCAACGCAGTATCTATTACAGGTCAGGCTGCATCAGGATATAGTTCGGGTGATGCCGTGGAGACCATTCGGCGTCTTGCAGCTACCCATCTACCTCAGGGATTTGATTTTGCATTTGCCGGATTGACGCGTGAGGAAATTGCATCAGCCGGTCAGGCTGGTATCATTTTTGGACTGAGTATTTTATTTGTTTATTTCTTCCTGGCAGCACAGTATGAAAGTTATCTTTTGCCCTTTTCGGTGATGATCTCTTTGCCTGTCGGTGTCTTTGGAGCCTACCTGACAACCTATATTTCAGGATTGGAAAACAACATATATTTCCAGATCGCATTGATCATGCTTCTGGGTCTGTTGGCCAAAAATGCGATTTTGATCGTCGAATTTGCAAGGCAGAGGCGTTACCAGGGCCTGGGATTGATTGAATCCGCCATCGAGGCAGCCCGGGTAAGGTTGCGCCCCATACTGATGACATCTTTTGCATTTATCATGGGCTTGATGCCGCTTGTGCTGTCAACCGGAGTGGGTGCGGTAGGCAACCGATCGATCGGTACAGGTGCTGCGGGAGGGATGTTTATCGGTACTCTCGTGGGTTTGTTTATAATTCCAGTTTTGTTTGTAGTATTTCAGTGGTTGCAGGAAAGAGTCACCGGGGTTCCCGAGGCTGTAGCTGCGAGAGCTAACACTCCTTCAGATCCAGAAAATCAATCAATATGATGTGTAGTAGGATTGCATACTTGTTGGCCATGATTTTTTTCCTGTATGGTTGTCAGGTCACCCGTGATTTTTCCGGTATAGAACATGGATTGGACCTGGAGGCTTTCTCCATGGGAGAAGGTACTGCGGATTCGACCACCATGGGTGCCTTAGCATGGGAGGATTTTTTTCAAAGCCCTTACCTGATTTCACTTATCGAAACCGGATTAACCAATAATTATAATTTGGGGATTGCTGTGAAATCCATTGAAGTGGCTCAGCAATATTATTTTCAGGGCAAAGCTGCCTATTTTCCTACTCTATCAGTGAGCCCTCAACTCACCTATGGTGTTCGTTCAGAAAATTCGGGGGGGAGTGGAGACCGTGCTTACCAGGGATATCAGTTGGGTGCATTTTCCTCCTGGGAGATTGATCTTTGGGGGAAATTGAAAAGTCAGGAGAATGCAGCATTTTCAGATTACGTGTCTGCCTATGCGGCGCTTCAAACCGTCCAAACCGAGTTAATAAGTCAGATCGCATCGCTGTATTACCAACTGGTTGCGCTGGATGCCCGCCGCTCCATCGTCGAGAGCACAATCGAAAACTGGCAGATCAGTGTGCAGACCATCCGCGCTCTTAAGAATTCCGGTGTGTCTTCAGTAACCGAGGTTGCGGTTCAGCAGAATTTGGCCCAATTATTTTATGCTCAAAGCCTGCTGGTTGATGTTGAACAGAGTATACAATTGCTGGAGAATACTTTAAATACCTTGCTTGCCAGACCATTTCAGCCTATTCCCCGCGAGAATTGGTCGAATATCACCCTTCCAGCTTCGCTCGAGATAGGTCTGCCTGCTGAACTATTGTCCAACAGACCGGATCTGCGACAATTGGAATACCAGATTCGCAGCGATTTTGAGCAAATCAATATTGCAAAAACTGCGTTTTATCCGGCGCTTACAATACAGGGAGGAGCCGGATTGGAGAGCAACCACATTGGTGATTTCATCAACCCCGGATCATTGTTTGCCAATTTAGTGGGGGGCTTAGCCCAACCGATTTTGGATCGGAGACAGAATAAAACGAGACTGGAGATTTCCAACTTATATTACGAGCAATCGATTCTACATTATGAGCAAACATACCTCCAGGCTATTCAGGAAGTAACCGACGCCTTGATCCTAGCCCGGCAGTCTGACCTCAAATACGTGCACCAGGAGGCCCAGTTGGATGCGTTGGATCGGGCAGTGGAATATTCCAATGAATTGCTCAATACGGGCTTGGCAAATTATCTGGAGGTGTTGCGTGCACGGGACCAGGTGTTTTCCACCCAACTGGGATTGGTGGATACACGGCTGCAAAAAATTTCAGCCGTAGTGTCTTTGTATAAGGCGCTTGGAGGTGGGTGGAATGCAACATCCCTGGATGAATTACAGCCTCCCGTTGAGGAGGAGAATTGAGCTTGATCTATTCCTGGATCCTGGTTTGAATTTATTTAATTGAGAGCTTACCAAGGGTGGTACTCATTCCCAATTTTTTTCTCACGTTGGCAGGGATGGCTTATTTAATATTTATAGGCAGCTACATAGGTGTGTTCCTGAATTTTTCCCTTACGACTATTTGGTCCACTCAGTGCGACTTCGATGATTGTGAAGTGGAGAGGAAGGCCTAAAGCGGGTTTTGAATATCCAGGCATGGGAACGGAAGAATGGATGCCATGGCATAGCAACTCCGGAATGGGGCATAGCCTGAATCCAGAATCCTTGAACCAGGATGGGAGGGAGGTTTTGTAAACATTTATTTGTTATAATTACTTTATTGTTTATATTTCCTAAAGTGGACCCGATCTTCATGATTTGCTTACCTTGAGTTCGTTATCCTGAAAGCCAGGGTTTTGTAATATGTGAATCCCAACCTGAAAGCCACATGTGGCAAGTTCAGGACCTGATGGATTATAGCTCGTAGGGAGTTTTTTATAATTTTCAGATTGTTTTCCATCCTATAGGATGAGAGATTACTTCCAGGATTTCAAATTTTATGTTTAAGATAACCAGAGTATTTAGTGATAGTGAGGGCGATAGCCATTTCGAGGATATCCAAATCCTTCTGTTTGATGAGGGATCCATTGGTCGGTTATCCTCTGGTTTTCAGGCAGGAGAAGTCATCTTCCGGGAGGTGAAGCCCGATTACGATTATAATTTCCATTGTGCTCCAGCCCGACAATTTATTATTTTGCTCGATGGGGCCATTGAGATCGAAACTTCCCTCGGGGAAATCAGAAGATTTGATGCCGGGGAAATACTCCTCATGGAAGATACCACAGGGAAAGGACATAAGACCAGAAATATTTATTCCAGGACCCGCAGGTCGGTTTTTATTACCCTGAACAATTAATATAAAATTTCACACTTTTTGGAAATTTTACACCAAGACGACGGAAGCCGGGGGGCATTTTACATCGTCCGCAATGATGCCACGGTGGCTAAAATGACTTATGTGTGGGCAAGGAAGTCTAAGATTATCATAGATCATACCGAGGTGGGCGAAGAGTTGAGGGGGCTTGGAGCTGGTAAGCAAATGGTTGAGAAGGCCGTGGAGTTCGCAAGAGAACGGAATGTCCGAATCCTCCCCCTTTGTCCCTTTGCGAAAAGCGTGTTTGCCAAAAATAAGGATTATAGTGATGTACTTTAATACCATGACACATGAAAGAAAACAGAATTGTAAAAACCTATACCAATGGTGAGGTCACCATCGTGTGGAAACCCTGGAAATGTATACACTCCGGAATTTGTGTGAAGATGCTACCTCTGGTATATAATCCAAAGGCACGTCCCTGGGTCAATCCTGAGAATGCCCAAAGTCAGGAGATCATCCACCAGGTCAGTCAATGTCCTTCCGGTGCATTATCAATTTTGAATTCTTCTGAGGAAATGTGAACCATGACCATCCAATGTGTAACAGAGTGGTTCTACGGAAGGTAGATTTGTAAATCCACACCGCTTTATGAGGTATCGGACAAAAATCCTTTTGGCTTTTATATTGCTGAAGTTTTTGCTCCAGATTTTTCTGCTCAGCCCGGAATATGAGTTACATCGGGATGAATTTCTTTACCTTGATCAGGCCAATCACCTGGCGTGGGGCTACCTGTCCGTTCCTCCCCTCATTTCATGGACTTCTTATTTGATACATATTCTCGGAAATTCTGTATTCTGGATCAAATTTTTTCCGGCATTGTATGGTGCAAGTACGATATATTTGGTTTGGAAGGCTATAGAAGCCCTGGATGGAACCGTGTTTGCGCTTATCCTGGGAACGGTATGTGTATTGCTGTCCGCTCTGTTGCGGCTCAATACGTTGTATCAGCCCAATTCCATGGATGTGTTGTGCTGGACCGCGGTGTATTTCTGTCTCCTTAAATTTTTGAAATCAAATGATAATTTCTGGTTGTACAGCGCAGCGGTTGGATTTGCCATCGGTTTGCTCAACAAATACAACATTGCATTTCTTGCATTGGGGTTGATCCCAATTATTTTTCTCACCAGGGAGCGAAAAGTTTTTTCCCAGGCACGTATATTTTGGGCGGCTGGTTTGAGTATGGTGATTACTGCACCAAATATCATATGGCAAGTTTGGGAAGATTTTCCGGTTTTTCATCATTTGAATCAATTGGCCCAAACACAATTGATACATGTTGACCGGTGGGACTTTCTCAAAATGCAACCCATATTTTATCCCGGAGGCATGCTGGTAGTCCTGGTAGCGTTATATGCTCTAGTTCGATTTCCAAATTTCAATTGCTATAGATTGTTCTTTTGGTCCTTCTGGTTTACCCTGGCTATATTTTTATATTTCAGAGCTAAGGATTATTATGCCATAGGTATCTATCCGATTTATATTGCGTTTGGATCTGCATATCTTGGTCATATCCTGTCTGCTGGATGGAGACGATATTTACAACCTGCGGTTATTGGTATCCCGATTCTCCTATTTATCCCTATGTTTCAGGTTGCATTTCCCAATAGAAGTCCCGAATATATTACCAGGCATCAGAATATATATGAAAAGCTTGGACTTTTGCGGTGGGAAGACGGTAACAACCATCAGATCCCTCAGGATTTTGCGGATATGCTTGGATGGAAAGAATTGGCATCGAAAGTGGATAGTGTATATTCCATTGTGGAGGGATATACACTGGTTTTATGTGATAATTATGGACAAGCTGGTGCGATCAATTTTTATAGCAGGCAAAATGTCAGAGCGGTTTCATTTGAAGCTGATTATCTCAATTGGTTCGATTTGTCCATTCCCTATGATAATTTAATCAGAATAAAATCCAGGAGGAATGCAGAAGAAGAATTTGATGAGACTTCTCCTTTTTTTCAAAATTCGGCACGGGCAGGTATTGTAACCCACCCTTTTGCCAGGGAGCATGGTACGACCATTTTTTTGTTTGAAGGTGCCCGCATTGATATCAGGGAAAGAATTCAAGTGGAAATTAATGAGAAACGAAATAGATAGCACTATGACGTGGTCAGATGACTGCATCCGCAATCAGCCTGGCCACTTTCAAGTATCAGGTTCACCCAATCGCAATCCATCTGAGGGTATGATATCTTGCAAAAGTAGTTGAATCTTGAAAACCAGACCAGATTTCATGTGAAAAGATTCCCACTACGGAGATGATGCCAATAATTATTTTCTTGAAAAATGGGTATTGCTTTCGGACTACTGCGGTTCATAGTCAATACCTGTGAATGCCTTCTTACGGATGCGGATTTATATCTTCCGCGGAAATGATGGTGATTTAATTTTATTATTTTTATCTGATGATTCCCTATCCAATCTTGATTTTCACTTTTGTTGTTTTTACAACCTTTGGCTGCTCTGACAATGCATTGAATGAGGTCAGGGAAGATTTTGAAAAATTTTATAATGAATACCAGGTGACGGGAACATTTGTGTTGTATGATCTGAAGGAGAACAGGTATACCCTGTACAACCAGAAGCTATATTCAAAGCCTGTTGTTCCCGCTTCCACATTCAAAATCTGTAATTCGCTGATCGCTTTGGAAACAAAGGTGGTAAAGGATGAGCATTTTGAACTTCCATGGGATGGTATAGAACGGTTTGTTCCTTCATGGGATAAAGACCACAATTTACAATCTGCTTTTAAAAACTCTGTAGTGTGGTACTATCAGGAAGTGGCCAGAAGAATAGGGGAGGAGTCGATGAAAAAGTGGTTGGTAAAAACGGGATATGGCAATGCAGATATTTCAGGTGGAATCGATCTTTTTTGGTTGAGCGGTGGACTTCGAATTTCGCCGGAACAACAGATTGATTTTTTAAAAAGACTGTATCAATTCGATTTGCCCTTTTCTCCCAGGTCGATTGAAATAGTCAAAAAAATCATGGTCGAAAAGACGACACCCAGGTATACACTCCGCGGTAAGACCGGGTGGTCCACGCAGGGTGATGAAGATATCGGCTGGTACATAGGATTCGTTGAAAACAGGAATAATGTCTATTTTTTTGTGAATTGTATACAGTCCAGGAATCCAGACGATTCATCATTTGCAAGAGCTCGAAAGGATATCGTTTTCCGGATCTTCCATGAGTTGGAAGTATTGGATCTGGAACCAGATATGTAATCCGGCATTAAACACTCCATATTAAATGAGTCAAAAAAGAGAAATTTTGGTGGATAGTAAACATAAAATACAGGTTGGGGAATTGGAAACCTGAGGGATTTTAAAATTGTTCTGGTGATAATTTGCCGATGGATGATTGGGTTACCCAAACCGATTTAATGTGACCGGTTTTTGGGTGTAAAATGTAGCCGCTTACTTCATCGAAAATACCCGCCATCCGTACGGACCCGTATGGGCCGGACAAAGCTAAACATCCCGGGAAATGTAAGGTTTAATAAATAAAATAATAATATTATATGAAAGGTAAACCTTTGGATGTAATCATCATAGGTGGAAGCTATGCGGGATTGTCCGCAGCAATGGCACTTGGACGTTCTATGCGAGAAGTCCTGGTGGTGGATAGCGGATTACCGTGCAACAGAACAGCTCCCTATTCCCACAATTTTATTACTCAGGACGGGATTCCGCCACAGCACATTACCGGAATAGCAAAAGAACAAGTGTTGAAATACCCTTCGATAAAGGTACTCGATGATATCGCTGATCGTGTTATACCAGCGGAAGGTGGATACGAGCTCCATGCCCGATCCGGAGGAATCTATACTGGCAGAAAACTCATATTGTCTACAGGGATCAGGGATATCATTCCCGATATTGAGGGTTTTGAAGCGTGTTGGGGTATTTCAATTATTCATTGTCCCTACTGCCATGGATACGAATTTCGAGGAAAGAAAACCGGTATTCTCGCCCGTGGTGATAGAGCGATGCATATTGCTCCCCTGGTAAAAAATCTCACTTCAGAACTTACCATATTCACCTCGGGTAACTCCGATTTTACTCCGGCTCAGGTGGAAGTGCTTTCCAAAAATGGAATCTCTGTGCAGGAGGAACCAGTAAAGGCATTTTATCATTCCGGTGGCATGGTGGAGGAAGTAGTTTTCATGGATGGTCATCGCGAAAGGTTTGATGTTGTTTACGCTGCTCTGCCATTCAGACAACATTCGGGGATTCCCAGTGAATTGGGGTGTGAAACCACAGAATGGGGCCATATTCTAATCGATGAACAGCAAAAAACTACAGTGCCAGGTGTCTATGCATGCGGAGACAATTCCAGTCCCTTAAGATCTGTAGCCAATGCAGTTGCCAGTGGAGGATTAGCAGGTGCCATGGTGAATATGGAATTGGCATTGGGGGATTTTTATCGGTAGTTGGATTACATACATTTGCAAAACGTTTCTGATGTTCCGAGTGGGGGTTAGGTCAATTAACAACAATTGCAGGTGATTTTTCCTTTATTATCAAGACAAATTTTGAAAGATGATTAAGGAATTATCGGCCCGGGATGTGGTCCAGAAAATGTTTGATGGCTTTTCCGCTCAGAATGTGGACCAAATCCTCGAGACAGTTACAGAGAACAGTGTTTGGGTTTACCATGGCACACAGGCAATTCCCCGGGCTCAGTTTGAGGGAAAAGCGGGTGTGCAGAAATTTTTCACCAATATTTTTGAACGAACCGAAATGCTCCAATTTCAACCTCGCCAATTCATTGTGGATGGAAATATGGTGGTAGTGCTGGGTAATGAACATCAGCGGGTGAAGAGATCCGGTTTGGAATTGAAGCAGGAATGGGTGCAGATTTACACTATAAAGGACCATATCATAAGTCGAATGGAGGAGTTTGCAGCTACAGTGGTACAGAAGGAATAGGATGAAAACTATGCGTAGCCATCATCCGGAAAGTTCGAAGGGTAATAATTGAAATATATCCAGTCCATGAGGGATCCGGTGCTGGAGTCTCTACGGTTGCAATGAAGATGTTGTCAGCTCTTTGGCATTTAAATCAGTTATATTCAAATTTGGATATTACACCCGAGTCGATTTAATGTGACCCGTTTCTGGGTGGAAAAATCGCCACTTACTTCATCGAAAATACTTACCGTATGGGATGGACAAACCAAAACGTCCCGCGTATAGCGTTGAATAAACCCAGGAAAAATGAATTTTCATTTTCATACCTGGAAATCGAAACGGCCAGCTATCATCCTGTAGATGTCCTTGAATTCAGAGAATATGTAGTGAAAACTGATCCTAGTGGTCTGTTTCATAAATAATTAATATTAATGACGCGATTATTTTTTGTCGTACCTAAGAAACGAAACCGAGCATAGGACAGGCCTACGTGAGGCATTCGGTGATGAAGGTACGGCGAAAAAGAAGCCGTTATAAGTGTGAAGAACTTATGCAACAGAGCACTAGTAGGCCAATGAAAATTTCGAAAGTCCGAGGGATCGGCGTAACTTCCATCCTTGAAATGTATTAATTTCCTAAAGTCAAATTGAATGAAGGACAAATTTCAGGCTGGAATCAATATTGCCATTAAAATTCCCCGGAGTAAGTATGACCAAACGGTAGCTTTTTATCGTGATATTCTCAAATTCGAGGTATGTGAAGTAACAATAGAACATCCTACTGTATCCAAATCGCACAAAGTCCGGTTTGGGGCCAATATTCTGTGGCTTGATTGCGTGGATAATTATACCCAGGGTGAAATCTGGCTTCAGCTTACGGTTCCCGACGTGGAGGCTTCTGTGAAGTATCTACAAACAAACGGTGTGGATACCTGCGACGAAATCGAAGCGCTTCCTCCTGGTATGCATTGGATTCAGGATCCGGCGGGGAACGTGTTCAATCTTCAGAAGCGAACAGATGAGCCAGTCGCTGAATAGGCCCGGATCGTTTTTAATTTTTTAAATCGGGACCATGCTATGCATTTAATTCCTTACATTGAATATACCAGACTGGAACATCAGTCACGCGATTCTACTGCATGGTTTTATATGTCCCACCTAAGCAATGCCTGTGCTTCTGAAGATGCACACCGGACTTCAGCTTATGCTATTTGCCTATTGTACGAAGGAAAGCTTCAACTGGAATCCGATTTATTCGTACATACCACGGAGGCTCCTGCCATATTTACCATTGCTCCTTCTTCTATCAGGAAATTCACAGATTTGGGGGTCATGTACGACGCAAGGATATTGTTTTTTCGGAAAGAGGTTTTTCTGGAAGGCCAGTCCGATGTCACTTATCTTGATAGATTTGATTTTTTCGAAAAAGCGGGTCAGCAGGTTGTCCACCTGGACTCCGAACAATTTGGCAGACTCAAATTGTATTATGACCTGATTTACCAGAAATCCCGTGAACAAAGTCCCAATGCAAGGGCCATCATCCGGAGTTTGATTTATATCGTACTCAATGAAATCGATGATGCCCATCAAATGCTTCACGATACTGCACCACCCCTACCTCCGAATAGCCCCACCCATATTCTCACCCGGTTCAAACAGCTCCTGGCCCAACATTTTATCGAGGAACGAAAGGTGTCGTTTTATGCTGCGAAGTTGTTTCTCACCCCAAAGTATTTTTCAACCGTGATACGAAATGTCAGCGGTAAAACGGCAGGAGCCTGGATCAATGAAATGGTTTTGCTGGAAGCTAAGGTACGCATACAAAATAAAGAACGTACCATCGCACAGATCGCCTACGACCTCAATTTTTCTGACCCGTCTCATTTTGGGAAATTTTTCAAAAAACATGCCGGAATGAGCCCGTTGGAGTACAGGAATTAACAGTTCTCACCCCCATTTCCGACTTTTATACCATGACTACCTACTTGTAACTCTTCCTGGGAGGACCTGTCCGTCTTATTTTTGTATTGATGAATTTTATTAAGATGAATTAGCAAAATTAAATCCACATGAAAACGGTGAAATTTCAATTAGAAACGCTGACTTGCCCGAGCTGTATCAAAAAGATTGAAGGGGCTTTGAACCGGCTACCTGGAGTCGAGGAGACGAAAGTGATGTTCCATACCAATAAAGTGAAGGTCCGGTTTGACCAGGAAAAGAACAGCCAGGATAGGATTGCCCGAACGATTGAAAATTTGGGCTATCCTGTCCTTTCCAAAGCTGCTTAGAGCGCTTTATTCGAAACGCTGATATCGACGCAGGGCTTGTAAAAGCTTAGAAGAGATCCCGATTGTGTCGATTGTATTGATGTGATCTAAGAGGAAAAATGATGAAAACCAAAAATAAAAATATTGTTACTCTGGTGACCGGGAGTCTACTTTTGGTCGCCTTGGTTATCTATGCCTTCAGGTCTTCAAGCCCGATTCTGGATCTGATTCTCGTGATGATAGCCGTCATTGCCGGAAGCCCTATTACCATAAAAGCCTTAATGGCATTGAAGATGCGGGTTTTTAGCATTGATTTGCTGGTGTCTATAGCTGTGGTGGGAGCTTTGATTATAGGTGAATTCACAGAAGCTGCGGTAGTTTCTTTTCTGTTTATCCTTGGAGATTACCTGGAGGGAAGGACGTTGACTAAAACACGATCGGCTTTGAAGTCACTTATTGACATGGCACCACAGAAAGCTATCGTTTTACAAAACGGCAAACGGGTCACCAAACTGGCGGATGAAGTGAAAGTCGGGGACCATATAATTGTAAGGCCTGGAAGCCAAATACCTGTCGATGGTAGGGTGATCGTGGGCCAAGCTTATATTGATGAAGCCGCTATTACCGGTGAGTCGGTCCCCGTATTCAAACGGGAAGGAGATCGGGTGTTTAGTGGTACGGTGTCAGTGGATGGTTATTTAGAAATTCGTGCTGAGAAAGTAGGCGCGGATACTACTTTTGCCAGAATCATTGAATTGATTGAAGAAGCACAGGAAATGAA